>Ga0105046_10014781_pt1 | contig 12030 bp, 10 predicted proteins | sample MAT03_FD_78385 | JGI IMG/M metagenome (GOLD analysis project Ga0105046, IMG submission 78385) | Freshwater microbial communities from Lake Fryxell liftoff mats and glacier meltwater in Antarctica - MAT-03 (megahit assembly) | ecosystem: Environmental > Aquatic > Freshwater > Ice > Liftoff...
AGCCGTCAGCGATCAGCCGTCAGCCAGAGTGAGGCGATGGCTGCGAGCGTTGACTGGCCGCTTTCTCAGAAGAGATCAACAGAGGTCTTCGAAATGTTCTCGCGGGGTTCCATCCTGTGCCTGCTGCTCCTCTACCAAGTGGCGATTTCGCTGCTGGGTAGTAGTGGGCTGCATGGCGTATTGGGGTGCCACCACGAGCATCAGCTCTCGCCGGCCGGAGCCGCTCCGCAGGCGAGCTCCGGCCATCGTCACAGCCGTTGCCGACACGCTCACTCCCATAGCCACTCGGCTCCCACCAAACCCAAACAGCAAGATTCACAGTCTCCACTGACTGACGACAGCTGTGCGATCTGCCAGTTCTTTACTCGACCAGCTGAGGCAGTTTCCGTCTTTCAGTGGTCGTCTCTGACCGCGGTCCTCTCATCCGTTGAGATCGAGGTCGCGAAGCAATCGAGCGTGGTATTTGAATCGGTCTATGAAGTTCGCGGGCCGCCGAGCCTCGCCTGACTTCCAGTATTTCCTGCATGGCATGTTTCGATCCCTCACTCGAGTGAGGCATCGAAGAGCCACATCGTGCCAGTGGAGTGTGACGCCACGCGAAATGGCCCACCGGGAGGGCGAAGTTCCTGCGGGGCCGCAACCGCGATGGGTGCCGTCTGGCACAAGCGGCTCAGCAGGAGCTTCGCCCTCCCGGCTGGTTCAGTGAGCGGCAGTTCGCGAGCCGCCGGTTCCCCGAACCACTCGCCGAGAAGAACCGCCGGCGAGCGCCCTGCCGCTCACCCGCTTGCATGTCGGGCGGTCCACATACGTCCCATTCCAAGAGGACTCCGATGAACTCACTCTTGCGTGGTCGTTGGTTCGATCGAATCAGTGGCCTGCTGCACCATGATTTCTGTCCCAGCATGAACCAGTTCGTCTATTGGCTCAAGAATCCGTTGTGGACCTTGTTGCTGGCCGTGGTCGGAACGGTGTTGTGTGGCTTCTTCGTCAATCCGCAGGTCTTCGCACTCACTGCGATCCTCTGCGCCGTGTTTGTGCTGGGAGTCGTCTGGCCGTGGATCGTGGTTCGCGGTTTGACGTGCCGAATCCGGTTTGAGAGTACCCGCACACAAGAGAATCACCCCATCGCTGTCCGGGTTTCCATCACCAATCGCTGGCCATGGCCAGTCTGGGGATTGGCACTCGAGCAAGGATTTGCCGTTTCGAGTGAACTGGCGCACCAGGGAGCGGGCGAGAGCGTCGCTCTGTCGCGGGTGTCGGGCTGGTCGACCAGCGAGTTCACTTGGTCATTCGTTCCGCAGCGGCGTGGCGTCTATCCCTTGACCCAGCCCGCGCTCGAAACTGGCTTTCCGTTCGGACTAGTCCGGGCGCGCAAACTCTGCGAGGCCGAGAATGAACTGCTCGTCTGGCCGCGCACGGTCATGTTGCAATCGCTCCCCGACACGTTCGATCAAGCCCCTCGTGAAGACCAGCTGACCGATCGGCATGCGGGCGACTACGGAGACATGCTGGGAACTCGCCCCTTTCGGCAGGGCGACTCTCTCCGTCGAGTGCATTGGGCACAGACCGCCCGTCATGGTCGCGTGATCGTGTGCGAACGGCAGTCCCCGGCAGCCTGCTCGGTGCGCGTGGTGGTTGACCTGCGGGCTGCGATTCATCGCGGGGCAGGCCAGGACTCCACCTTGGAACAAGTGCTGCGAGTGGCCGCCAGTGTGTGCGAATCGCTGCGATCTCAGCGAGCGAGTGTTGAGTGTGTGCTGGGACGAGAAGTCATCACCGTCGGAGCCTCCGAATCGGACTGGCGACGGCTGCTCGATCAGATGGCCCGAGTCCCCGTGGGTGGACTCTCCGAAACTTCGCGACCTCGCACTCGAGGACGATCAGTCTCCGAGATGGTCATCACCACCGAGCTGAGTTGGGGGACAGCCAGTGCCGTTCACTCCGCGGAATCGAGGACCATCGTGGTCCGTTCGGAGACTCAAAGTGCGGAGGACGATCACCGCCCGTGGTTGGAAGTGGCTGTGACTCCCGCCGACCTCGATTCGTTGGCCAGTCGCTGGGGAAGGGCCTGTCATGCGGCTTGAACGCCCACTGTCGATCGACTCGTCAGCCGGAGAACCGCGAGTCCCGCGACGCATTCACCTGATGACCCTGCTGATCGTGCTGCTGGCGGTCACGGGGTTCGCGGTCGCACAGTCCGATTATGGGATGAACTGGCAGCGATCGGCATTACTGATCGGTCAAGTGCTGCTGGCAGGAGCAGCTGCGGTCTATTTCCGCCGCATTGCTCGCGATTGGCCGGAACCCCCCGCGATCACGCCGATCCTCGTCGGTCTGGCCCTCGTGAGCTACTTGCGGGAGCCGATCACACGCTGGATCTGGGAGACTGGCCGACCGTTCGAGATGGTCGCCATGCACAGCTTGCGCGACTTGATCCTGGGACTGGGAGCCGCGTCGTGTTGGGGGCGGTTTCAGAAGCTGACCGTGTTGATGAGCCTGTTCCTGATGATCTTTTCGGCAGCGATTGCGAGAGATCGAGTGGTGGCGGTCATCTGCGGCCTCTATGCGATTGTGTGCTTGGCGACACTGGTGGCAGCGTATTGGGAGACATTGCTCCCGCGCATGTTGAAGGCCGATGACACGCACCAGACGCGCCGCTGGTTGGTCCTGGGGCTAGGGATTGCAGTGCTGCTGGTAGCTGTACGAAGCGAGGCCGGGAAGCCGGTGGTTCGCGTTCTGCGGGGCTTCATGCCAAGTTCGGGTGGGGATGGGGATGCAGCGCCCCATGCGCGTGACGGAGTCGGTGACGGGGACGCGCTCGTCGCCGGAATGGATGATATCCGCACGTTCGGCCCCATCGAGGACGCTCCGTTCATCTCCGACCACAAGCCCTCGCTCTACGATGTGTTCGACGACCGTTACGAAGAGCCGGTCAAGGTGACGAAGCAGGACCGCGCGATCGCCCTGCCAGCGGAGATGGCCGCCAAGATTCAAGAACGGCACCTCCAGGACAACCAGACCGTCTCACGCGAGTTCTCGGTCCTGCGGCAACCGAAAAAGTCGAAGACGCAGCGTAAGTCAGATGCCGTTCGCACCAACGCCCTGATGTATGTCTCGGGGCGGACGCCGCTGCATCTGCGGATGGAACTCTACGATCTCTTCGATGGGATCGAATGGCATCCGGAAGCAACGCCCGAGGTCGATCAGCTTCCACCACTCCGCATCGAAACGATTGAGGGCCGACCCTGGCTGTTACATGAAATGGGGCCCCGAAATTTCGATGTCTTGGCCGAGCGTGAAACGCACGCGCTGAAGATCATCCAGTTCGACTCCCCACGAATCCCCAGCCCGCTGTACACGAGCGGGGTCCATATTGATCGTGTCGATACCGTCGCCATGTACTCTCGCTCGAAGTTCGGCATGATCGCTCTGAATCGCAAAGAGCTGCCGGAGATGGTTCCGATTCATCTCTGCTCGGCGACCCTTGATCGCCGCCGTGTCTCGAGGGAATTCACGATGCTGAGCGGGGGGATGCAGACCCATCACCACGTCCCGGCGATTGAGGGAATGGGCCGCATTCGAGATTTGGCGAAGCAATGGACACAGGGCGTTCCTCGGGGAATGGAACAAGTTGAGGCGATCGCTCGTCGGCTCCGCGAGGGATTCGTCCTCGACGACACCGCTCGTCCCGAGTCGGGTTGCCCCTCGCCGGTGGCTCACTTTCTGTTCATCTCCCAGCGTGGTCCGGACTATCTGTTTGCATCGAGTGCCGCACTCATGCTCCGTTCGCTGGGGTACTCGACCCGTATCGTCACCGGCTTCTATGCCGACCCCCGCCAGTACGACCGCAAGTCGGGACATACGCCCGTTACGCGAGAAGATGCCCATACCTGGGTTGAGTGCAGCCTCGGTGCCCACTACTGGGCCACGGTCGAAGCGACACCGGGGTATGAGGTTCTGGGGCCACCGCCGGGCTTGGTGGAACAGGTCATGGCTTGGCTCCAGAGAGGTGCCCTATTGATCTGGGACCATCGCCTTCCGTCCGGAATCGTGTTGTGCGGCTTACTGGTGATTTACGCCCTCCGACGCAGCCTGCTGGACATCGCCCGCACCGTTTGGTGGCGCTGGCGCGTGGAGATCGATCCCCGACAGCGCGTGCTCTCGACTCTGCGGTTACTTCAGAATCGGTTAGCGGGGTGTGGGCTGATCCGACCACATTCAATGACGTTCACGTCCTGGTTGGAGATCACACCCCTGCGTGGCACTCCGGTCGGAGATGAGCTTCGAGCCATCGCGAGAATCGCCGAATGGGCTCGTTACGGCGGAGATCATCCCGTCGATGTCATCCAGGGTCTCCATGCCGCCTGCCGCATGGCGGAGGCCTCTTCGCGGCGTTCAATGATTCGAAAACAGGGCTCCCACGCAGGCCAGGCACCCAGTCATTCTCTTCCCGTTTCCCCATTCTTAAAGGTGCTCTCATGACCCCCAAACGACGTTCCGGATTCACACTGATCGAACTGCTGGTCGTGATCGCGATCATCGCCGTGCTGATCGCCTTGCTGCTACCCGCCGTGCAACAAGCGCGCGAAGCCGCGCGCCGCTCCCAGTGTAAGAACAACATGCGGCAGCTTGGTCTGGCGCTGCACAACTATCACGACACACTCAACACGTTTCCGCCCGGTTATGTTTCGGCGGGTGCGTCGGGGCATCAAGTCGACGCAATCAACGGCTTCGGCTGGGGGGCCATGATCCTGCCCTATCTGGAACAGTCCAACTTATACAACCAGATTCAGTTCTCCAGTCGCATCCACGACGGAACCAGCACGACAGGCAATCAGAGTCTGCTCAAGACTTCACTCGGCACGTTCCTGTGTCCGTCCGACCCCTCATCACCGACCTGGAGCCTCAAGGATCGGACCACTCCGACCACCACACTGGCCGAGGTGGCGACCTCGAACTATCCAGGGCTGTTCGGACTCCGAGAAATCGAAGACTGCTATTCACTTCCCAGTGGCGTGCAGTGCCGCTCCGAGGGACTGTTCTATCAGAACAGTCGAGTCAAGATTCGTGATATCACCGACGGCACAACGAACACTTTGGTCATCGGAGAGCGGCAATTCAACCGGTTTCCCGGAACCTGGTCGGGTGCAGTTCCTCAAGCAGAAAGTGCGATCGAGCGCATTCTCGGTCACGCCGATCACGTCCCCAACTCCAATGTCCACCATGAAGATTTCGGCTCCGCACATGTCGGCGGCTGCCATTTCACCATGGGGGACGGCAGCGTGCGCTTCATCAGTGAGAACATTGATGTCGGTACGTTTCAAAGGCTGGGAACGATTGGTGGCGGCGAAGTGATCGGCGAGTTCTGAAGCCCCTTGATGTTCCGAGTGCCAGCGCACACTTTGCTTGTCGCCTGTATCGAGGTCGGTCGATGCAGAGATCTCCTTGTTCTTGTTCCACACTTCCATGGAATCTTCCCGTGATTGCGACCGACAACACATCCGTGAAACAGCTTCCCGTGACCGTCCTCTCCGGCTTCCTGGGCGCGGGCAAGACCACTCTATTGAATCACGTTCTCTCAAACCGCGAGGGGCTGCGAGTCGCGGTCATCGTCAATGACATGAGTGAAGTAAACATCGATGCCCAGCTGGTGGCTGGAGGTACTGCCGCACTCAGTCGGTCCGAGGAGAAGCTGATCGAGATGTCGAACGGTTGCATCTGCTGCACCTTGCGGGAGGACTTGTTGATCGAAGTCGGTCAACTCGCCCGCGAGGGGCGGTTTGACTACCTGCTGATCGAGTCGACGGGGATTTCGGAGCCACTTCCGGTCGCGGAGACGTTCTCGTTTGCGGATGACGAAGGACGGTCACTCGGCGAGGTCGCACGGCTCGACACGCTAGTGACCGTCGTCGATGCGGCCCGTGTGATGGATGATCTTCAGTCCATTGAGGAACTGCGAGATCGTGGGCTGGGCGTGGATGAGAATGATGACCGCGACATCTCCAAACTGATCGTCGATCAGATGGAGTTCGCGAATGTGCTCGTCCTGAATAAGCTCGATTTGTTGACGACAGAACATCGCGGACTGGTCCGGGCGTTCCTGCGAAAACTCAATCCGACAGCTGAGATTGTCGAGTGCCAATTCGGCCGCGTCCCGCTCCAGGCCATCCTCAACACGGGCAGGTTCAATGAGATCTGGGCCTCGGGAGCCAATGACTGGATGGCTGTCCCGCGCGGAGAGGAATCCAAGGAGACCGAAGAGTTTGGAATCTCCAGTTTCGTCTATGTCTCTCGGCGACCATTCCATCCGCAACGGCTGTGGGGGCGACTGATGGAAGACGGAGACTTCTACTCGAATCTGCTGCGGTCAAAAGGGTTCATTTGGCTGGCCAGTCGACATGACATCTGTGGTCAATGGTCACAAGCCGGACAGGTCGTAACGCTCGACCCGCTGGGTCGCTGGTGGGCGGCGCTGCCTCGCGAAGAGTGGCCCTCCGATGACGCGGAAACTCTGGCTGAACTCGAGTCGCAATGGGTTGAGCCATTCGGTGACCGCCGGCAAGAACTCGTCATCATCGGTCAAGACCTCAATGAAAGCGTGGTCCGAGCCGCTCTGGATAGCTGCCTCCTCACTGATGCAGAAATGCAGCTATCCGCTGAGCAATGGGGTGAGTTCTTCGACCCCTTCCCGGACTGGTCTGCTGCCGATGAGAGTGAGGCAGAAGACGATGAGGCCACCCAGACACCGACACAGTTCCATGTCCCCAAGCATCGAGGCTTAGATGTTCGAACTCCATAACATCTCACAGCGATTCGAGCACTGGTGGACTGGTTCAGGGGAGCCACCTGCGCTGCGCCCTCGCCTGGCCATCAAACCGATCCCCGTGGAGCCAGCGGTCGAGTGGATGCCCAGCGCGTGGCGGCAGCGTCACTCGCGGTTTCTGGACCAGCAGTTCTGGTGCTTCGGGCAGGACATCCTGCAACAACCCCGCAACGCTCTGCTGGAGTTGGGGTTCTCGAAGCATCGTCCTCTGAAGGATCGCAAGGATGGAAGCTGTTACACCGTCACTTCTCGCACCGGAGTCAACATCGTGCTGTGGGGGTTCGGGATGTTTTATTCCGACCAGAGATTGGGAGACGCAATCCTTTTGGTGCGGGATGACATTCGGCCCTGGATTGTGGAGCAAATGCAAACCCCCGTGGGCGTCTGGGACCCGCTTGAGATCCCCAGGCATCGGGTGCGAGGTTCTGAGGTGGCTGGCGCTCGTGAACTCTTAGCGGATCTCCTGAAGTGGTTGGCCCAATATGAGGCGTGGATTGTAGACCATCGCACGCCGGGACATCGTGAAAGGACGCTGCGAGAATGGAAACGTGTCGTGGTGCCCGCCCTCGAATCGGCGGAACAGTGGCAGCATCTGGCGGATGAAGTCCGCGGCATGGAATACCTGGCGAAGGAGTCGGCATGACCCCTCGTCACTCGGCTCGCCAACGTTGCCTGTTGGTGATCGCCGCACTGTTCGTGTTCTTGAGCGGGCATGTTGCGAGCCTGCCCGCTCAAGAACCGAACGGCCTCAAACCGCGTTCCTCGACGTACCGTGACATTGACTATTCGATGACACCCGAGGAACAGAGAACGGTCTTCACTCTGGGAGCTGTCACGAGTTTATGGTTCCTCGCGATCGGGTGTTGCGTGGGCAGCTTTCTCAATGTGGTCGTCTATCGCTTGCCGCTCGGGCTGCCGGTCGGGTTGCCCCGGTCTCGCTGTCCGAAGTGTCAAAACGCGATTGAACCTCGTGATAACGTACCCATCATCGGGTGGCTGAGGTTGCGGGGCCGTTGTCGCAGTTGCCAGTTACCGATCTCCGCACGTTATCCGCTGATCGAAGCTGCGATCGGCGGGTTGTTCCTCGCGCTGCTGCATCGGGAGTTGTTGTCGGGCGGGGCCAATCTGCCGGTACGTGACCCCAATACCTACAACGGTGTCGTCTGGATTCTGTGGTACACGAAATGGGACTTGGTGGGGATTTATCTGTTTCATCTCCTCCTACTGGTCGTGCTCTGGGGAGCAGCTCTGATTGAGCATGATGGCTTCCCGTGGCCCACAGGGATGGTCGGATTCGCGGCGGGTGTGGGATTAATAATGCTCGCATGCTGGCCGCATCTGTATCTGGTTTCCGCTTGGGGCACTCAGGCATCGCACTGGACCTCTCTGGTGTCGGGTGGGATCGGTGCGGTGACGAGTGGATTGATCGCTGGAGCGTTGACGAAGTGCTTTTGGAAGGGGCCGGCACCAGAGCCGCTTTCTACTGACACCTCTCCAGCCGCACTCCCACCTGCTGATCCTCGAAATCAGTTGACCCTCAGTGCCAGCCTCGCGGGACTGTTCCTCGGTTGGCAAACGGGGGGCGCACTGGCGGTGATTGCGTTTCTGTGTCTCAGCCTTCCCGGTGGAATCGGGCACCGCATGCGCCGCCATGCCGTGGCATGCTTCGCGGGCCTGACGACTGTGATGATTTTCGTCTGGCGTCCAGCCTATGCGGCATGGACCAGTGCCGGCTCGTTCTTGTCTGTCCAACCTTAAAGAGAGTTCCTTGATGTCAGCTGCAACTGCACTTCCGAAACCGTCATCGACCGTTCCGCTCCTGGCGGCGATGCGGAAGGCACTCAATGGCGTCTTGCGAGGCAAGGCGGATGTGATTGAGAACGTGCTGGTGTGTCTGCTCTCACGAGGGCATCTGCTGCTGGAGGACCGGCCCGGGTTGGGGAAGACGACGTTGGCGAAGGCGCTCGCTCAGACGGTCGGTGGCCGATTCACGCGGGTGCAATGTACGCCGGATCTGCTGCCGAGTGACATCACGGGGTTCAACATCTTTAATCAGAAGTCACATGAGTTCGAGTTCCGGCCGGGCCCCGTCTTTGCGGAAGTCTTGCTGGCCGATGAGATCAACCGGGCGACACCGCGAGCGCAAAGCGCGCTCCTAGAGGCGATGGCCGAACGGCAAGTCACCGTCGATGCCGAGCGGTATCCGCTGTCCCCTGAGTTCTTCGTGATCGCCACGCAAAACCCGATCGACCAGCACGGAACCTACCCGCTCCCCGAAGCCCAACTCGACCGCTTCGCCATGAAGCTGACAGTCGGATATCCCGAAGCAGCCGATGAGATCGACATGCTGCGAGCGGCTGTCGAAGTAGGCGATGACCCCCCCGCTGTGCCGCAGGTGTTCGATGCCGGTCAGCTGCGAGCATTGCAACAAGAGGTCGCCGGGCTGCGCGTGGATGAGTCGCTCCATCGCTATTTAGTCGAGCTGGGTGCTGCAACTCGGAAGCACGCACAAGTGACACTCGGCGTCAGCCCGCGTGGTCTGTTGCAGTGGCAGCGGGCGGCTCAGGCGAAGGCGCTGCTCTCGGGGCGGGACTTCGTGACTCCCGATGATATCCAGGAGATCGCGGTGCCGGTCCTCTCGGTCCGACTCGGTGTCGATCAAGACGACCCGGTCCCGGTGATACGGCAGATCCTGTCGAGCGTTCCGATCCCGGAGTATCGGCTGTAGCAGGGGGAAGTTTTGAGTGGTCAGTGGTCAGTGGGGAGTGAGTGATGAGTGAGCGGCGTGATGGGGAAGAGATTCACCACGGAGACACGGAGGCACGGAAGGGACGGCCGTGGGGCGTAGTTTTCAGGATTGGCGAGAAGACATTTCAGCGGGGCAGACATTCTTGTCTGCTCGGCGAGGCGGCTCTGACAAAAAGTATGGAAGGATTTAGAGGTCGCCTGGTTGGCGAAACAGACAGGAATGTCTGTCCTACTGTTCAGCGAGCTTCTCGTCTCCCTGCATCTCCGTGTCTCCGTGCCTCCGTGGTGAGCCTCCTGCTTCTCGGCCTGATCATGGGTTGCTCTCCGACCCAGCCAACCACCTCTCCGGCTCCCGCCATGACTCACGAGGAGGAGCATGGAATCCTGCCGCACAAGCCTCATAACTTCGCGAAGGCCGTGAGTGAGGTGCAGCGGCGCGGGCGCGAGCTGCTGAACTCCGGTACGCGATCGGATGCGGCTCTCTCGGAGTGGTTCGACATCATCGGCTGGCTGCCCGAACTCGCAGGCGATACCGAGCTCAAGCGGGCTGACTGGGACAAGGTCGCCCGCGTCACCACTCAGCTGGAGTCGTGGTCTGCCGCGTGGCGGGATCCCGCTGACAACAACGCTCTACCCACCGTCGACCAGTTGGAGCCGCTACTCAGTGAGCTTCAAAGCACACTGAGCCAACTGCCTCCGGGGCAGCGATCCATCACTCCTCGTTCGCATCCGCAATCTCACACTGAATCGGAAGGCCACTCCCGTGACTGAAGCCATCCTGTGGGGAGCACTTCTCCGCGTCGTGCAATCGTCGCTACAAGCAGCTCCGTTCATCCTGACTGGCCTCATCATTACGGGGATGCTGCACCGGCTGATGGGGCACAATCAGACCAAGTGGATGTTCGGGTCGAACACCATCGCCTCACTGTTTCAGTCGTGGGTCATCGGGATGCTGCTTCCCGGTTGTTCACTGGGAGTGATTCCCATCGTGAAACAGCTGCGGCGGAGCGGCATCGCGATCGGGACGATCTTTGCGTTCGCTCTCTCGTCGCCACTATTTGATCCGCTGTCGATGCTGTATGGACTGACGTTGTCGAAGCCGATGACCATCATGGCGTTTGCCACATTTTCGCTCGTCGTGGTCACCGTCGCCGGGGGATTGTTCGACAAGTGGTATCCGGATACCGAGGTCGTCATTGAAGAGCCACCGCAGACTCCACCGGGATACAAACGCATCATTGCCGCATTCGTTGTCATGTGCCGCGAGACCGTCAGTGGCACAGCGGGACTGATCGCTGCGGGACTGCTCGGAGTCGGGCTGCTGAGCACGGTGCTCCCGCCAGCGAGCCTGCAAAAGACGATGGCTCATGATAACCCCTGGTCCCCGTTGCTCATGACCGCCATCGCGGTCCCGGCCTATGCCACGCCGATGACAGCGATGGGCCAATTGGGTTCGATGTTCCAGCACGGCAACTCGATAGGAGCGGCTTTCATCTTGCTGACTTTGGGGGCCGGGATGAACCTCGGACTGCTCTTGTGGATGGCGATTTACTACGGCTGGAAGAAGACCCTCGCGTGGATGGGGTTGATGCTGGCAGTCGTGATCGTGATCTCTTACGGCATAGAGCGGCCGTTGTACCCCAAGGGGATCGAAGCCGCGAATCATACGCACGCCTTCGACATCTATTGCCAGCCGTTTCCGCACGAAGGTCCGCCGACAGGTGGCTATCCCGCTACGATCTGGAATCGGATCAAACTCGAAACTCAGCCCCATGAAAAGTACGGAGCCATGGCAATTGGTGCTCTCGCACTGATGGGACTCGCATTGAAGGCGCTTGATCGTCGCTGGGTGATCGAAAAATGGCTCAACCAGCTGCCGGAACCCACGGCTCAACTGGGAACCAAATGGGACATCATTCTCCCCGGCTGGACTCTCGCAGCTGCGGGATTTCTGGTGATCATCGCGACTAGCGTCACGGGGTGTTTTGTTTACTACCCCGCCCCCGAGGAGACGCTTGAGGAGATGGGCCGGGTCGCGACGGTCGAGGCATTTGCTGCGGCTTACACGGGTGAGAAGGAGCACGCCTTGCACTGGATTCCGATCTGCGAAGGGTGGAACCGGCGGCTGCAGGTCGGTACCTACCTGCGTCACTGGACTTTGAGCGATTACCACCGGATGAAGGCCCGCGTCTTTCGGGACAAGCTAGAGCTACTGGAACATATGGTCGAGGGGAATGACCCTCCCGAGGAGATCAAGCGGCAGGTTCTAATCTGCAAGGAAGCGTTCGGAAGGCTGTCGCTGGCTTTTCGGGAGGAGCTATGATCTGGCGCTGGCAACCGCCTCACAATGATTAAAATCTTTGCTGTGAGGCACAGATCGAGCGTCGTGAACTGGGGATCGCTTTTAGCTTCGGTCTTTCGCGATGTCACTGCCGTTCTTAGGATCTGTGCGGTTCTTC
>Ga0105046_10014782_pt1 | contig 12030 bp, 9 predicted proteins | sample MAT03_FD_78385 | JGI IMG/M metagenome (GOLD analysis project Ga0105046, IMG submission 78385) | Freshwater microbial communities from Lake Fryxell liftoff mats and glacier meltwater in Antarctica - MAT-03 (megahit assembly) | ecosystem: Environmental > Aquatic > Freshwater > Ice > Liftoff...
CACGCACGCGCGCGGTGAATGGGCCGCCTGTCCTTATCTGCCCCGGACCGGGTGAAGAGGCACTGGCCCGTGAGTGCTTCGGCACCGCTGTGGTACTGACAGGTGTGGGCCTGGGTGCCTATGCAGCGCTGCTGGCCGACGCGGCCCTGATGGTCAGCAACGACACCGGGCCGGCCCACATGGCCGCGGCAGTGGGCACGCCGTTGGTCAGCGTGATGGGGCCCAGCAACCCCGCGCTGTGGCGCCCCTGGGGGCCGAACGTGCAAGTACTGCAGGGTGGCATGCCAGGGCAACCTGAATGGCCCACGCTGGCGGCTGTCGACAGCGCAGCCCAAGCCACGCTGGCGCTGCCGATCGGCTGATGGATTGAGGAGGTGGGCCCCCAAATGTGGGCCCACAGCAAACCCCTCCGCGGGGGAAAGACGGCGAAGGCGTGGTCTTCCAGAATTCTTTTCAGCCCAGGTCGATGTCACGACATCACTGGGCCCCACGGTCCTTATCAACCCACCTTCACCCACACTTCCTCAGGAGTTCATCATGATCAAGCACCTCATCGCCACCATCCTGGCCGTCTTCGCTCTCAACAGCTTCGCTGCGGTCGACGCCAACCGCGCCAGCCAGGCGGAACTCGAAACCGTCAAGGGCATCGGCCCAGGTCTTTCCACCAAGATCATGGACGCGCGAAAAACGGGCGAGTTCAAGAACTGGGACGACCTGGTGGACCGTGTCGGCGGCGTCGGCCCCAAGAACGCCACGCGCTTTTCGCAAGCCGGCCTGACTGTGGCAGGCGTCGCTTACGACAACACCGCCAGCGCGCCCGCTGACACGCCCAGGAAGGCCGAAAAAGCGCCAAAGGCTGAACGCGGTGAAAAGGCGGTGAAGCCGGCAAAAGCCGAGAAAGCAGACAAAGCGCCGGCCTGACGAGTCGACCCGTTCAGGGGATTGGGATGTCCGGCACGGCCGTGCGCTGTGCCGCACCCCAACCGAAAAACTGCAGCACCTCGTGCCGCCGCGCCAAGGTGTCGGCGTGCCCCAGGGCCAGCAGTTCCTGGGTGTACGGCGCCTCAAACAACAGATAGCTGGCCAGGGCTGAACCCCGGGCATCGACACCGCTGCCGCCGACACCCACGCCGCGCAACAGCGCCCGCACCGGCCCAGGCAGGCTACCCAGGTGGCGTGAGGCAATGTCGTCCAAACGTTGCGACGGCGAAATCACCAGCGCCTCCAAAGGCTTGAGTGCGCTGTCGGCCAAGACGGAGGCGGGCAACAGCGCCAGCGTGCGGTTGATGCGCCGCATGCGTTCGATGTCCACCGCCAGGGCGTCCAGGAAGATGCTGGACATGGCGTGGCCGGCGATCTGCGCCAGCGTGGGGTAGTCGGGCAGGGGCATGACACGGCCCGCTGGCTCGTTCATGCGCCCGGCGCCAATGATCAACAAACGTCGCGCACCCAGGTGGATAGCGGGTGACAACGGCGCGGTCTGGCGCATCGAACCGTCGCCAAACCAGCCGCTCTGCCCGGCGTGGCTGAGATTGGCCGCAGGGAATACAAAAGGAATGGCCGACGATGCCAACAAGTGGCTCAGCCCAATCGTGCTGGGCGCGGCCACGCGGCTGGAGCGCTGCCACGGCTCAATCGGCACGGCGCTGTCGTAAAAGGTGAAGTGCTCGCCGCTGCTGTAGCTCGACGCGGTGACGGCCAGCGCATGCAGATACCCGCCCGCAAACATCGCAGGCAAGCGCTCAAGCGGCACCAGGCGTTGCAGCAAGCCCGCCAGCGGGCTGTTGTCCAGCAACGAGCGCGGCCGAATGCGCCGCCAGCGCGCAATGATCCAGCCGATGGACAGCATCGTCAGCCAGCGCGCACCGGTGCGCACCACCCCCACCGAATCAGCGCGGTAGACCTGATCGGCCGAGAACCCTGACCAGACAGTCACCAGGTCGTCCACCGCCGCGTCAAAGCGGTCAGCGCCGCAAGCCAGGGCGGTGGCGTTGATGGCACCCGCCGAGGTGCCGCAGATCACGCCGAACGGGTTGCTTGATGCGCCCTCGCCAGTCGGCTCCAGTGCCCGGCGCCGCAGTTGCACCAGCGCCTGCAACACCCCCACCTGGTAAGCCGCGCGTGCGCCACCCCCGCTCAACACCAGGCCCGTCAAAGGCTGTTCAAACATGCCTGCTCTTGTGTAGTGCCTAACCGTCGAACAGCGGTGACACGGTGGGCTGACGTTTGTCGGCGTCGACACATCGCCAGCTCACTCGTAGACCACAGCCGCAGCGCCGCCGGTGGCGATGCTGCGCCAGCGTGCCAGCGCTTCGTCACTGGGCCAAAAGCGCGCGGCGTCACCCAGGTCCAGCTCGGCGTCAGCCGTGCTCCGCTGCAGCTTCAGGCGCACGGCCAAACCCTGTGTCAGTGCACCCTGGTCACTGTCCACCACCCGGGCTGGCCACAGGCGCAACACGTCGGCCACCGGTGGCGCGCCGCCACTGCCGTTGACGCAAACGCGCAAGTGTTTGCCGAACCTTGCACGCGCTGCGGGCAAGTCCCACAGCTGGCTGATGTTCAAACGCCAGCCGCCGGAAAAACGATCGGGCTGGACCTTGCCCTGCACGATGACCAGGCGGTCTTCCTGCAACAGCTCTTTGTTGGCGTCGATCAATTCGTCGTTGGCCACGGCCTCTATGGTGTCGCTGCCGTCGTCCAGCTGGAAGATCAGCACCCGACCGCTGCGTCCAGCCGCGGTACGCGGATCGGTGACGATGCCAGCCAGCAACTGCGATTCGCGACTGTCCACCAGGTCGGCGATGGAGCGGCGGGCGAAACGCCGCACCTCGTCACGCCAGGCGTCGAACAAGTGACCCGAGAAGTAAAAGCCAATGGCCGACTTCTCTTGCATCAAACGTTCACGCACGTCCCAAGGTGCCACGTTGACAAGGGCTGGCTCTTGACTGCTGCTGCCGTGGCCAGCACTTTCTTCGGGCCCGAAGTCAAACAGCCCGACCTGGTGTGCGTTGGCGGCCTGGGTCTCGGCCCAGTCCATGGCCAGGCCCACACTGGCCAGGGCGGCAGCACGATCAGGGTGCAAACTGTCGAAGGCACCGGCCTTGACCAGCGCTTCAACCGCGCGTTTGTTGACCCGTTGTTTGTCGACACGGGCACAAAAATCGAACAGGCTGCGGAACGGGCCGCCGCCCTGCCCGTCATTCGCCGCTGTGCCGTTGCGCGCGGCCACGATGGCGTCGATGGCGCTCTGCCCGGTGCCCTTGACGGCGCCCAGGCCATAGCGCACGGTACGGTCGTCAATCGGCTCAAACCGCAGCGTGCCGCGGTTCACGTCGGGCGGCTCAAAGCGGATGCCGAAGAGTTTGGCGTCACTCAGCAGCACCTTCAGCTTGTCGGTGTTGTCGGCCTCAATCGTCATGTTCGCAGCGAAGAACTCGGCCGTGCAATGCACCTTCACCCAGGCCGTGTGGTACGCCAACAATGAGTAGGCTGCGGCGTGGCTCTTGTTGAAGCCATAGCCTGCAAACTTCTCCATCAGGTCAAAAACTTCGTTGGCTTTCTCCGGACCGATGTGCTTGGTGGCCGCGCCTTCGCGGAAAGTGGCGCGCTGCATCGCCATCTCTTCGGCTTTTTTCTTGCCCATGGCGCGGCGCAGCAGGTCGGCACCACCCAGCGAGTAGCCGCCCAGCACCCGCGCGGCTTCCATGACCTGTTCTTGGTAAACGAAGATGCCGTAGGTTTCTTCCAGCACCGGCGCCAACAAGGGGTGCGGGTAGGCGATGTCTTCCTTGCCGTTCTTGCGAGCGCAAAAACTCGGAATGTTCTCCATCGGCCCGGGTCGGAACATGGCGTTGAGCGCAATCAGGTCTTCCAGCCGCCCCGGTCGAGCTTCGCGCAGCATGCCTTGCATGCCGCGGGACTCGAACTGGAACACGGCCTCGGTGCGGGCGTCCGAGAAAAGCCTGTAGACACGCGCGTCGTCCAGCGGCACGCTCTCATAGTCGAACTGCTCGCGGCCGGGGCGGCGCTGGCGGATGAAGTCTTTGGCCAGCTCCAGGATGGTCAGCGTGGCCAGGCCCAGGAAGTCGAACTTCACCAGGCCGATGGCTTCGACGTCGTCCTTGTCGTACTGGCTGACCGCACTGTCACTGCCAGGCTGCTGGTACAGCGGGCAGAAGTCGGTGATCTTGCCCGGCGCGATCAACACCCCACCGGCGTGGGTGCCGACGTTGCGCACCATGCCTTCCACGCGCATGGCCAGGCGCAGCAGTTCGGCCACTTCTTCTTCGGCCTTTTCGCGCTGTTCCAGTTCGGGCACTTCCTTGCGCACGTAGATCAGGCCGGGGTCCGGCTCAGCAGGCACCAGGCCCAGCGTGTAGGTCTTGCCGGGCGCACCCGGCACCAGCTTGGCCACGCTGTCCACTTGCCCGTAGCCCATCCCCAGCACCCGGCCCACGTCGCGCAAAGCCGCCTTGCTGGCCATGGTGCCGAAGGTGGCGATCTGGCTGACCGCATCACGCCCGTACTTGACTTTCACGTAGTCGATCACACGGTCGCGGTTGGCCTGGCAGAAGTCGATATCGAAGTCAGGCATCGACACCCGTTCGGGGTTCAGGAAGCGTTCGAACAGCAGCCCGTAATGCAGTGGGTCCAGGTCGGTGATGAACAGCGAATAGGCCACCAGACTGCCCGCCCCCGAGCCCCGGCCCGGCCCCACCGGGCAGCCGTTGTTGCGGGCCCAGATGCAGAAGTCGCTGACGATCAGGAAGTAGCCTGGGAAGCCCATCGACAAGATCGTGTTGATCTCGAATTCCAGCCGCTGCGCATACCGCGGCCTCTCGGTGTCACGCCGGGCGTCGTCGGGGTACAGCGCGGCCAGACGGCGCTCCAGCCCCTGGGCCGACGCTTCGCGGAAATACGCATCCATCGGCTGGCGCACGCCATCCACCGGCGGCGTGGGGAAGTCCGGCAGCTGTGGCTTGCCCAGCACCAGGCTCAGGTTGCAGCGCTGGGCAATCTGCACGGTGTTGGCCAGCGCGCTGGGCACGTCAGCAAACAGCGCAGCCATGTCGGCCTGGGTCTTGAAAAACTGCTCCGGGCCGAAGCGCTTGACACGCTTGGTGTTGGCCAGCGTTTCGCCTTCGGCCACACAGACGCGAGCCTCGTGCGCCTCGAAGTCATCGGGCTCCAAAAACTGCACCGGGTGCGTGGCCACCACGGGCAAGGCCAGGCGTGCGGCCAGGGCCACGGCGGCGCGCACATGGGCCTCGTTGTTGGCCAGGCCAGCGCGTTGCAGCTCGATGTAGAAGCGGCCCGGAAACAGCTCGGCCAAATGGCCTGCGGCGGCGTCAGCGCGGACGCTGTCGCCAGCCAACAGGGCCTGGCCAACCGCGCCGTTGTCAGCACCCGAGAGTGCGATCAAACCCTCGCCCAGTTCTGCCAGCCACGCCCACTGCATCCACGCCTGGCCACGTTGGGCATTGCGAACCCAGCCGCGCGCCAGCAGTTCGCACAGGTTCAGGTAACCCTGGTGGCATTGCACCAGCAGCAACAAGCGGCTGGGGTTCTTGTCAGAGCCGCCGCCAAGGCGTCGTTGGACGTCGGCTGCGGCCACGGCGGGGGACTCCATCCACACGTCCACACCCAGGATCGGCTTGACGCCGGCCTTGCGGCAGGCGCTGTAGAACTTGACCGCACCGAACAGGTTGTTGAGGTCGGTGATAGCCAGCGCACCTTGCCCGTCAGCCCGGGCGGCCGCCGCGGCAGCGTCGATGCGCAGGGTGCCGTCAACGACGGAAAATTCGGTGTGGGTGCGAAGGTGGATGAAGGTGGGCAGGAGCATCCTGGAATTTTAGGCACCGCATGGAGTGATCGCGCCCGTGTGAGCCGGCCCAAACCCGGACTTGTCGACAGGGTGCCGAGGTCGTCAATCCGCAATCCGCAATCAGCATTCAGCATTCAACCTTCAACCTTCAACCTTCAATCAGCCGACAGGCACAGCAGGGACCCTGCATCAACACGGGGCTTGATCCGGCAAGGACAGCCCAAGCAAACGTGCGGCCCGATTCAGCCGGACATCGAACGCCCTGAACAGCAGGGGCTCGTTCAGCCCCTCTGCCAACAATGCAGCCGCCGCCAGTTGAACTGCGTCATAAGCCCGCAGCCCGAATGCGTCCACGTAGTCTGCGGCCCTGCGAACCACCGGCTGCTGGACTTCTACCAATTGCATCAGACCCCAGTCGTCGGCGAACTGCTGGCGGGCCTGCGCCCAAGCCTGACTGGCCAGCGGCGACTCGCGCTCTCGCCTTGCAATGGCGGAGCGGACCTCCGCGAAAGTGATGCGGCAGGTGGCTACCAACGCCCCGCTCAGCGCCTGCACCAGGGCTGCGCTTTCAGGCTCCGCAACGAACAGCTTGACCATCGCAGACGAGTCTAGGTACGAGATCAACCGCGGTCCTCAATGACAGCGTCGGACAGACTACCCGCGCCCGCCGGCAGTTCCACCAGCTTGCGCGGCGCCAACCCACCGCTTCGCTCAGCAGGCGTCACAAGTCCGCTGGCGACCAACGCCGCCAAACCGCCGCCGAACTCGGCCACTGGGGGTATCAAGCGGGCAACTGGGCGCCCGTGCGAGGTGATGGTGGCCGACTGACCCGCCGTGACTTTGGCCAGTGTTGCCGACAGTTGTGACTTCAATTCACGCACTGCGATCTTCATATAAAACCTTTCAATGGATTTAACGAGTTCAATTGTAGTCACATCTATGCAGTTGAGTCGGTAGCATGCGGTCATCTCCAGCGGTTGTCGGGGTCGGGTAGCAGTTCAGAACGGTGCCTCCCTAAAATCGCCTTCCCGTGCCAAATTCCAATTCACCTGCGACCCTGCCTGTGCTCAACGTCAGTGGCTACCTGTTTGTGGCGCTTGACGACACCCTGGCCCTGCGTGAACGCCTGTTGACCAGCGCCAGCGCAGCAGCCTTGAAGGGCACCGTGCTGCTGGCTGAAGAAGGCATCAACCTCGTACTGGCGGGTGCAGCCCAGTCGGTGCGGCAGTGGCTGGATGTTTTGCGCTCGGACCCGCGATTGGCGCCGCTGCGGGTCAAAGAAAGCTTCAGCCGAGCGCTGCCGTTTCGCTACCTGCGGGTCAAGGTCAAGCCAGAGATCATCCGCATGAACCAAAGCACCGTGCGCCCGCACAGCGGCCGAGCGCCGACGGTCGACAGCACCACCCTGGCGCGCTGGCTGCGGGCCGGTCAGTGCGACGCCGGCCGGCCACTGGCCCTGCTTGACACACGCAATGCCTTTGAAGTCGATGCGGGCCGCTTTGAGGGCGCGATTGACTGGCGTCTGGGCAAGTTCAGCGAATTCCCCGCCGCGCTGGCGGCACACCAACACGAACTGGCGGGCAAGACCGTCGTCAGCTATTGCACGGGTGGCATCCGCTGCGAAAAAGCCGCGCTGTGGATGGTGCAGGCGGGTGTCGAACACGGGGTGCAGTTGGACGGCGGCATCCTGCGTTACCTCGAAGACACAGCTGCCGAACACGCCCCGGGCTGGCAAGGCGACTGCGTGGTGTTTGACGAGCGTGTCGCCCTCAACCCGGCACTGGCGGCGAGCACCGAAGTTGCGGTTGAGGGCGCGTTGCCATGACCGCCTGGCTGGTGCGCGCCGTTGGCGTGCTGCTGATTTTCACGGCGCTGGCCATTGCACTGTCGCGGGCACCCGATGTGCCGGTGCAGGGCCTGGTCGCACGCTGGGCGCCGCCGCCGTCGGACTTTGTTGACGTCAAGGGCATGGCCGTGCACTTTCGTGATGAAGGCCCGCGCGATGACCCGCTGCCCATCGTCCTGCTGCACGGCACGGGGGCCAGCCTGCACACCTGGGAAGCTTGGGTCAAGGCGCTGAAGAATCAGCGACGGGTGGTCAGCTTCGACATGCCAGGCTTTGGCCTGACCGGCCCGTTTTCCGGCCAGTACGTGACGACCAGCGCCCCCGATGACTACAGCGGCGACGCCTACGCCCGCTTTGTGCTGGATATGCTGGACACCCTGAAACTGCCGCGTGTGGTGCTGGCTGGCAACTCCCTGGGCGGCGAAGTGGCCTGGCGCACGGCGACGCTGGCGCCTGAGCGTGTGGCCGCGCTGGTGCTGGTGGACAGCGCGGGCCTGGCCTTCACGCCGGAATCGATTCCGCTGGGCTTCATGCTGGCGCGGCTGCCGGTCATCAACAGGGTCAGCGAATGGCTGCTGCCGCGCGAAGTGGTTGCACAGTCGCTGGCCAGCGTCTACGGCGACGCCAGCCGCATCAAGCCCGAGCTGGTGGACCGCCATTTCGAGCTGACCCTGCGCGAAGGCAACCGCCGCGCTCTGGGGCAACGCATTCGGCAAATGGAGCTGGAAATGGGGCAAGGCAGCGAGCGCCTGGCGCGGCTGACCCAACCCACACTGATCTTGTGGGGTGGGCGCGACCGTTTGATTCCACCCGCGGTTGGCGAACGGCTGGCGCAGGCCATTCCCGGCAGCCAGCTTGTGGTGTTCCCGACCCTGGGCCATGTGCCGCATGAAGAAGACCCGGCACTCACGGTGGTGCCGGTCAAGGCCTTTTTGGGACTGCGCTGACACCACTGTGACCGACCCACTCTCATGACCGGTATCCACATCACCGACATCGAATCGGCCATCAACTGGTGGCGCGAGAAGTCGCCTTCGCCTGACGGCATCACCGCCTGCGCGCCAGTGCGTGCGCTGGCCGAGGTCTACGGCCTGATGGTTTACTTTCACGAGAGCCTGTGCGACGAAACCACGCTGCCGGCCAAAGCGCGCGACGCCTGGCTGGCCTGGTACGCCAGCACACCTGACGCGCCCTGCATCGCCATCTGCTCGACCAGCCAAGGTGACGAGCAGTGCAAAGGCTGCGGTCGCAGCTTTGGCGAAGTGCAGCATTGGCCCGGCTACACGCCGGCCCAAAAACGCAGCGTCTGGCGGCGCATCACCATGGAAGGCACGGCCTGGCGCTTCAACCGCTATGCCGAACGCGCCCGCGAGGCCACCGGCGTGGACCACCCCCGCCCGACTGCGACCGCCACCGCGAACGCCGCCGCAGACCCCGCCGCGAACACGGCTGCAAGCGCTGCCGGCAGCACCCACCCCGCCGCAGCGTCGCCGGCAGTCTGATGCACGGCCCCAGCCCCGCGCGCCCGGTCGAGCCCGTCACAGCAACAACCGCCACCCTGAGCGCGTTGTTGCACAGCGCCCGACGCCTGACACCGCTGGCCTGGCCCACACTCATCGGGCAACTCGCAGTCCTGTCTTTCGCCGTGGTTGACACCGTGCTGGTGGCGCGTTTTGCCGCCGCCGATCTGGCGGCCCTGGCCGTGGGCACAGCGGCCTACATCACCATCTTTATCGGCTTGATGGGCGTGGTCGCAGCGCTCGGCCCGATTGCTGGCCAACTGTTTGGCGCGGGGCAGCATGCCAAGGCAGGTCGACAAGCCCACCAGGCCATGTGGCTGGCGCTGGGCTTGTCCGTGCTGGGCATGGTGCTGCTGGCGTTTCCGCAACCGTTTCTGGCTTTGTCACGCGCCAGCCCGGAGGTCTCAGCCAAGGTTCGCGCTTATCTGGGCGTGCAGGCCCTGGCCTTGCCGGCGGCGTTGTTGTTCACGGTGTTTCGCAGCTTCAACACTGCCGTGTCGCGGCCGAAGGTGGTGATGGGCTACCAGCTGGGTGGTCTGGCGCTGAAGGTGCCGTTGTCGGTGGCCCTGGTCTTTGGAGTGCCAGCCATCGACCTGCCAGCCCTGGGTGTGGTGGGCTGCGCCATTGCCACGGCCGTGGCGATGTGGATGCAAGTGGTGCTGGCTTGGCTGCGGGTGCGGCGCGACCCGTTCTACGCCCCCTTCGAACTCATCGGCCGAGGGCTGGACCGACCTGAGCGCGTCGCGCTGCTGGCGCAACTTCGTTTGGGTGTGCCGATGGGGGCGTCGATCTGGACCGAGATGATGGGCTTCGCTTTCATGGCGCTGTTCATCGCCCGCCTGGGCACCACCGCCGTGGCCGGGCACCAGGTGGCGATGAACATCGTCTCGGTGATGTTCATGGTGCCGCTGGCCCTGGCCAGCGCCAGCGCCGCCCTGGTGGCCCAGCGCATCGGTGCGGCTGACCCGGTTGACGCACGGCGGCTGGGCTGGCACAGCCTGACCATCGGCCTGGCACTGGCCACGCTGATGGGCAGCGCCGTCTGGGTGGTGCGGCATGTTGTGGTCGGCTGGTACACGGTGGACCCGGCGGTACAGGCTGCGGCACTGTCGCTCATCGCCTGGCTGGTGCTGTTCCACGTCGCCGACGCAGCGCAGACCGTTGCTGCTTTTGTGCTGCGTGCCTACCGCATCGCCACGGTACCGCTGCTCATCTACATCGCCGCGCTGTGGGGTGTGGGCCTGGGCGGTGGCTACTACCTGGCCTTCAATGTGAGTGGCAGCGTGCCGCCCGCCCTGCGCGGTGCACCGGGCTACTGGTTCGCGGCCACGGCTGGGCTGGTGGTGGCCGCCGCGTTGTTGATGGCCTTCATGGCCTTGGTGCTGCGGGCGCCGGCAGCACCGGCGAAAGCGCCGGCATAGGTTCGCGGCCACCGCCCGCATCAGCATCGCCAGCGCCACATCGTCCTGGCCCCCGTGGCGGTGGCACCTGGGCAAGGGGTAGGGCGGCAAACAACCGCCCGACCACTCGTGCAGCAGAGGCGACAAAGCCACTTGCGCCTCCTCGCGCCGCCCCAGCGCGGACAGGCTCTGGACGCGGCCGGCCGCGCCGATGCGCAAGCGCGGGTGCTCGGCCGCCACGGTTTCGTCCTGGGCCAGCGCCGCCGCCGCGTCGCCACGCAACATGCAACAACTGCTGGTGCGCTTGCACGCCAGCAAAGTCGACTGAAGCCAGGACATGTTCCAAGTCAGCCTGAACAACGGCAGCAGCAGGATCTTCAGGCGATTCGTGCGGGGCAGGCGTGGTCACGGCCCGCCGCATACCTGGAATGTGCAATTCAAACCGCGCGCCGGCGCTCAAAGCGCCGGCAGGCTCAATTCAAAACAACTGCCGCCACCGTCGCGCGGCAAACACCGCACATGCCCGCCATGGCGCGTGGCGATCTGCCGCACCAAGGCCAGCCCAAGGCCGACACCGCCCTCGCGCTCGGCCTGACCGGGCAGGCGAAAGAACGCTTCGAAGATGCGCTCACGGTATGCCGGGGGCACACCGGGCCCACGGTCACACACGCGCAGGTGCACCTGGTTGCCAACTTGGTCGACGTGGATTTCGATGGCACCTGCGCCATGGCGCCTGGCGTTTTCCACCAGGTTGCGCACGGCCCGGCGCAGCAGGCGTTCGTCACCCCGCACGCTCAAGTCCTGGCCGTCAGCCAAAGCGCCCACCCGTGCGGCTTCCTCGGCCGCCAGCGCCAACAGGGCCACGGGCGCCACGGACGGGTCAGCCAGCGTGCCCTGGGTGTTGGCAGCATCCAGCCGGCTGGCCAGCAGCACTTCTTCAACCAAGGCATCGAGCTCGGCGATGTTGGTGTGAATCTCGCGTTTGAGGGCGTCGTGCTGGGCAGTGGGTAGGTCTTCCATCAGTGACACGGCCATCTTGAGGCGCGCCAGGGGCGACCGCAATTCGTGGCTGGCATTGGCCAACAAGCTCTGGTGCGACAACAACAAGGCCTGAACGCGACTGGCCGCGCGGTTGAAGCTGGCGCCCACGGCCGCCACCTCGTCCTGCCCATCCTCGGCCACGCGCTGCTGCAGGTTGCCCGCGCCAAAGGCTTCCACGCCCTGCTTCAGCGCTTCCAGGCGCCGCGTCAATCGGCGCACCACGGGCCAGGCCCCGGCGGCCACGGCAAGGAACAGCACCGCCAGCCACAGCACCAGACCCAGGCCATCGGGCCAGCCAGGTGGGCCACGGAACAGCCACCACACCGGGCTGCGCTCGCCCACCCGCGCGCCGTCACCGCGCAGGCCCATGCCCGGCGCGCCGGGCATGCCTATGCCCGC
>Ga0105046_10014783_pt1 | contig 12029 bp, 10 predicted proteins | sample MAT03_FD_78385 | JGI IMG/M metagenome (GOLD analysis project Ga0105046, IMG submission 78385) | Freshwater microbial communities from Lake Fryxell liftoff mats and glacier meltwater in Antarctica - MAT-03 (megahit assembly) | ecosystem: Environmental > Aquatic > Freshwater > Ice > Liftoff...
GCCGAGACATCGATCACCATCGACGGCGTTCGCGTTGTCATCGATTCGGGCCTGTCGCGCCTGCCGCACTACGAGCCGGCAACCGGACTGACAAGGCTGGAGACCGTTCGGGTGTCGCGCGCCTCGGCGGATCAGCGCGCGGGACGTGCGGGCCGCACCGAGGCGGGCATCGCGATCAGGCTGTGGCGCGCCGAGCAGATGGCGGCCTTGGCCGCATTCACGCCGCCAGAAATCCTGCAGGCCGACCTGTCGGGCCTCGTGCTCGACTGCGCGGCGTTCGGAGTTTCGGACCCGAACGCTTTGCGATTTCTCGACCCACCGCCCGGCCCGGCGCTTGCCGAAGCGCGCGCGCTGCTGACGGGTCTCCATGCGATCGACGCCACGGGCCGGCTGACCGAGGCCGGCGAGGCAATGCGAAAACTCGCTCTGCCAGCGCGCCTCGCGCATATGGTCGCCGAGGCAGCGAAACAGGGACAGGCAGGCATGGCGGCCGAACTTGCGGTGCTGATGACGGAACGCGGGCTTGGCGGCGACAGCGTCGACCTCGAGCGACGGATGGCGCGGTTCAGGACGGAGCGCGGGGCGCGCGCGACCGCCGCGAGGGGTCTGGCCGACAGGCTGGCAAGGCAGGTGTCGCGAGGCCCTGGCCCCATAAGCGAAGGGGCAACCGCCGGCGCGCTTCTGCTGCACGCGTGGCCCGACCGTGTAGCCAAGGCGCGGGGCGAGCGCGGAAAGTACCTGCTCGCCAATGGCAGCGGGGCGCAACTCGACGCCGCCGATCCGCTTGCCGGAGAGGCATTCCTCGTCGTCGCCGACCTGCAGGGCAAGGCGCAAAGCGCGCGCATCGCATCGGCGGCGGCTGTCTCCGAGGACGATATCCGCGACATGCTCGGCGACCGTATCGAGACCCGCACGGAAAGCGCGTTCGATCCGGCGAAGCGGTCGGTGCGGGTGCGCGAGACGGCAAGGCTCGGGGCCATCGTTCTGGCGGAGCGCATGCTGCCGGCGCCATCAGGCGATGCGGCCGACCGCGCCATCCTCGCCACGATCCGCGAGCACGGCCTGTCGTTGCTCACCTGGAACAGGGAAGCCGAGACTCTGCGCCACCGGCTGTCTTGGCTGCATCGCGGGCTTGGCGACCCCTGGCCGGATGCGTCGGATGAGGCGCTCGTCGCGTCGCTCGACGACTGGCTGCTGCCCTTCCTTGACGGCAAGGCGTCGTTTGCGGCTATCGATCCCAGCGTTGTCCATTCGGGCCTGATGTCGCTGGCGCCGCATGACCTGCAACGCCGGATCGGCGCGCTGGCACCCACGCATTACGACGCGCCGTCGGGCAGCCGGGTGCCCATTCTTTACGATGGCGAGTGGCCGGTCCTGGCGATCCGCGTCCAGGAACTGTTCGGCCTCGACAGGCATCCATCGATTGCAGACGGTAAGGTTGCGATTACGCTGGAGCTGCTGTCGCCGGCGCATCGTCCGATCCAGACGACGCGCGACCTGCCGGGTTTCTGGCGCGGCTCCTGGGCCGAAGTGCGCGCCGAGATGCGCGGCCGCTACCCCAGGCATTCGTGGCCCGAAGATCCTCTTGCCGCGCTGGCGACCAGCCGCGCCAAGCCGCGCGCGAAATGACAGCGCACTTCCACGTTCGTCCGGTGTAAGATCATGGCCATGCTCCGCGACACGCTCGATCCCGGCCAGAGCCACAGGCTGCGCCTCGACACGCTGGTGCGGCTTCGCTGGCTGGCTATCGTCGGCCAGAGCGTCACCGTTCTCTTCGTAGGCCACTGGCTCGGCTTCCCGCTGCCGGTGGTGCCGTGTTTCGCGCTGATTGCCTGTTCCGCGGTGCTCAACGTGTCGCTGGCGTTGCAGTATCCGGCGACGCACCGGCTGCCGCCCCCCGCCGCGTTCGGCATCCTCAACTTCGACTCACTGCAGCTTTCCGGCCTGCTCTACATGACCGGCGGGCTGACCAATCCGTTCTCGCTGCTTATGGCGGTGCCGGTGGTGATTTCGGCGACCTCTCTGCCGCTCGGCATGACCTCGCTGCTTGGCGGGCTGGTGATCGCCATGGCCACGCTGCTCGCGTTCTTCCACCTGCCGCTGCCGTGGTTCGAGGGCATCGAGCTCAGCATGCCCTTCATCTACGTGGCCGGCTCGTGGGTGGCGCTGTCCTCATCGATCGCGTTCACCGGCATCTACGCCTTCCGCGTCGCGGAAGAGGCGCGCCTGCTCGCCAACGCTTTGTCGGCGACCGAAATGGTGCTGCAGCGCGAACAGCATCTGTCCGCGCTCGACGGGCTCGCGGCGGCGGCGGCGCATGAACTCGGCACCCCGCTCGCGACGATCGCATTGGTCGCCCGCGAAATGGAACGTGCGCTCGGTTCCGACACCACCTATGCCGAGGACGTGAAGCTGCTGAGGTCCCAAAGCGAGCGCTGCCGGGAGATTCTCAAGCGGCTAACGAGCCTTTCCACGGAAAGCGAAGAACATCTCGCCCGCCTGCCGCTGACCTCGCTCGTCGAGGAGGTAACCGCACCGCACCGCGATTTCGGCATCTCGATCCAGCTGAAACCGGGAGACCGGCAGGGGCCGGAGCCGGTGGGACGGCGCAATCCCGGCGTCATCTACGGGCTTGGCAATCTGGTGGAGAACGCCGTCGACTTCGCCAAAGGGCAGGTGGTGATCGGCTGGCGCTGGAACGAGGACGAGGTGGTTTTCACGATCGTCGATGACGGGCCGGGTTTCCCGCCCGAGATCGTGAGCCGGATCGGCGAGCCCTATATGTCGACGCGCCAGGGGCCGGAACGCGGCGGCGGCATGGGGCTCGGGCTGTTCATCGCCAAGACATTGCTCGAGCGCTCGGGCGCGAACCTTTCCTTCCGCAATTCCAACGTCCCGGGGGAAGGCGCATTGGTGGAGATAGCCTGGCCCAGGGCATTGTTCCTGGCGCCGGCGCCCACTGCCGGGAGCATCTTCGATACGGTGTGACGAAGCCAGAATTGGACAAGCCGGCTCAGCCACCATATCTGAGGGTAAAGAATGAATGGACGGACAGATGATGATAGCGGACGATACACCGGAGACCGGCACGATCGAGGGCGATGCCTCGCTGCTGATCGTCGATGACGACAAGCCCTTCCTGACCAGGCTGGCGCGCGCCATGGAAGGCTGCGGATTCGCGGTCGAGACCGCCGAAAGCGTGGAGGAAGCGGTCGCCAAGGCCCGCGCCAATCCGCCGGCATACGCCGTGGTCGACATGCGGCTCGGCGACGGAAGCGGGCTCGACGTGGTGGCGGCGATCCGAGAGGGGCGCGAGGACGCGCGCGCCGTCATCCTGACCGGCTACGGCAACATCGCCACCGCCGTGACCGCGGTGAAGCTCGGCGCGGTAGACTACCTGTCGAAACCAGCCGACGCCGACGATGTCTACGCGGCGCTGATCCGCACCGCTGGAGAGCGCGCCGCGCCGCCCGAAAATCCGATGTCGGCCGACCGCGTGCGCTGGGAGCATATCCAGCGTGTGTACGAGATGTGCGAACGCAATGTGTCGGAGACCGCGCGTCGTCTGAACATGCATCGCCGCACGCTGCAGCGCATCCTCGCCAAACGCGCGCCACGGTAGCGCCTACAGCTACCAAACTTAGCCGGCTTTCGGGTCTGCCTTCGGGCGTGCGATGAGGCGGAAGCCCAGATGCGACGTCGACGTATCGATCGGCTGCGCCATGCGCGCCGCCGGACGATAACGCCGGCAGTAGCTCGGGGCGCACAGGTGCGATCCACCCTTGGTTACCATGCGCGGGATTCTGGCGACGTCGTTCGGATCCAGGCTCGCATCGCGCTCGCCGCCGCGCGGGTTGGACGCCGTGCAGCACGGGCTGTCGATCTTGCCGTGCTCCTGGTACCAGTCGACCGTCCATTCCCAGACATTGCCGATCATGTCGAAGAGGCCGTAGCCGTTGGCCGCGTACGATCCTGTCGGAGCGGTGTATTCGAAACGGTCCTCGAGCGTGTTTCGGTGGGGGAAGTCGCCCTGGAATGTATTGGCCATGTGGACGCCGCCGGGCACCAGTTCGTCTCCCCAGGCGAATTCGGCGCCTTCCAGCCCACCGCGCGCGGCAAACTCCCACTCCGCCTCCGTCGGAAGCTCCATCCCAGCCCAGCGGGCATAGGCTGCGGCATCTTCGAAGGTGACGTGGACGACCGGGTGGTCCTTGAGCTTGGCGATCGAACTTGCCGGCCCACGCGGGTGACGCCAATTGGCGCCCGGCACATAGAACCACCAGTTCAGATGATTGCGCATGTCGACCGGACCCGGCGGCTTGCGGAAGACGGTCGAGGAGGGAACGAGCATTTCGGGCTTGGCGTCGGGATAGTCGTCAGGGTTTGCCGGCCTCTCGGCCACCGTGACATATCCGGTGTCGGCAATGAACTTCTCGAATTCGCGGTTCGTCACCGCGTAACGATCGACCCAGAAGCCGTCGACCTTCACCCTGTGCGCGGGGGCCTCTTCCGGATAGTGATGGTCGGAGCCCATCATGAACTGACCGCCTTCAATCCAGACCATGTCCCGTCCGGAAGGAGGTGTGTCTGAAGCGATCCACTGGGCCACGATGTTCATTTTGCCACCGGTTTGTGATCTGATTCCGAGGTGACGGCCTTGGTATGCTGAGCGGCGCGCCACCGCGCACAAGGTATCGACAGGAGCGCCCCGATGACAAGATGCCCGGAGGACGACGGCTTCGGCGATACTGTTTCCAGAGTTTCAGGCCCGCCGCCGACGCAACCTGCGCTTCCGACGGCCTATTCTCCAGAACGACGCTGTCGCCTTCGGGCAGAAAGTATGTGGTTGTGTTGCGACGGTAGTCGACGACATACCCTTCAAATACGGATTCGATGAGCGTCCCGACAATCTCGGGGAAAGCCATTGTCCCTTCGTAGGCAGCGTCGAGACAGTTTTGGGCAGCAGCGGCGAGTTGCGTGTCCATGGCGGTCCTTTCTGAAGTCGGGGTGTGGACGGTCCGATCGGGATCAGTCGACCGGAACATTCGTGAGTTCCCGTTCCTGGACGATCTTTCGCAGAAGCTGCGCAAAGCGGTGGTGCTCGTCTGAAGTGAGCGCGCCAAGGAACGCCGCATCATTCGTGTCGGCCAGGGCGGCCAGGCGGGGCACGAGCGCGAGGCATCACTCCGTCAGCGTGGCGTTCAGACCGGCGTAGCGGCGACTCGCACCTGGCCGCCGCAATGCGCTTCATGGCTGCCACGATGCCCAATTGGACTTCTCGCGCAAGCGGCGCGACGGAAGTTCGCTGATGAAACCCTGCGAGTGTTTCATGACGTGGGAATAGAAATGCTGCGGCCCCGTTCTCCCCGCAGACCCCCCTGAAGGAGACGCACATGCACCGGCCAATCGTTGAAACATCCATATCGATACATAGGGTTGCATCTCCGTCGGGCACCTTGCCTGCCCGAGTCATCCATCCGGCCGTGTTGTCAGGCCTTGCTCCGCTCGTCGTTCTTCATGGAATCTCGCGCAATGCAGATGAGTTGGTGGACTTGTTTCGGCCCGAGGCAGAGCGCAGCGGACGCGTCATCGTCGTTCCCCATTTTTCTGAAGAACGTTGGCCGAATTTCCAGCGGCCTTGCCGAACCGCGCGCCCGGATCAGGCGCTGCTTGCGCTGCTGTCGCATCTGGCCGTGATCGACCAGGCCTTTGCGGGGCCGGTCGATCTGTTCGGGCATTCCGGTGGCGCGCAGCTCGCGCATCGGTTTGCGATGCTCTTCCCGCACAAGATCGGACAACTGACGCTTGCGGCGGCAGGGTGGTATTGCCTGCCCGACGCCAGCATGGCCTATCCTTACGGCATGGGCGCCGATGCAACGCCCGGCGCCTTGTCCTGGGCCAGGCGGCACCGACTGGCGCTGCCCGCCTATCTGCGCCTGGGCGTCCAGGTTTTCGTCGGCGCCCAAGACACCGAGCGCGATGAGAGCCTGCGCCAAGGTCCGGATCTGGATCGTATCCAGGGAAGCACCCGCATAGCGCGCGCGGCAACCTATGTCGAAAGGTTTCGGGCGGCCGCCCACGTGCACGGCATACGGCCCGATATCTCGCTGACCCGTTTGCCAGGTGTGAAACATGATGTCGCGCAGGCGATCAAACGGGCCGACCTCGCCCGCCTCGTTACGGCGCAGCCCGACGGTTTTGCCGCAGCAAGCTGACACCTCAACCCCCACACAGGATGTTCCGCATGACCCAAGATCTTGTCGTCCATCTGGCCAGCGCCAAATGGACCTTTGCGACCCGCCGTGTCGATCACGCCGTTATCGCCGGGATGGACTACGATTTCGCTGCGGCGCGGGCCGGCGATCTGATCCTTGCCCAAGTCGAAAGCCTCGGCCAGCACAACCGCGTGCAGCTGACCACGGGGCGGCCGTCCAACATATATCCCGGCGACATGATCGTGCTGGCTTGCGGCACTCGCTATGCCCCCGACCAATTCGAAGGACTGGCCGAAATCGATCCTGCCGGGGCCGATCTTCTGGCGGGAGGCGGCTGCATCGGCCGGATGGTAGCCCGCAACGATCGGATCAAGCCCGCAACGCGGCTTCTGCCCGTTGGCCGGTTGCTGGATGCCGCGGGCCAGTCGGTCAATCTCGACCTCTTCGCACTCCCGGCCTCAACCCGCTCGGACGAGATTCCGGTGATCTTTGTTCTGGGGACGGCGATGAACTCGGGCAAGACGCTGGCCACGGCGCAACTGGCACTCGGCCTCAGGCGCGCAGGCTACAAGGTGGCGGCGTTGAAGGGCACGGGCACAGGCGCTTTCGGCGACTACAACGAATATGCGGACACCGGTGCGCATTGGGTCGCGGATTTCACCGATGCCGGGATGGTGACCACCTACCGCGAGCCGCCCGCGCGGGTAAAGGGCTGCATGAAGCTACTGCTTGCCCATGCCGCCGAAAGGGGCTGCCAGATCGCCGTGATGGAAATAGCAGATGGCCTGTTCCAACGCGAAACCGGCGCGTTGGTGGCCGACCCCTGGTTCCGTGCACGACTCTCAGGGCTGGTTTTTGCATGCGGCGACGCCGTCGCCGCGGCTGGCGGGGTCGCGGAACTGGCCAGCCACGGGCTGCGCCCCGATGCCCTGACCGGGGTTCTCAGTTGTTCGCCGATGGCCGTTGCCGAGGCGGTGGCCGCGACCGGAGTGCCGGTGCTGCGCAAGAACGATCTGGCCGACCCGGCCGAGGCCAATACCTTTGCTTTGCGCGCATTTGCAATCGATAGGCAGGCCGCGTGATGAAGATGCCGCCGCTTCTCGACCGCAACCGTGGTCGCGGCCTGGCGCTTGTCGCGGCGCTGACCCTCGTTCAGGGCGGCGCGGCCGGCGCCGCAGCCTTTGCTACCCGTGGCCTGTTCGAAGCAATGCATGTCGATGCCGCCCTGCCTGTCGCCGACCTGGCCATGCTGATCGGCGCCGGTTGCCTTATCGCGGTCACGCGGGTAGCGGCCCGCTATATGGGCGAGCGGATCGGCCAGGACTACGCTCGCCAGATCCGGTCGGCCCTGTTCGATCATGCGGCCCGCATGCCGGCCCGCGCCGTTGCCGAACGGCGGGCGGGCTACACGTCGTTGCGTTTTGTCGGAGACATGACGGCGTTTCGCAACTGGCTGTCGGTGGGGCTGCCGCGACTGATCGCCGGGTGCGTCCTGCTCCCTGCGGTACTGGCTGTTCTGTGGATGCTGGATCCAGTCTTCGCCGTAGCGGTGACACCGGTCTTTGCTACGACGCTGCTCCTGATCACGATGGGCGGCATCCGCCTTGTGCCGATTCAACGGCGCTTGCGGATACGCCGCGCCAGGATCGCCGCCGAGATGGCCGAGCGTATGCCCCTTGCTCCGCATCTGGACCGACTCGGCCGCCGCGGCAAGGAACTCGGGCTTCTGGACAAGCGCACCGATGCGATGATCGATGCCGCCTTGCGCCATCGTCTGAGCGTCGAAAGCCTTAAGGCGCTTCCCGATCTGGCTGCCGGGGTAGCGGCGGCGCTTGTCGTTCTTGCGGGGTATCGGGCAGGGCTTAGCGCCGGCAGCATCGCCGCCGCGCTAGCCACTTTGGGGTTGCTGTCGCCCCCGCTGCGCGATCTGGGCAGCGTCTGGAATCTTCGCGCCGCTTTCCACGCGGCGGCGATCAAGGCAGAGGCCGCCTTGTCACGCACGCAGCGTGACCTTTACCGCGCTGGAAAGTCTTTACCAAAAGGCCCGGTGGACGTGGCTTTCGAGAATGTCGCGTTGCCGTCAGGGACAATACTCAACTGTCATGTGAAACAAAGCTCAAACACTGCTCTTCCCATCATCGAACTCGATGCCGATGCCGTTATGGACATGCTTCTCGGTCTGGGGGCGCCTACGTCCGGCAGGATCCTTACGTCGGGCATCGATTTGCGCGACCTGAGTCGAGGCAGCCTGCGCCGCAGCGTGCTGCGCGTCGGGTCGTCGCCTGACATCCTTCAAGGCTCGTTACGTCGGGTCCTGCTTATGGGCTGCCCGGACCCGGCAGAGGATGCAACCTTGGAACAGATCGCGCGCAAGGAGGGACTTGGTCAGCTCCTCGATCGGCTGGGCGGTCTGGGCGGTACGATACGGGAAGCCGGCAGAAACCTGACGCGTAGCGAACGCGTCGCCATCAGCCTTGTTCGAATCCACCTGCTGCGGCCCCGGCTGATCCTTGTGGACCCCGATGTCGCCTTTGTCGGAAGAACCTCGCTTGAGGCCTATCTGCGGAAACGGGGCGCCACCGTCATTCGGCCTTATGTGGAGTTATCGACTATCCTGCCTGCTGCACGAACATAGCAACCGGCTCAGCTTCACGATCGCCAGCCCGCAATCTCCTGGCACCGGATGCCTACGACGCCTGCTCGACCCGGCGACGCCGGCGGCGGATGTGAAGCCTCTCTTGGCCAGCCATCTCGATAGGGACTTGCATTTCCATCGAGGCAGCCGTGCCGTCAACGCATCGAGTCGCACGCATAAGCCAAACGATGAAGCGTCAATGATCGGACCAATCAATCCGCTTTGATCGAACCGGGGCTGGACCATAAGTTCCGGCCAGCGAGCGCAGCATTGCGGGTGGACGCCTTGGTCGAAGCCAAGCTATCCAGCCTGCATGAACGCGAAGGCGACGAACTCTTCCCATTCGGCGGCAGCAACCCAACACACCGTGGGCGCCGCGCTCGTGGTCGCCTCGTCGGCGTTCTTCGCTATGTCCGGCATCTTTACCAAATCGATTGCAAGCGACCCGTGGACGATCGCTTGCTGGCGCGGGCTCGTCGGCGGGTTGCTTATAACCGCCTACGTGTATTGGCGCTCCGGCCGAGACGGGTTGAGCATTTCGTTCGGCTGGCGCGGCTGGGCGATGGTACTCGTTGCCGTCTTTGCGTCGTTCGGCTTCATTGCGGCATTCAAATACACCTATGTGGCCAACGTCGCGATCATCTACGCAAGTGTCCCCTTGATGGCTGCGGCGCTCGAGTGGCTTTTTCTTGGTGTGCGCCCGCGGCCAGCGACCCTTGGCATGGCTCTCGTCTGCCTTTTCGGCGTCGGCATCATAGTGTCTGGCGGCCTCGGCGGAGGTCATATTCTCGGCGACGTAATGGCGGTCGGGATGACAGCAGCCGCCGCACTCTACATGGTGATGATCAGGGCTTTCCGCGACACGCCGGTCGTCTGGGTTGGCGCGGTTTCAGCCTACATCCTTTTCGCATTCGGCTGGCTTGTCGTCGATCCGCTATCTGTCTCGGCGGCAGACGCCTGGCGCATGATCGGGTTCGGCTTCACCTTCGCCTGTGCGGTTGTGCTGTGGACGGAAGGAACTCGGCTCATACCAGCAACTGAAGTCGGCGTGCTCGGCTCTGCCGAGGTGCCCTTTGCGATATTGCTGGCATGGATGTTTCTGGCCGAGCTGCCGCCCGTCGCGAGTATGGCTGGCGGCGCGATTGTCATGGCCGCGGTTGTCTTCCACGCGCTGCGCTCGCGATACCGTCCGCCCACGGCGCCGGAAAGTCTCTGATCTACCTATTTTTCCGGCCGGCCCTTCGCCAGGAAATTCGCCACAGGATTGTCCGCGCGAGGCGTGCCGCCGACCAGGTTGTCGGCTTCGTCAGCGGCTTCAGCAAATGCCTTGCGGGCAACATGAGCGGCCGTGAGGCCCTTGAGCCACCGCCACGCATGCCTGGGGGGGGGGGCTGCCAGGTGCTTCCTGCCGCCCTGTGTGAAAACGCTTCGAACAATGACCCCACCACTCGTCTCGCGTATCGCATTGGAATTGTTGGGCAATAGCTATTCGAGGAGGAGTCTGTCATCGCGTCAAACGACGACCCCTATTAAACCGCCGATAGTCAAGCAGAATCAAGTGATTAGATCATCTGCCAGAGGGGTCATTCTTCGAAGCGTTTTCACATCCAGCCACCCCGACCGGCCGTCGCGCCGTGAGATCTTCCATATTGACGATAACAATATTCCGTGAAATTCTTATTCCGCTAATGTGCCGGATGGCGCAACCCGTTGTCTAGCAAGGAACCCGCGATGAACATGATTGCTTCCGCTGCCACGATCACGCCCTCCCGCGCCGGCGAAGTCCGGTTTCTCGGTCTCCCGACCTGGATCAAGGCGGACCGGAAGTCGACCAATGGCCACTTCAGTCTGATCGAGCAGATCATTCCGGCTGGCTTCGAGTCGCCCTGGCACATGCATCGTTCCGAGGACGAGGCGTTCTACGTCCTCGAAGGTCAGATGTCGGTGATCTTCGAAGACAGCCGCAGGCTGCTTCAGGCGGGCGACTTCGCCTTCGGTCCGCGGAACATGCCGCACGGATTTCGCATCGAAGGTGAAACGGCGGCGAGAATCCTTCTGATGACGACCGGAGGCGACTTCGCCGATTTCATCGCCGAGACAAGCGTTCCGCGCGACACGCCGCCGGCTGCTCCCGACATGGCGCTGCTGGTGGCGGCCGCCGAACGTCACAACGTCGTCATTCTCGGCCCGCTGCCGCAATAGCGGCAAGGACTTGGCGTGGCGGCAGTCGACCGAAACGTTCAGCGCGACGTTAACGATGATCTCCACGATGCCTTCGTCTTGCCACCGCCGAGAGCGCCGAACGAGCCTCACATTCTGTTCAGTCCGGCAGGAAAGTTCGCCACGGCCCCGAACATGTTGGGCGACGGCACCGAGTGCGCCGTTGATCTGTCGAGCGTCGGCTTGACGGCGGCGGAAGATGAGGATGGATCAATCAGGTTGACGTGTGTCATAAGTGCTTTTCCTTCTCTGAAGCTTGGAGGGGGAGATTCTGGAGCGGTCCGACGATGGCAGTCGTCGGGCCGCTTACTCGTTCCGGCTTTACTCTGCGGGAACTACCTTGCCCGGCAGCGACAGGTTGCCGGATGCAACTTTGAACACGTCAGTGACGCATAGAAGCGGCGTATGGAGATTTGCGTTGACTCTAAGTCCGGCGGTCACCCCGTCGTACGAGGCGGTCGCAAGAGCGCCGATCTTTTCGAGGGGAATGTGGACTTCGACAACATCAGCAGTCAGGTCAGTCTTGAATTCGGGGCTGTCGATCAGCAGCGGCGCGCCGGGCCAGGTCTCGGGAAGCCTGGGTTTCGATCCTTCGGGAATGTCCTTGACCTTGAGGCCGCCAGGGCAAGCCTTATCCTCGTTGAGAACAACCCAGTGCGGGTGCCAGCGGTCCCTATTCTTCCCGCCATATGCCGCATCGTCGAAATCGGGATGGAAGGTGATGGCGAGGGCGACGATGCCCTGATCTCGCTCGAAGCCGACATCCCAGGAATTGAGCGTCGTCGGCCAGACATAGGCATAAACGTCCGAGCCTTCGAACTTCCCGGTGGATTTCGGTGTTACCTTTCCCGCGTCAGCCCGAACGCGCGTGCGGAAGATGGCGTGGCCATGATCGGTGACGATCCGCGTTTCGATGATGTCGAACGGGGCCATGACCGCCTGGTTGCTGGCCGTGGTGA
>Ga0105046_10014784_pt1 | contig 12028 bp, 8 predicted proteins | sample MAT03_FD_78385 | JGI IMG/M metagenome (GOLD analysis project Ga0105046, IMG submission 78385) | Freshwater microbial communities from Lake Fryxell liftoff mats and glacier meltwater in Antarctica - MAT-03 (megahit assembly) | ecosystem: Environmental > Aquatic > Freshwater > Ice > Liftoff...
AGCGTCATTTTGTGGCGCACGAGCGGATGGTCCACGACGGTGAGCGTGGGGTGATCGGGGTGCGTGCTGGCGACGGGCATGGGCGGATCGGGAAATGTGAGCGAACACCACAGCAGACGCGGCGAAGCTAGCGGTGCACGGCGCGCGGACGCTAGCTTTGCCAACCATGAAGGAATATCAAGCCGTAATCCTGCGCCTGGGCAAGCGCGTCCGGGAAGATGAAGACGCCCTCACGGATCTGCTCAACGAGCGCAGCCGCTCGGGGTGGACGCCGGCGCTCATGACGCAGGACGACGCGCGACTGACCGTGGTGTTCGCCCGTGAGGCGCCAGACCCGGACGCGTAGTCGCGCGTGGCGGAGCGAAACACGCGCGCCGTGAGCGATCACGCGACTGACCACGCGACGGACCACGCGACAGACCACGCGAACGACCTCACGACCGATCGCGCCGAGCGATTTCGTGCGTCGCTGCGCGCGTACGGACGGAACGCCACGTCGTTTCAGTTGCTGGAGTCGGATTTCCGGGTGTGGTTCGACGAGTCCGTGGGGAGCGACACGACGCTCCGCGACACGTCAGAAGGCGAGGTACAACCCGCCGAGCCCCTGGGCGTCCACTCACGCCATGCTGCCTCCTGCGCCGTCGCCTACGTCGACACGGGCTCGGCCTGGGTGGTTGGCGGCGAGCCACTCGCGCCCGAACACGAGGTCCACGCCGTCGCCGAGCGATTTCTCGACGCCGCGCAGCGCGCCGGAAAACGCGCGGCGTTCTTCGCCACGGAAGGACGGCTGGTCACCTCGCCGCGCTTTGAGCGCTTGCTGTTGGGCCAACAACCCGTATGGGATCCAGCTGAATGGGACAACACGGTGCACGCCTCGCGCTCGCTGCGATCACAGATTCGTCGTGCGCAGTCCAAAAACGCGACGGTGCGCGAACTGCAGATCAACGAGATCGCACGCGGCACACCATTGCGCATCGAGCTTGACGCCCTTGTGCAACGATGGCAAGCTGCGCGCGCGATGGCGCCGATGGGATTCCTCGTGCGCCTGGAGCCATTCACACACGCCGAGCAGCGCCATCTGTTTGTGGCCGAACAGGACGGACGCGTGGTCGCGCTGCTATCGATGGCTCCCGTGTACCAGCGAAACGGATGGCTCTTCGAAGACCTGCTGCGCGATCGGACGGCACCCAATGGCACGAGTGAACTGCTGGTGGATGCCGGCATGCGACGCATCGCACAGGACGGCGTTCGGTGGGCGACGCTGGGTTTCGCACCGTTGGCGGGACCGGTGATGCCGTGGCTCGCGCGGGTACGGACAATGGCCACGCCGTTCTTCAACTTTCGCGGTTTATACGCGTTCAAGGCGAAGCTGCATCCACACACGTGGGAGCCCATCTGGCTCGCGCATCCAGCGAGCACCCCGTGGTGGCGTGCGCTCGCCGACGCGCTGACGGCCTTCGCCAACGGTTCCTTGTTCGGTTTTGCGTGGCGCACCCTCTGTCGTGGTCCTCAACCGGTGCTGCTCGCGATGCTGCTGCTCCTGATTCCGTGGACGTTCGTGCTCGCCGCGCTCGATACGGCGCGCTGGTACCCCGAACCGTGGATGCAAACGGCCTGGGTTACCTTCGACACGGTGCTGGTGATCGCGCTGGCGCTGCTCGTACGGCGATGGCGCAGCTGGCTTGGTGTTACCATCGCGACTGCGGTGTCGGTGGATGCCACGATCACGCTGTGGAACGCGGTCACGTGGTATGGGCCACGGATCAGTAGTGTGACCGACGCACTGCTGACCACCATCGCCTGCGCCGCGCCGCTGCTGGCTGCGGTAGTGCTGTGGGGCACGGTGCGGCGACAGCGGCACTCGGGCGCGTAATCGGCGCAGCGATCGAATGCTCAATCCAGTGCACCGATCGCGCGCACGGCAGCATCAACCATCGTGCGCGGTAAAATCAATGATGGCGCGCGTTAAAATCAATGATGGCGCCCGGTAACATCAATGATCGCGCCCGGTAGCATCAACCATCGTACGCGTTAACATCAACCATCGTGCGCGTCACACAATCAGTCGTCGCGTGATTCCGGTGGACGCCCCACGCGATGATGCACGCCCGATGGTAGCTCATACGGTGCCTCATGCGGCACCGCTGCGGGTGGTACGCTGCTCGTGGGACGCTCGAGTAACATCGCCCGTTCGACCACACGCGTCAGATGTGCGCGCGTGATCAGTCCCATAAGCCGTCCGCTCGGCACTTCCACCACCGGCAGTGCGGCGAGATCGCGCGCGCCCATGCGACGCATCACATCATCGAGTGGCGTGTCGAGTGTGACGGCGGGTGTGGACACCGCGAGATCGGCCACCAGCAACAACGGGAGCGCATCGCGTTGACGTGACGCCGTGGCCAGCGCACCGACGGGCAGAATGCCAGCCAGCGTTCCATTGCCGTCGACCACGGGAAACATGGGCTGTGCCGAGAATGCGACGCGCGAGAGTACGGTCTCCACCGGCTCATGTTCCCGCACCACCAGCGGCGCCATGTCACACGCGTCCCGCACGCGCAGGCGTGACAACACATCGCGCTCGGTTTCGTGGTTGAGCACAATACCGCGTCGCCGCAACCAGCCGCTGTAGAGGTCATCCTTTTCGAAACGACGGGCGATCACCATCGCCAGTCCCGTCACGAGCAACAGCGGTGGCATGAGGGCGTAGTCGTCGGTGAGCTCGAACACGAGCAGCACCGCGGTAATCGGCGCGCCGGTCGCGGCACCAACCACACCACCCATGGCGACAAACGCCCACGCCTCCGGCGTGATTTGCAGCGAGGGTAACAACCACGCCAGTGCGCCCGCGAGGGCACTGCCGGTCGCTGCGCCAACGTACAGCGCGGGTGCGAAGAGTCCGCCGGAACCGCCGCTGCCGAGCGTCAGTGCAGTGGCGATGATCTTCGCGAACAACAGCGCGAGCACAATCCACCATGCGGTGCCGGAAAACAGTTCGGCGGGAATCGACAAATGGCCCGGCCCCAGCAACAATCCGCCGGACGCATACACCAGGAGCCCAACAATGGCGCCGCCCACGGCCGCACGCATGCCCGGTGCGGGCAGCCAGGCACGAATGCGCGCCCCAATTCCAAAATACGACCGCACAAAGAGTACCGTGACCAGTCCGCACGCGATGCCGAGCAGCGGTGGCATCGCGAGCAGTTCAAACCACCCGCGTGAGGGATGCAACACGGGAATGGGAAAGGCGGGGTGCACTCCGAACACGGCTTGTGACACCACGGCCGCGGTGACGCTACTCACCACTACGGTGGGGAACGCGGCCACATGCAGTCCGCCCAGCAACTCTTCAAGCGCGAAGAACGCCCCGGCGAGCGGTGCGTTGAACGCCGCCGAAATACCGGCCGCCGTGCCGGCGCTCACGAGCAGCCGTGTGCGATCACGCGAAAAGCGAAACACGCGTGAGAGATACGAGCCCATGCCACCGCCGAGCACGGCCGCTGGTCCTTCACTGCCCACCGAACCACCGGCCCCGAGCGTGATCGCGCTGGCGAGACTACGAGCGGCCAGCGGTTTCATGGGAATGTGTCCGCCATCCTGCGCCACACGTCGCTTGAGATCGGGCACGTTGATGCCGTCTTCGCCCGGTGCAAAGCGACGCATGACCGCAACAGCGGCCATGAATCCGAGCGCCGTGATCACCGGTCGGTAGATCGGATTGCGCAGCGCTTCGATTTCGCGACCCGGCAGCGTCACGAGCAGCCAGTAGCTGGCGTCAATAAGCTTGTAGAACATCACGATGCCAAGCGCTGCGCCAATGCCGATCAGCACGGCAAACACAAGCAGGAGCGCATTTTCGCTCACGGCTGTGGTGCCGAGCCAGTCCACAAGGTCATCCCAGCCACTACGGGCCGAGCGGCGCGGACCGAAAGTGACCCGACGCGTCTGACGACGCGTTTGTACCAGGACTGAACGAATCGTGTACGCGGTGCGCACACCCCACGGCCCCAGTGCCTGCAGGCGCCGCAGCATCCGCGCGATGGCGCGGGGACGAGGGGGCGTCGTCCGGTTCATCAATCCAATGTAGGTCCGGTGCACCGGCAGCGGATGCAATCCGACGAGAAAGTCCACATCTTTGGGACGTGTGATCGTCGATGTACGGATGACATGGGCACCACCATCAACAGCGAGATGAGAAGGTCATGCCAGCGAGACGTGTATGGATTCGAGGAATCGGTGTACTTCTCGCCGTCACCAGTGCCGCCTCCGCCTGCGCTCCGCGCGGGAGGGTAGTCGCGTCGGCGTCTCGCGGACCGATGGTCACGATCGCGTTTGAATCGGCTGGCCTCGCGCTGGTGAATCCGCCGGGCACGCCACCCATCAGCGGCACGCTGCGTACGCTGCACGCGTTGCAGTACATCGATGTACGCGACGGCTTCGGCGAGTTGCTGCTGCCGCGTCAGTGTGTGTATGCGCACTACACCGGCTGGCTCCCCGACGGCACGAAGTTCGACTCGTCGCGTGACACGTCGCCCAGCGGTGAGCCACGTCAGCCGATCTCTTTTCCGCAGGGTGGACGACGGGTGATTGCCGGGTGGGACGCCGGGTTCGACGGCATGCGCGTGGGTGGCCTGCGGCGTCTCGTGATTCCGTTTCCACTTGCTTACGGCGAGGCGGGCAGTCCGCCGACGATTCCACCACGAACCTCGCTGGTGTTTGATGTGGAGTTACTGGCGGTGCGGGACACGATGCCGCGCGAGCCCGATGAACCCGTGATGCGCGGCGCACCGGCGCGCTGTGCGCCGTGGCGCGAGGTCTCCGACACGATGCCGCCGCCACTCGCGATCGTGCGGCATCGTGCCGCGCACGTCACGTCGAGGGGGCGGTAGTCCACACGTGAACCGATGGTGTGTAATGGCGTGCTCGGCGTATCTCGCCGTCGTTGGCACAGCAGGTCCCGTCGCCGCGCAAACCGTGGAGGTGGCGTCGTCCGGTGGTGAGTCGCGGAGTGCGCGCACGGCGTTGGCGGTACGCACGGAACGACCGATCGTGCTTGACGGCATGGTGGACAGCGTGGAATGGGCGGGAGCGACACGCAACGGCGCGTTCCACCAGTACTTCCCGTTTGACACCTCCGCGTCGGCGAGCCTTTCCGAGTTCCGCGTGATGTACGACGACGCGAACCTGTATGTGGCCGCGATCCTTCGCGACACACTTGGCACCACGTATGTATCGCCGTCGCTGCGCCGCGACTACCGCGGCAGCGCCAACGATGGCTTCACCGTGGTGCTGGATCCGTGGCGGGATCGTACGACCGGTGTGTTTTTCGGGGTGAATCCCTACAATGTGCAGCGTGAAGGGCTCGTGGTGAACGGCGGTACCGACGGCGACGACTTCGATCGCTCGTGGGACAACGTCTGGTCGAGCGCGACGCACATCGCTGAGGGCTACTGGTCGGTCGAGATGGTGATTCCGTTCAAGGCACTGCGGTTTCGCGATGGCGATCGCACGTGGGGCCTAAACGTGTATCGGATTGACAGCAAGTACAACGAGCGCTCCATCTGGAATCGGGTGCCACGCCAGTTCCAGCTCTACAATCTCGCGTATCTCGGTGAGCTGGAGTGGGAGGAGCCCATGTCGGCGCGTGGTGCCGGTGTCACCCTGCTGCCCTATACGGCGGCCAACGCATCGCGTGACTTCGCATCGGCCGACGCGGGCACACGAGGCGGTGACGCCGGGCTCGACGCGAAAATAGCGCTGACGCGATCACTCAATCTCGATCTGACGTACAACCCTGATTTTTCACAGGTCGAAGTGGATGAGCAGCAAACCAATCTTGATCGCTTCGAGCTGTTCTTTCCCGAACGTCGACAGTTTTTTCTCGAGAACGCGGATCTCTTTTCGGGATTCGGTTTTGACAACGCGCGGCCGTTTTTCTCGCGTCGCATTGGCGTGGCCATCGATTCGAGCACGGGGCAGAACGTACAAAATCGTATTCTGGGTGGTGCGCGTGTCAGCGGACGGCTGAACGACGATTGGCGCGTGGGGTTGCTCAGCATGCAGGGCGCGGCCGATGACGCGCGTGGCATTGATCCGAAGAACTACACCATGTTCGCCGCACAGCGCCAACTGTTTGCACGCTCGAACATCTCGTTTCTCGCGATTGGTCAACAGAACACGCGCGGTGCACCACTCGATGCCACGCGCGCCAACGACGGGTCGGCCAATCGTCTCCTCGGCGCGGATTACAATCTTGCCTCGGCCGACGGCGCATGGACGGGCAAAGTGTTCCTGCACCACAATGTGGCCGACGGGGCCTCTGCCGATGCCTACAGTCACGGCGCGTTTCTGCAGCGCAACGCACTGCGATGGCGTGCAACCTGGGTGCATCAAATCGTGGGCGACGGCTTCGATGCACGCACGGGATTCGTGCCCAGACGCGGGTTTCAGCGTGTGCGCCCGGAGTTGGAGATGAGCGTGTTCCCCGTGGGCTCGCCGGTGAACCGTCATGTGTTTCGGGTGGAAAGCGACCTCACATGGAGTGATCCGCGCGGACTGACCGATCGCACGGTCTCGGGGCGCTGGGCCGCCGAGTTCCGCAACACGGCGCGCTTCGACCTTGTGGCGCGGTCGCGCTATGTGGAGCTCTTTGCACCGTTCAGTCCGGTGCGTGGCGCGACACGTCGGTTCGAGGCCGGCGAGCAGTTTGAACAGCCGGAGCTCGAAGCGAGCTTTACCACTGATTCGCGCCGCGTGGTGAACGGCACCGCCAGAGTTCGCGCCGGACGCTACTTCAATGGGTCGCTGCGTCAAACGTCAGGGGCGCTCAACTACCGATGGCGGCAGTACGCCACCGGTGCGCTCACATGGAACGTGAATCAGATCGATTTGGCGCCGGGCTACGATGATGCGACGCTCTGGCTGGTGGGCTCGCGCGTGGACATCACGCTCAGCACTCGTCTGTTCTGGACCACGTTCACGCAGTACAACAACCAGTTTGACAACCTCAATGTGAACAGCCGCTTGCAGTGGCGGTTCTTGCCGGCCTCGGATCTGTTTGTGGTGTATACAGAGAATTATATCCCCAATAGTCTGCGTCCGAAAAACCGCGCGCTACTGGCGAAGCTGAGTTGGTGGGTCAACTTGTAGCACGAACGCAGCGTCCGCCCGCTCTCACACCCTGACTGGACAACGCACATGCATATCGAGTTCTCAGGCGCCGCGCGTGAAGTCACCGGCTCATGTCACGTGTTGCACGCGAACGGTCACCGCATCCTGCTCGACTGCGGACTATTTCAGGGGCGACGCGCCGAGGCGCGAGCAAAGAGTGAACGGTTGCCGGCGCCGGCCGCTGAAGTGAGTGCCGTGCTGCTCTCACACGCGCACATCGATCATTCGGGACGGCTGCCGTACCTGGTGAAGCAGGGGTTTACCGGCAGTATCTGGACCACCAGCGCCACGCGTGATCTGTGCGCGGTGATGCTGGCCGACAGTGCAAACATTCAGGCACGGGACGTAGAGTTTCTGGCGCGACGTGGCCGGCCGGTTGTTGAACCGCTCTACAGCCTGGCCGACGCGGTGCAAACGGTGGACCAGATGATCGGTGTGCCATACGATCGCTGGCTCGATATCGTACCCGGCGTTCGCGCGCTGTATACAGACGCGGGCCACATTCTCGGTTCGGCGAGCATCGTGGTGGAAGCGAAGGAGGGATCGCACACCAGTCGGGTCGTGTTCTCCGGCGACATCGGTCGAAAAGATCGCCCCATCATTCGCGATCCCGCGCCACCGAGCGGCGGCGCCGACACGGTGATTCTCGAGTCCACGTACGGCGATCGCGATCACGAAACAGTGACCGATGCCCGTGAGCACCTCGCGCGCGTTGTCCGTGACACCGCCAAGCGCGGCGGCAAGGTGCTGATTCCGGCCTTCGCGCTTGGACGCACGCAGGAGGTCGTGTACGATCTGCACGAACTGTGGCGCGCGGGTGAAATCCCGGAGATTCCGATCGTGATTGATTCACCGCTCGCGCTCGATGCGACTACGGTGTACAAGCTGCACGGCAACATCTTCGATCGCACGGAGGAGCTCGTGCGCGAGACTGCCAATCCGCTCGAGTTTCCGTTGGTCAGTTTCACGCGCAGTGTGGAGGAGTCGAAGCAGCTGAACGAGCGTCGCGGACCGATGGTCGTGATTGCCGCGAGTGGCATGGCCGAGTTCGGGCGTATTGTGCATCACCTGCGTAACGGGGCGAGCGATCCACGCAATACCATCCTGATCGTGGGCTGGGCGGCCGAACACACGCTCGGACGCCGCATCGTGGAGCGCCAGCCGGTGCTCAGGATTTTTGGTGACGATGTGCCGCTCGTGGCGCAGGTGGAAGTGCTCAATGGCTATTCCGCGCACGGCGATCGCACCGAACTGCATCAATGGCTGGATGCGGTGCGCGACGACGGTGTGAAGGCGCGCCGTGAGATTCAGCACGTGCATCTCGTGCACGGCGAGCGGTCGGCGCAGGATGCGTTCGCGGCGACACTGCGGGAGGGTGGGTATAGCGTTGATGCTCCGGAACCGGGCGATAAGCGGCCGGTGTAGCGCCAGCGTACGCACGCCGGACACGCGGTGGGTGACTAACTTCCGCTCATGCTCCGCCGAGTGCGCCGCTCCCTCCTTCAGCTGGTCAGCATCGCCCTCGCCGGGTGGGTGCTGAACATTGCGGCCGTTTGGTGGTGGTCGCGCCGAGATGACGCGGCAACTGCGCAGGGACGTATCGCTGATGCCATCGTAGTACTCGGTGCGGCGCAGTACGCGGGTCGTCCCTCACCCGTGCTGCAAGCGCGCCTTGATCACGCGCTCGCGTTGTTCCAGCGCGACCTCGCCCCGTACGTGCTGCTCACCGGTGGCAAGGGGGACGGTGATACACAGAGCGAGGCGGGTGCAGGGCGACGTTATCTCGTGAAGCGCGGTGTGCCCGATTCGGCAATCCTGTTCGAGGACGAAGGGCGCACCACGTACGCGTCGATGGACAACGCAGCCGTGCGATTGCGCGCCGTGAACGGCCGCGAAGTGCTGCTCGTGAGCGATCCGTTTCACATGCTCCGACTCTCGTTGCTCGCGCGCCTGCATGGGCTCGTGCCACGCGCGTCGCCCACGCGCACGAGCCCTATCTCAGCGAATCCGTTGCTCGAATTCGAGTACGCGGTGCGTGAGTCGCTCGCGGTGCCGGCCGATGTGGTGCGTTTCGTGCGCGAACGAACGCGCGCCGCGCGCTAGCGTCCGCCGCCTCGCCCACCGCCACCACGTGTGACGCGCCAATCGCCATCACGTACCACACGCTTGCGGCCGTCGCGGTCCACACTCCAAATGGCCGTCGGCCACTCGTCGTTGCCGTACTGCACCGCATTCGCGCCCGGCATGACCATCGCACCAAACGCCGCCGTGCCGAAGCTCGGCACCTGAAAGACCTCGGCGTTCTCGAATCGCACTTGATAGCCGAGATCGGCCAGCGCCCCGATGCTCAGTCGACTGAGCGGCATCCCACCGGGTTGCGCAAAACCCACCATGAGTTCGCGTCGCAGCACGTTCACTCGCCAATGTGAATCGCGCGTGCCCGGGCCGCCCGTATTCTCCAGTGGAACCGGAATGCCGGTGTAGGTCGCGCCACCGAGCATCGCGAACTGTTCGCGTCCCACGGCGCCCTGAAATACGGGATCGGCGCTACCAAGTCCGGCAATGAGTCCGCGGCGATTCCAGTTGAACGACTGCAGGCCGAGCACATGTCCGAACTCGTGTGTCATCACATCGTCGAGCGTGCCGTTGGCGTTGAGGTTCACCAGGTCGGCGGTGTCGAGCTCCACGAAGCCGACGACTGGCAACCCGTTGACGGTGCGAATGATGCACGGACCGGCGCGACCAAGAATGGTCCCGGGTCCGTCGATACTGTCAAAGTTGATGTAGATGCGTACGTTCGTGATGACTTCGTCGAGCGCGGGGACACCGGGACCGCAGTCACCGGCGCTGGCAATGACGCGTGCGGGCTCGAGCTGTCCGGCAATCACGCTGCGCCAGCGCTGCAGGGTGCGTTCGACCGCTCGCAAGTTGCGCGTTGACGGCTCGCCTTTCAGAAACACCGTTTCAATGAAGAACACGCTCGCCACGGCGTTCGCACGAAACACGAACGAATCAGACGGAAACTGTGGCGACCGTGCGACGAGCACCTGCGCCGATTCGGTGCCCAGTACCCACGTGCCCACGCGCGCCAAACCTTCAGCATTGTCGGTGGTGCGTGTGCTGCCGGAGACCGTGCCCGAACCGATGCTCGGCGAAAAGCTGACCGTGACGCCGCCGGTCGGATTCCCAAAGCGATCACGAGCGCGTACCGTCGGACGCAGCGTCACCCCGAAGCCTGGCACGCCATCCTGTTGCAGCGAGGAGGCGGCCTCAATGCCGACTGCGGCTTCGGCCGCTGCGGCCGCTCGAAACGGCAGGGACCCCAGACCCGGCACGAAGGCGGTAACGATTTGCGGCGCGGCGGTGCTCGTGCCAATACGCCATCCGTCGAGTGTCGCGACACCTGCCTCGTTGGTGGTGCGCTGCGCGCTGCCAATGATCGCACCGCCGCCGGAGACGACCGCGAAGCTCACCGTCGTGCCGGCTATGGGATTCTCGAAGACATCAGCAACGGTCAGTGACGGTGGTTGCGCGACGAGCGTGCCAACAACGGCGGCTTGTGTTTCCGGTACGCGTCGGATCGTCACCGCTGGTGGTCCGGGGTTGACCGTTGCGAGGAAGGTGACCGACGACACGCCCGGCGCGGCAGCAGACAGCGTTTGTGGGCCGGCGCGTATGCCAAGCCGCCACCCACCGGAGGAGGCCACACCAGCCGCATCGGTCCGCACACTATCAAAGGTTACGGAACCACCGCCACTGGCCACCTGCCAGCGCACGAGCACGCCGGCCAGCGCACGACCACGTTGATCAGTGATCACGACCGCTGGCGGCGTGGAGATCCTTGTATCTACGGCGGCGGTGAACGTCGCCGCCCCCTGACTCACCATACTCGTGGCCAGACGTGGTTCGCCATCACATGCGGCGAGTGCGAGCAATACGACAAACGCAGGCCACGCAGTGGCCGAGATTCGAGAAAGCATGGGCGGTGGCAAGGTTCGGGGCAGCGGAATGAGGGAAATGCGGCGAACGGGGTTCCTCATCGCGTGACACACACTTCAATTTACAACATGCAGATCCCCGTCGAGAGCTATCGCCTCCCGAACGGCCTCCTGGTGGTACTCTCCGAGGATCACACGGCGCCGATCGTCGCAGTCAACTTGTGGTACCACGTGGGTTCGGCGAACGAACGCACGGGGCGCACCGGCTTTGCCCACCTCTTTGAGCACATGCTCTTCCAGGGGTCGGAAAATGTCGGTGCCAATGAACACTTCGAGTTCGTGCAACGTGCCGGTGGTACCCTCAACGGGTCCACCTGGCTCGACCGCACCAACTACTACGAAACGCTGCCGTCGAATCAGTTGGCGCTGGCGCTCTGGCTTGAGGCCGATCGCATGGCGCGCCTGCTCCCGGCCATGACACAGCCAAAGCTCGACACGCAACGCGACGTGGTAAAGAACGAGCGGCGCTGGAGTGTGGATAACCAGCCCTACGGGACCTGGTGGGAGAAGCTTCCGGCGCTCTGCTTTCCAGCGGAGCATCCGTTCCACCACTCCCTGATCGGGTCCATGGACGACCTCGACGCCGCCTCGCTGGAGGACATCGCCGAGTTCTTCCGTACGTGTTACACCCCTGACAACGCCGTAGTGACCATCGCCGGCGATTTTTCCGGGGTTGATGCCCGGGCAATGGTGGAGATGTACGTCGGGGCGGGGCCGCGGGGTGGTGACCGTCCGCCGCTGCCTGATATGAGCGTGCCGTTCACGTATGGTGGCCCGCAGCGTGAAGTGGTTCCGGACGCGTGTGCCCTCCCGCGTGTGTTCGTGGCGTCGCGCATGCCGGTGCTGGGCACCGACGCGTACTA
>Ga0105046_10014785_pt1 | contig 12028 bp, 11 predicted proteins | sample MAT03_FD_78385 | JGI IMG/M metagenome (GOLD analysis project Ga0105046, IMG submission 78385) | Freshwater microbial communities from Lake Fryxell liftoff mats and glacier meltwater in Antarctica - MAT-03 (megahit assembly) | ecosystem: Environmental > Aquatic > Freshwater > Ice > Liftoff...
CTCAAACCAGCAATACGTAGCAAGAAGGTGCGAAATCTGCTTTTTACCGGACAGTTGACCGTTCCTGGTCCGGGTGTTCCACCGAGTTTAATTTCAGGTGAAGTAGTGGCGACCGAAATCATTAAGGAGTTTAAAAAATGAAAGATCTTTATACCAAAACAAGTATTGAATGCTGTGCGCTGATCACCAAAAGATACAGCACTTCTTTTTCATTGGGTATACGGCTTTTGAGTAAAGAAATCCGGAACGACATATTTTCAATTTACGGTTTTGTTCGTCTGGCGGATGAGATTGTAGATACCTATCAGGATAAAAATCCTGCTTATGAGTTAAAGTGTTTCAAAGAAGAAACCTTCAGAGCAATCAAGAACCAAATATCGTTTAATCCGGTTCTTCATGCTTTTCAACATACGGTAAATGCATTCTCCATAGATACGGAGTATATCGAAGCATTTCTTTATTCAATGGAGCTGGATCTCACAGACCAGAAGTACGATCAGGATTTGTATGAGAAATACATTTATGGTTCCGCTGAAGTGGTTGGTTTAATGTGCTTAAAGGTCTTTTGTAATAATGATGAAAGGCTTTTTAAGTCACTTGTAGAGCCAGCGAGGAAGCTGGGTTCTGCCTTCCAGAAGGTCAACTTTCTGCGTGACTTAAAAAGTGATCTTGAAGATCGGAAACGGATTTACTTTCCGGGATTGGATGTTCTGAATTTTTCAAAAGAAGACAAACAAAAAATTGAAAATGAGATTCTTGAAGAGTTTAATCAGGCTCAAAAAGGAATTCTCCGGCTACCTGGTAATTCAAGAAGTGGAGTTCAATTAGCATTGAATTACTACAAGGGATTATTAAAAAAAATAACAGAAAGCAAGCCTTCGGAGTTGTTAATTAAACGGATCCGTATTTCAAACCTACATAAGATGATTTTGTTGGTGAAAAACATATTGAATCCAAAATCTGTTTCCTTAAGAAATGCCTTAACCAATTAATAAAACCCACGATGAGTATAAGTAACTCAATTTCGGTTATTTTACCTCCCGAGGTAGAATCGCAAAGAGGAACCATTTCGCTTAATCTCACAGTGGATATTGATTCGCAATCCGGATTTTGCTTCGGAGTGGTGTATGCCATTGAAATGGCGGAGGAAATTCTGGAAGAAGAAGGATTGCTCTATTGTCTTGGTGACATAGTCCATAACGATGAAGAGGTAATGAGGTTGGAAAAAAAAGGGCTAAAGATTATTGGATATGAAGAACTTGCTAAACTTCATAATTCCAAGATTCTTATACGAGCGCACGGCGAGCCACCATCCACATATAAGCTTGCGATGGAAAATAACATCACGCTTATTGATGCATCTTGCCCGGTTGTTTTGAAATTGCAAAACAGAATCAAAAGCACCTTTGAAAAGGTTGAACATATATATATCTATGGAAAACATGGGCATGCCGAAGTTCTTGGTCTGCTCGGCCAAACCGGAGGGAAGGCGGTCGTTTTTCAATCCATCGATGAGTTGGATCTCGAAACGATGCCTCGTCGTATTTCACTGTATAGCCAAACCACCAAAAGCACAGAAAGCTTTTACGCAATACACAAGCAATTGGTCGACCAAGGCATCGAAGTAGATTTGAATGATACCATCTGCAGGCAAGTATCAAACCGGGATGTGGCTCTTCGATCCTTTTCGAAAAAATACGATACAATCCTTTTTGTGAGTGGACTGAAAAGTAGTAACGGAAAAGTTCTTTATCAGGTGTGTAAAGAGTCGAACGACGAAACGTATATGGTAAGTAGTTTAAGTGATCTGAGAAAAGAGTGGTTTAAGCCTGGGTCCAAAGTAGGAATATGCGGAGCTACGTCAACTCCGATGTGGTTGATGGAGCAAATCAGGGACGCCACTTCCCGGTTATGATTTTTTCTAAAGCTGTCTGCACAATTTATTTCCTCTAAAATCAATTTAAAATACCTCAAAGAGTTTTCATTAAATGAGCATTTACACCCTGATTATTTGTGCGATCTTATGCATTGGTACCTTTCTTTTATGGGAGTTCGTTGCATGGTGGACGCACAAGTATGTGATGCACGGGTTTTTATGGAGTTGGCATAAATCGCACCATACCCGCCACAATCATACCTTAGAAAAAAACGACTTGTTCGGCTTGGTTTTCAGTATTCCATCCATCGGACTTTTCATGATTGGGATCCAATACAAGAATCCATATTTATTTTCAGTTGCTTTAGGAATCCTCTTTTATGGTGTTTTTTATCTTGTTTTCCATGATTTTGTCGTTCATCAGCGCATCAAGTGGCGTCCGGCAAAAAGAAGTAATTATCTCAACCGAATGATCAATGCGCATTATGTTCATCATAGTAAACACAGTAAAGAGCATTGTGAGGCATTTGGTTTTCTGATCGTACCGGAAAAGTATGACAAAAGAGGACTCCTTATCCGCACGAAAAGAGAAGATACACAATAGAAATCACCGTATATAATTTATTGATTTCCAATACGTAAAATAATTTCTTCGATTTTTTTGCGGAAGCAATTTCAAATCCGGCAATTTTGTGGCAGAATTGCCCCTCAAAAAGGCATATTTCGTTCATGTTTAATCTTACTCCCCTTGTTAAAAACCTTCTGATCATCAATATTTTGATGTTCATAATTCCAGAAGTTTTCCTGCCTGATCATCATTTATTTGTTGAGTTTTTTGGCCTGAGGTACGTACTATCTTCTTCGTTTTTACCAACGCAGCTTTTAAGCTATTCTTTAATCCACGCCAGTTGGTCGCACTTGTTTTCAAATATGTTTGGCCTTTTGATTTTCGGTCCAATTCTCGAATCAACCCTCGGCCCTAAAAAGTTTTTACTTTTCTATTTCATCACTGCCATTGGAGCCGGTGTGTTCTACAGCATCATCCATTTGTTCGAAGTCTATCCTTTCATTGAACAGGCAGGAGCTTTTCTTAAAAATCAGGATGCAGATGAGTTTGCTCGCTTGCTTTCATCCTATAGTCAGCCATTGTATGAAAGAAATCTCCCCTTTATTCTTGAATACAGCCGCAATACAAATAATCCTGCTTACCAGATGGAAGCAGCAAGAGTGGTGGAGGGAATAATCGATTTACGTCAGAATACACCTATGGTTGGTGCATCAGGCGCCATTTTTGGAGTAATGATGGGATTTGGATATTTGTATCCCAATCTGAAAATGATGCTTCTGTTTCCCCCTATCCCTATTCAGGCTAAATATTTGGTTGGGTTTTATGGCATTTATGCATTATATTCAGCCATTGAAAAAGTGCCTGGAGACAATGTAGCACATTACGCACACCTTGGTGGTATGGTAGTTGGTTATTTGCTTCTCAGGTTCTGGAAAACTCATCCAAACCACTACTAGCGTTATGTTGAAAGAAATTTCAAATGAAATCAGGTCTGCGTTTCAGCGAAACCGCAACGGTGTAACCCAGCTGCTTGTTGTCAATTCAGCCGTTTTTCTTCTGGTTGGGACGGTCAGAGTGATTTCCTGGTTTGGAGGCATCACTGGAGTGGATGGATTTTTTCTTGAGTATGTCTCATTAACATCCAACCTGCTCCAATTTCTGTTCACTCCCTGGACCTTGCTTACCTATTCATTCATTCATCTCGATTTAAGCCATTTTATAGTGAATATGATCGGTTTATACATGTTTGGGCAAATCCTTCAGGATTTTTTAGGACCGAGAAAAATCCTCAATTTTTATCTTTTTGGAGCACTTTCCGGAGGAATTCTTTTTCTCCTCATTTTTGGATTGATAGGTCAATACTCAATGGCTCCCCCATCTTCGTATTTGTTGGGCGCTTCGGGAGCAGTATATGGAATCATTTGCGGTGCAGCGTTTCTTGTTCCTAATTATACCATCAATTTGTTGTTTTTAGGGCCTGTCCGTCTAAAGTACATTGCAATTGCCTTTGTGCTTATTTCATTTATCCAGATTCCCTATGGAAATCCGGGAGGAAATATTGCGCATTTAGGAGGAGCTTTAGGTGGTATTTTGTATTTAAGATATTTGCAGGGAGGATTTCGTTTTAAAACTCCAACAATTATGAATTCTCCTACAAAGGGAAAAGTGATTAAAATGGAGAATGGAAAGCGGTTAAATTCTCAGGAAGAGGAACTCGATTTTCTACTGGATAAAATATCTGAATTTGGTATTAACAGCCTTTCAAAAGAAGAAAGGAATAGACTCGAAATTTTGAGCAAACCAGGAAATAACAATGAATAGCATTCAAATTGTACACAATGCAGACCATTCTGTATTAACTATAAATCGTACTCATGCTTTAAATGCATTAAATGCTGAAGTATTTTCAGAGATCGATTTTGTTTTGTCCAATCCCTTACCTGCTACATCCCGGCTTCTGGTTGTGGCGGGTTCCGGTGACAAAGCGTTTGCTGCCGGTGCAGATATTACGGAATTTACCGATCTGGATGGAAAATCTGCGGAAGATTTGAGTCAAAAAGGGCAAAAAATATTTGACAAGTTGAGTGCCTTGCAGATTCCATCTCTTGCATTAATTCATGGCTATGCACTCGGTGGTGGCCTTGAATTGGCATTGGCCTGTCAGATCAGAATTGTTACCCGCAAAGCCATTATGGGTCTTCCGGAATTAAATCTGGCGCTAATCCCCGGATATGGCGGAACACAACGATTGGCGAACCTCATCGGAAAAGGGAAAGCCATTTACTACACCCTCAGTTCTGAAAACATGGATGCTGAAACTGCTTTGTCAGCAGGACTCGCCGATTTTATTGTGGAAGATCAGCAAGCAGGGATTGAATTCATTCAAAAATTTGCAAAAAAATTGTCCTTCAAATCAAGAATTTCTTTGGATCTGGCCCTTGAGGCTATTCAGAATTCCGGTTCTGCGGATGGGTTTGCACTGGAATCGAAAAATTTTAGAAAAGCTTTTGAAACGGAAGATATGAAAGAAGGCGTGGGGGCCTTCCTTGAAAAACGCAAACCCGTTTTTCAACACCAATAATTTCTGTCAAAATTGCTTTTCCCCGTGCTAAAAATTCTTTGGCATGGTTATCGTTTTCAAATAATAAATTTTTATAAAATGTCAGCTATAATTGCCACCGATGCAGACTTTGAATCTGCGCTAAGTAGCATGCACGAAACCAGCACAGGATCCGATGGATTTTGGTTCGTAAATGTGAATCTCTTCTTTCCGATTGTTAAACGCCATTTATCCTGATGCACTCATGAGTACAAAAGGAAAAGTTTTGGTTGCAATGAGTGGCGGAATCGATAGTTCATTAGCTGCTTTGCTCCTTCACGAGCAAGGCTATGAAGTAATTGGGATGACCATGAAAACATGGGATTACACAGGCAGTGGAAGTTCGAAAAAAGAAACCGGTTGTTGCTCACTCGACAGCATCAATGATGCACGAAACATAGCTGTGACGCTTGGGTTTCCACATTACATACTTGATATCCGTTCTGAATTTGGGGATTACGTGATTGACCACTTCACCAACGAATATCTGGATGGAAGAACGCCAAATCCTTGTGTTTTGTGCAACACACATATTAAGTGGGATGCACTGCTGCGAAGAGCCGATATGTTGGGTTGTGACTTCATTGCTACGGGTCACTATGCCACACTGAAATTTGAAAACGGGCGGTATTTTATTTCGAAAGGACTGGATAAATCCAAAGATCAATCGTATGCGCTTTGGGGTGTGAGCCAGGAAAGTTTGTCAAGAACCATTCTTCCGCTCAGCCAATTCACTAAAAAGGAAATTTACGAAATGGCATCCCAAAGAGGTTTTGTCGATCTGGTTAACAAGTCCGAGAGTTATGAGATTTGTTTTGTTCCGGATAATGACTACCGTAGTTTTCTTCGGCACCGGGTACCTGGTTTGGGAGAAAAAGTAGCAGGTGGCGAATTTGTAAATGAAGAAGGCGCAGTTCTTGGACATCATGATGGATATCCATTTTACACCATCGGGCAAAGGAAAGGTCTTGGACTCGCTTTCGGATATCCGGTGTTTGTGACAGGCATTGATAAAGAAAACAACCGGGTAATTCTGGGCAGAGATGCCGACTTAATGAAAAATGCGATGACGGTTGATCAGTTACGATTGATGAAATACGATCAATTGGGAAACCGATCATTGGAAACGGTTACAAAAGTGCGGTATAAAGACGAAGGAACACCTGCAATTATCCAGCAAATCGGCGACGAAATGCACGTAAAATTTCATGATTATGTTTCCGCCATTGCTCCGGGCCAGGCTGCCGTTTTTTACGAAGGCGACGATGTAGTAGGAGGGGGCTGGATCCGCAGCGGATATCGGATTTAATTTTGTGAATGCATTCCGAAGATTTGTAGCATAATTTTAATAAAAGTAATTTTCAGCTGCTATGCCGTAGCTTATTTTTGATTATTTATTTTTAATGCCACAGATTAATAGCGTCATTTTGAAAAAAGCTGTATTTCTGCTGCAAAATCCGGATCCATGTTTTTTTTGAATGAAAAAGGGTTTGGTTATATTTGGAAGGATGGATTTTTTTGGGGGGGGCTTTGAGTTGGAAAAAGACTGAATCGTGTATGGCTAACTAAAATTTGAAAAATGGAGAACCGTCTAGCCCATTTTTATTTAACGAACTCTTTTATAGGCCGATACAAAAATATCTGTGGATAGAAAATTGAGAGTGAGTTGTGGGTATCTATAAGTTAGCAGAAATGCAAAATCATCTACAAAAATGACTGAAAAAATATCCAAGGCAATGAAGTATGTAGAGAAAAGCAATCTGGACGATATCCATTTAATCAAGTCAAACTTATCTTCATTGGATAGTGAAACAAGACTAAAAGCACCCTGTCTGAATGGTCTTTGTCGCCCTATAAAACAACTGCTGCCGACCACTCAGTAATCCAGTTTCTGATGGAAGCGTTTCGGCATTAATAACTTTTTAAAATCCTGAATTTAAGTCGGTTAGATTTTAGTTATATGGATCGAGGATTGATTGGCAGGAATGGCATCCGGAAATTCTTCCAGCGAAGCTAGGGTCAAGTCGAGTTTCATCGGCAATTTTCGCAACTGGCTTTCGGTAGCTTTTATCTGGTCGGTCCGCAAGCCAGGAAGGATTCCCATGTCTGATTTCGTATGTCCCTATAGCAATCGTACGTTTTTAAGATTTTTCATTTCTGTCTTTTTTAAAGTGCGAAAATTTCAAAATGAAAATGCTATTTTTTTTATTTTTTCGAAAAAGGTAACAACGAGCAGTTTCTTTTTTTAATTTTCTTAAAATGGTAACAATAGAGTGCTGCTTTTTTTAGTTGTTTTTATTTCTGGAAATTTTTGAGAAACTTTCGTTCGTATTCACGCTAATCATGCGAGTTTTCAGCCTCCATAGCCCTATTTTATAGCATTTGGTTTCGAGAGACAAAATTGGCCAGACGCCATTTAATAGCGGGAATGCGGCAAAGCCACGCCCCATTCATTTTGATGTTGAAAATCCCATCTTGGTGGTGAACCTCACATGCTTAAACATCAGCTACCTAACCCCCGAAGAGGGAAATTTAAATCAAATTCCATTTAACTTATTTATCACTTTTAACTCTTCACTAATTTCGCTATTCAAGAGTCGGAACGTGGCAGAGCTTCTCCATATTGGAGGAAAATTTCCCTCACTCTTTTATCCAAATGAATGTACCAACCTCAGATTTGGTTTGGTATCGAATCAAATAGGATCCTTTGGGTAAATCATAAAAATCATATCTATTCGCAGGTGATTTTGCTCTTTCGTTTCGTAAAATACAGCCCTGCATATCGCTCACCGTTAAAAGTAAAGGTGCTTCCGATCCCTTCCAAAACACATTCGATTTACCTGGATTCGGGTAAAAGAAATTCTTATCAGCCTTCATCTTTTTACTAACCCCAACGATGGTTTTTGTTACCCAGATCGTATCGGTACGAAGCCCTGCGGTATTAAAAGTTGCGTTACCACTTTGTCCATATCGGATAATAACGGCTGCCCTTGCTCCCAAATCACCCGCAAAAGGTCTGAAATGAAGCTGATTCCCAATAATTTCAGCCGGCCCGGATTTTACCCTTGAAACAACGGATAATCCGGAAGTACTGGTTGGATTCAGCAATACAAAAGCAGATGTATCCGTTTGATCGGCGATCGGTGAAATAGTAATGGTTTGGTTGGTGCCGTTGGTCTTTTTAGCAACCAATAATTGGACTGCTCTTTCCCAACCCTGGTGAGTAGCATCCCCTTCCTGAATAGCCACTACCCAACCTTTGGTGGGTTCATCTATAAGTGTCGGATCAAGCGAAATGTTATTATTTGGTTCATTACGGAAGGGCCCGTTGTACACTCCGTATCTCACTGGCAAACCAGCATTGGTTACTGCATTAGGATTTAACAACGTATAATCAGCAATAACAAGCGTTGGAGAACATTGCTGCCATGGTGGATTTGGACAATTATCCAGTTGGCTGTTGTTATACTGCCCTTGTTGAACTGTCTTTGTAAATTGGCCTTGATGCATGTTGATCCAAAGGGTGGCCATTTCCTCATCAAAATGCCAAAGGGCTTTCTCTTTATCACCCGAATATGCTGAATAAGATGCCGAAACGATCGGGGAACTTGTGAAATTGGTATCCGTGAGCCATCCAGTTTCCTGTGGAATAGTAAACAAAACTGGTTTTGAAATCCGGGCATACTCTCCTTGAGGAATCCGTGCAGTTGCTGCTTTTTTTATCCATTTGGCAAGATAATTTGCCTCCCAATTTGTCCAGGAAAAATGGCCAAGACCTGCAGCAAGAATCATATTGGCCTTACCTCCCAGACTCCGCTGTTTAAGAACGGAATCTTTGGAAAGCCAGGGTTTATCACCAACCGGTTCCAGATAACCTCTTGAGAGAATGAGTGGAACTTCTGCAAGATTAGAACCAGCCGAAGCCCATGCAGGCGGTTTTGTGTACACGGAATTATCCTGAATAATCGCAAAAAAACGTCCCGGATACGCGTACGCAACTTCCCAGGCAAATATGCCACCAACTGAGGTTCCATAGGATGCCAAGGGTATATTATTAAGCTCAGGGAGTTTGGATTGAAGAGCAAATTCGGCGAGTGCATTGTTAATGTATTGTGTATCTGCAACTGCAAAATTACCGTCCAGATTGAGGCAGCCCATGATACCGATATCGCTTTCCTTGCATGCTTTTCGAATGGTTGAATCTCCACTTAATTGCGTTATTCTGCCTACTGAACTCATAATTACTCCCCGAACACCCTCCGCTTTTGGAGGCAACCAGAGATAAAATGTTTTCAATGCTCCTCCGCTGTTATTACCCACCCTTGCAATGTAGGTCCAGTCATACGCAAATGAAGATTGGACAAATAAGCAGAAGGTGATCAACAGTATTCCTTTCTTAATCATTGGATTGTTTTGGTTAATTTAATTCTTAGGCTAAGAAATGGCGTTGTTGAATAAAGAACAAATCCATAGTGTGTAATTGAATAATGGATGCAGATCCATTTCATTAGGATTTATAAAAAAGGGTAGAACTTTTCTGTAAGAATTCTACCCTTTCCTTTATAAGTATCAGGCATTCATCAGAATGCCTTGATCTCAAACTCAGTCCGTCGATTGAGTTGCCTTCCGGCATCACTGTCATTCGGTGCCATAGGTCTTTCAAACCCATAACCTGCGGAGGTCATCCGATCGGGAGATATTCCCTTTTTTACCAGAACATCCAATACGGCTTTCGCTCGTAACTGACTCAATTTTTTATTATAATCCGCAGACCCTTTGTTATCGGTATGCCCTGAAATCTCAATCTTCATCGTTGGATATTCAAGCATGATTTTCCTGAGCCGATCTATCTCTAGATTGGATTCCGGCCTCAGGGTTGCTTTGTCAAAATCGAAGAAAATATTTCTCAAAACTATCCTTGCTCCAACCTGTGCTTTATTCAGACTGACATTCCTAACAATTTCCTGGTATTCGGCTGTATCAGAAACATCAAAGTTTTCTGAATGGAAAAGATACCCCGGTGCAGTAACCGTAATACTGTAGTTTTTACCGGCAGGAAGAATAATCAGATATGTACCTGTAGCAGAGTTGGAATTAATTTCGGAGATTTTTAACCCGGTCTTCAGGTTAACCAAAGAAATATTGGCTTCCATGGGTTGTTTGGTTGTGGCATCAACCACAACCCCTTTAAGGAGAGTAACTCTACTTTTGGTATTTGATAAAGTAACGGTTGATAACTTTTTCTGGCCTTCATCAACCTTACCGGCAGTAATCTGCGTATTTGATTTTGCTACTGTAATCTCTTTAACCTCTTCAGCAGGCGACATTGAAATAACAAAAATATCGTGCTTTCCGTAGCCTCCTTCATGATAACTGGCATAGTACCCATGTTTGTTATCGGCAGACAGAACAAAGTAAATGTCATTCTGAACAGAATTAATCGGGTAGCCCATATTTTCGGGTTCAGACCAACCGCCTTTCTCAAGGGAAGTTCGTACGATGTCGTACCCACCCATGGTCTTTTTCCCCTTTGTGCTATAATATAAGGTTACACCATCGGGGTGAATAAAAGGAGAGTCTTCATCTTCTTTCGTATTAATTTTCGGACCCATGTTCAAAGGTTCATTCCATTGGCCTTTGATCAGTTGACTTTTCCAGATATCCAATCCTCCATAACCACCCGGTCTGTTCGAACTGAAATATAGGGTCTTTCCATCGGAAGTGATGGAACAGGATAATTCTGAAAATTTCGCAAGGTTTATTTTATCTCCGATCGATTTTGGTTCAGACCATTGCAGACCCTTCTTTTTGGAAATATAAATATCACCTTCCTGAGAACCTTTATAAATGAATAATTGAGAACCATCCGGAGAAAGTGCAATTGCCGCATCGTGTTCATCGGTATTGACAGGAGGGCCTAAATTTACAGGCTCAGACCATTTATCATTTACCCGTGTAGATTGGTAGATATCCTCCATCGGAAATACTTCTTCCTGATCGAGATAGGACGAAGTATTTTTTCCAATGTTTCCTTCTCTTCTTGAAGTAAATATAAGAACCGATTCATCAGCAGTAATTACAGGGGTATAATCAGGATAAGCACCATTGATAATTGGCCCAATGTTGTCTATTTTAACTTTTACAGGATTACTCATCAATTTCTTAGCCACCTTACATTCATCGATGTGTTTGGTTACATCTGCCAAAATAGCCGGGTCCTTTTTAACCCCTTCCAATTTGAGAAAATTGTCATAGTAACGTAGGGCTTCATCAAACTTTAATGCATCCTCTGCGCACTGTCCCATCATATATTCTATTTCGGGGTAAAATTCTTTATCCAATTCGTACACCTTCTGCATATATGGCAGACCATTTCCACCTTCTCCAACTTTGAGATAGCAAACTCCCAGAAAGAAATTGGCTTCCAGAGCTTTGCTGTTTTCAACCTCAGGATCACTTTGTACGGCTTCCAAAAGATATGGAATTGCATCCCTGTAATCACCATCATCAAACATTTTCAATCCTGTTTTATGGGATGAAGAATTGAAGGATTGAGCTGAAAGAATTCCGGAGAAAAACAAGAAAAGTAAGGCAGTAAGAACGTGTTTTCGCATACTTAGTTAAGTCTTTATCAATAGGGTATTGACCTGGAAAGAGTTCACAAAGTAATACCTATATCCTTAATGCTCAAAATAACATTGCCAATTAGGCAATTCTCTCCTATTCCCTGCTCGGATTCAATATAAAAATTGATAAAAAATTACTGGTTTCCGACTAAATTCAGATTTCACAAAACAAGTGCGAATGCGTTTATTTAGGGCAGTAATTTAGTAGTTCTTGAAAAGTACCTCCAACTCGAGGATGGCTTTTTTTTCACGTAGAGTGGTAAAGGAAAAATAGTGTTTAACAGATACTGGATTGATTCAAAAGAAAATTGAAAGCTGTAGTCGGATGACAGTAATAAAAAATCATCTTGCAGGAAAAG
>Ga0105046_10014786_pt1 | contig 12027 bp, 9 predicted proteins | sample MAT03_FD_78385 | JGI IMG/M metagenome (GOLD analysis project Ga0105046, IMG submission 78385) | Freshwater microbial communities from Lake Fryxell liftoff mats and glacier meltwater in Antarctica - MAT-03 (megahit assembly) | ecosystem: Environmental > Aquatic > Freshwater > Ice > Liftoff...
GGGTTTAACTTGGGTTTAATTTTTGATATAACTGAAACTCATTATAAAAAAAATCTCCGTTCGAAAAATTCAAACGGAGATAATCTATGATATTAAAAATATTATTATTCTATAATCACTTTCTCAGTATAAATACTAGCGTTATCAGCATTCACTAACCTGATAAAATAAATACCAGTAGGTAAATCATTTAAATTAAATGTCATTTTGCCAGAAGCTGTTTCCCAGTTAAATGAACGCACAATATATCCTGTTGTATTAATAATATCAGCATGCTGAATGTTTGCACTAAAAGATGCAACGGCATTTACAGTGTTCTTTGCTGGATTAGGATAAATTAAAAAACTATTTTCAAGGCTTGGAGAAGCAATTATTGTTTTGCAATCTTCAGCATCAACCCCTAAACGTGCATAAAACACGCCTAGCGCATTGTAGTTTGCACTATCTAAAACACTGAAGAAATTAACTTCTACAGTACCGCAGCCTGGCATCGGATTAAATGCGCCATCATGAAAATTTCTAGCATCAAATTTCACATAAACCGTTCCAATTGTATCGGCAGGAGCATCAAAATAATCATCTGGTTCATCAGCAAAATCAGCCCAACATAAGTTGAAGTCGCAAACCGAAGATTTCCATTCTGGCGGAATATCATTAACGGTGCGCATCCAAGTCATAGTCTGGTTTGCACCTTCATTGTGAAAGTCAATATGCACTTCATTCAATACCGCAGGATCGCCAACAATTTCGGCCGTGTTGGGTGTTAAAGTAATTTGCGCAAATGCAGAACCTGCCATCAACACTAATGCAGGGATTACAATAAATTTTTTCATAGTATAAATTATTTTTTCAAGCAATTAATGTAAATAACAACGAGCAATGCTTAAAAATTACTCGTTGTTATTTGTGAAATGTTATTTTATAACATTTAATTTTTCAGTTTGCGTGCGTTGTGTTCCATCTGTTAAGAAATAAAAATACATGCCACCACTTAAGTTTGAAGTATTTAAGGTATAGCTTTCAGCACCTGCGTTTATTTTATCTTCTAACACAACTTTACCTGTAACATCAGTAACATTAATAGTGAAATTTTTATCAATGTTGCTTAATGAAATAGTTGTTGAATTAACAGCAGGGTTTGGTTGCGCACCACCTAATAAACCTGATACTAAATTATCAAATTCAATACCGCTAAGGTCACCTTTAAAATATAAATAAGTAGCTTCCATTATTGCGTTACGAACGGCATCGTCTGCTATCATTTCAATACCAATTCCTAAATAAACAGTTTTGTAATCAGAAGTTTCTGAACGAACTCCACCAATTTTAGTTCCTGCATTGTACGAGAAAATTTCAAATCCGTCAACTCCATTTGCTTCAATTTGTTCAGGGTAGTAATAGGTAGTTCCATAAGGCTTGCTAATGCCGCTTTCTGCAACTGTACCATACCATACATCATCTGCAATTGCCGTAAATGTTGTAGCACCTGAAGCAGCGTCGTTCACAAATGAAGCATGTAAATAATCTTCATAAAATGCAACTGAAGCAGGATAATATGCTGCATATTCATTTACTTCCCATCCAATATCTTGACCTGAAATAAATAAATTACCACCATTATCCATAAATTCCATAAGTTGTTCAACTTTTTCTTCGTCACCTGAAACACCAGGGAATGTCCAGCCAACATTAAAATAAATATTTTCGATGCCAGCAAGTGCATCGCTGTTAAATCCTTTCTTCATTGTGATATGTGAAGTTGCAGCATAAGTTGTTGAACCTGCAGCTTCTAATGCATCAGTATATAAGGATTCCCAGTCGTATGTTCCATAAGCTGTACCATCACCAAAACTCACTTCATTATTAACAATTAAATCAGTTACACCACTAATTACATAATAACTTAAAACTTGTGGCATAATTTCCGGATTATCAGGGAAAGTTACTGTTAAAGTATACTCGCCAATTGCTGGTGTTGGACCAACGGTAACATTAATACCTAAAGGAAGTGTATTTAATGCACTAATTGAACCACTTGCAGTAGTAGTATAAGTTGATCCATTGTAAGTGTAATTTGCTGACCAATCAGCAGGTTGATTTGCTGCCAAAGTCATTTCGATATTTGCATTTGCATCACCCAGGTTGATTACATTTCCAGTGAACGCAGAGGCTGCACCAACTGTTCCTTGCACAAATGTTGAAGTTGTTGTGTTAACTATTTCAATTGCAGGGTCGCCTGTTGCACCTGAATTTAATACTTCTTTGCTTGCTACATTTTGAACCCATGCAATTACATACATGTTTTCAGCAACAAATTCTGCATCTAAATCATAACTGTAATCAAATGTTACTGAAGAACCAACAGCAGCTGGTGTAAATGTTACACCACCAGAACCTGCTAAAAATTCGCGGAACACATTTGGAAATTCTGTCTCACCATTTGTACCTGGCGCTGAAACATAATCAATTATATACTCAATTGCTGCAGCTTTCAACTTATAGGTACCTGCAGGAACCGCACCAACTGTTTCAATTTCAATACTTACATCGCGAGTACTGCCAACTGTAGTTTCAGTAACCAAAATACGAATTGGACTAGACTCACCAATTAAATTGTTTACAATATCTTGGGTAACACCTGCAGGGCTGCCGATGTCGATTCCGTTTTGAAACATATTAGGCACACCGGAAACGCCGTAATAATCAACCATAGCATCGCTTTCGGATGGATTGAAATCGTACATCGGATCAATTCCGGGCCATGAAGTATGGTAGGCAATATGATGCATATTTGACTCATTCGCGTAATAAACGTCTTGGAAAAAAGGGTTTTGAGATGCGCAAGGTCCACATGAAGCTTGCGTAAAATGCTCAAATAAAGGATATTTTTTTGCCTGAGCAAATGTGTTTACAGCCGATAAAAGGAGCATTGCAACTGATAATGTGTAAAGTATTTTTTTCATTTTTAATAATATTTGAAAATAAAGGTAGTTACTAAATATAGATTTTACAAAGTAATTTAGGTGTACTGACATGGTTCTGACAATTTTGTTTGGCACTTGGTTATAACTATCTGCGTTAGCACATAAAACAACCTCATTAATCCAATAACTTTGCAGCATGTTTCAGCGAATTACTTCTGATATTATTCAATCACTCATTGGCATTGCAGGGCCTGATAATGTTTTTATTGATGGCGAAAATCTAGAAAAGTACGCTCATGATGAGACTGAAGATTTGCACTATTTACCAGAGGTAGTTGTAAAGCCGAGAACAGCTGCTGAAATTGCCAACATATTAATGCTTGCCAATAAGCACAATTTCCCTGTAACACCAATGGGCGCGCGCACAGGTTTGAGTGGTGGAGCATTACCAGTATTCGGTGGAATTGCACTGAGCATGGAACGATTTAACAAGATTCTACACATAGATGAACGCAACTTACAAGTAACAACCGAACCTGGCGTAATTACTGAGGTTTTGCAAAATGCTGTTATTGAAAAAGGGTTGTTTTATCCACCTGACCCTGCTAGCAAAGGCAGTTGCTTTATTGGTGGAAATGTGGCTGAAAATTCAGGTGGTCCAAAAGCAGTGAAATACGGTGTTGTAAAGGATTACGTGATTAACCTAGAAGTGGTTTTGCCAACAGGAGAGATAATTTGGACTGGTGCAAATGTGCTGAAAAATGCCACTGGGTATAATCTTACCCAGCTTTTTGTTGGCAGTGAAGGAACCATAGGTGTTATAACCAAAATTGTGTTGCGCTTGATACCATATCCCCAAAAAACCTTGCTAATGTTGGTGCCATTTACAAATGCAATTGAAGCCTGTGCAGCTGTTGCAGCAATTTTTAGAGCTGGAATCACTCCAAGTGCAATGGAATTTATGGAGCGCGATGCCATTGATTGTGTTTTGCGGTTTAATTCAGATATCAATATTGAAATAAAAGATTACATAATGGCCCATTTGCTAATTGAAGTGGATGGAAATAATGCCGAAGTGCTCATGCAAGATTGTGAACTAATTGCCAAAATTGTTGAAGGCTTTAATTGCGACGAAATACTTTTTGCCGAAACCGAACGAGAAAAGAGCGATTTGTGGAAAATGCGCCGTAAGGTTGGCGAAGCAGTTAAAATGCACTCCGTTTATAAAGAAGAAGATACTGTTGTGCCTAGAGCAGAGTTGCCACAATTGTTGGCCGGCGTTAAAGCTATTGGGTTAAAGTATGGCTTTCAATCTGTTTGCTACGGCCATGCTGGAGATGGAAATTTACATGTAAATATTTTGAAAGGCGATTTGTCTGAAAACCAATGGGAATCAATACTTCCGGTAGGTATTACTGAAATATTTGAATTGGTAATTGCATTAGGCGGAACCATTAGTGGAGAGCATGGTATTGGACTTGTACAGAAAAAATATATGCCACTGGCATTCTCTAAAACCCAATTGGATATTTTTAGAAATATCCGAAAAATGTTCGACCCAAATGGCATTTTAAACCCAGGCAAAGTTGTTGAAATGTGAGCAATTAAAAAAAATGCTTACTTTTTGCTAAAGTTTCAAGAAATTATCATAATTTTTGGCAACAATTGAGTCTTTCAGCCGTTTTAGCCAAAAAAACTGCTGATGATTAGTTTTATTTTCGGTTGGCACACAAAAACCTGAAGACGCACACACAGGCATTTTAAGGAGATTACCGACCTATGTGGCGAGGCTATAGCATATATGTAATAATACTAGTATTGTGTTACTCTAACACACTTGCTCAGGAATTTATTGGTTTAAGAACCGATAATTATTCCGGCTCTAACGGTATGCTACTAAATCCTGCTGCGCCTATAGCAGGCAAATTGCCTTGGGATGTTAATTTATTTGCCTTTGGTGTTAATGAAGATAATAATTATTTAAAAATTTCAGACCCGCTTTTAAAGTATGTTGCAACATCTGATAGTATTATTGATGTTGACTTTTACAACCCTAATAAATTGTACGGCCATGGTAATGTTTTAATGCAACTTCCATCAGGTTTTATCAAGTTTGAAGATTATGCAGTTGGGATGTTTTTTACCATGCGCACTGCCGGATATGTGTTGAGTAAAAAAGATACTATCGCTGTTTCAAGGGTGCTGGATGTGCCAATAGACTCAACGCTTTATTTACCCGAATTTAATGCAGCAGCGCTCATTTGGGGCGAAGCAGGCGTAAATGGTGAAATTACTTTGGAAAGTAATTCACTCTATGCTATCCACTTAGGTGTTAACTTAAAATACCTCGCTGGTTTTGAAGCAGTGGGCTTTAGAAATAATGAAGAATTTACGTATTCAAAAGATACACTAAATACCACTACACCCTATTTTGATGCTGATTTTGATTACACCAGAAACCTTGGCTCTAATTTATTATACGACCCTGATAATTATGCATTAAATGGAAGCGGATTTGGTATGGATGTAGGAGCTTATTTTGAAATTCACAAAAAGTCTAAATTTAAATTCTCGAAAAATTTGGATTACACATGGAAATTCGGAGCTGCCTTGGTCGATTTTGGTGTTATTAAATTTAAATCAAATAGCGGTTCATACCATTTATTGCAGGAAGATCCACTTGTTATAGCAAACCTTGTGTTAGATTCAATTGGCGATATTGATGAATTTAATAGAACCGGTTCAAGAACTATATATGATAATAGCGATGCTTCAAAGGATGCCAGTGAGTTTTCAATGTTTTTGCCAGCTGCCCTAGTATTAAGCGTAGACAAGCCATTGCCAAACGATTTTTATGTGCAAGCAATGATAGTGCGCCGCTTACCCAATTTCGAAACTAACATAATTGCACGCTCTAATTTATTCGCTTTAACACCAAGATATGAATCAAGAAAATTAGGATTTTCATTGCCTATGGCAATTTATGAAGATAAAGAATTTAGAATTGGCGCTTCGGCTAGGATTTTATTTCTGACAGTTGGCTCCGACAATCTGCGCTCCTGGTTTAATGAAAAAGATTATGCCTCTATCGATTTTTATGTAGGCGTAAAACTCACTCCGTATTGGTTAGTGCCTACCAATAAAAAACGATTTCTCGAATGCCTTAATTGGTAATATTATTTTTCAATTCCTGAAATAATAATTACAAATTCACCTCTAGGTTCGTGTTTTTTAAAATGTTCGGCGAGCGCTGCAGGATTGCCTCTTAATGTTTCTTCAAATTTCTTTGATATTTCTCGCGACACACTAATTAATCTATCACCACAATATTCATTTAATTGTTCTAGCGTTTTTAAAACACGATAAGGTGATTCATATAATATCATAGCTCGTTTTTCTATTGCCAATGCTTTAAACTTAGTAACACGGCCTTTTTTTACAGGTAGAAACCCAATAAATACAAATTCATTAATAGGAAATCCTGAGTTTACTAGTGCAGGCACAAATGCCGTTGCTCCAGGTAAACAATCTACTTCAATATTTTTGGCAACGCAAGTATGCACTAATAAATAACCAGGGTCAGAAATACTTGGCGTTCCTGCATCAGAAATTAAAGCAACATTTTTACCATCTAATATCTCCTGTGCAATTTTTTCTACCTGAGTATGCTCATTAAATTTATGATGCGCAATTGTTTTTGTTTTGATATGGTAATGGTTGAGTAAAACATGCGATGTACGTGTGTCTTCAGCCAATATCAAATCAACCTCATTTAATATACGGACAGCCCTGAAAGTCATGTCTTCAAGATTGCCAATTGGTGTTGGAACTACGTAAAGTTTTGCCAAAATTTAATTATTTAATTTAAACAAGTGTGTTCCAATTATGAATTAATTTAATTGTGCTCCCATTAAATTTCTGAGCGTGAAACTAGCGCACCAAAAAACTTCAATCAAACTAATTGAACCTTATGCTTCAACAATTTCAACTTCAAAGCTTTCCATTATTGGATTAGCCAATAGTTTTTTGCAAGCTTCTATTGCAATTTTTTCAGCTTCAGCTTTACTGCTTGCTTCAATAAGCAATTGTATATGTTTGCCAATGCGAACATCTTGAATGGTATTTAAATTCAAGTACTTCATGCTTCCAGCAACAGCTTTGCCTTTTGGGTCAAGTAATTCCTTTAAAGGCATTACGTTAATTTCTGCTTTATATGCCATTTTCCGATATGTTTTTTGCGATTGAAATAATTATATAGAGTAAAATAATAATTGGAATAATTGCAAAGTAAACTTGAAATAAAAAGATACCCGCAAATGCAATAATTATTGAAAGTAATATTAAACCAAATAACCATTGGTTCTCATCAACTTTCATTGATTTTAATTTTAAACTTAACATGCGAATGTCGCTAACCATCAAATAACTTAATAATGCGATTATCAATAATAATATCCAGCTATTAGTTAATAAAGTAGTAAGCCCCATTTCATCTCGAATAATAATTAACGGCAATGCAACTACAAAAAAAGCCATCGACGGTGAAGGTAATCCCCTAAATTCGTTTTCCTGACGTTTGTCGATATTGAATTTACCCAAACGCACAGCAGCAAAAATGGTTAACGCAAAACCTGATGCATAAAATAATATTGGATAATCAAATGCTTCATAATTGGCATAATAGGCTCGCGCCATTAATTCATACATAATTAAGCCTGGCAATAAACCGAATGTTACCATATCGGCTAATGAATCAAGTTGCTTGCCTAATTCACTTTGAACTTTTAATAGCCTTGCAATAAACCCATCAAAAAAATCAATAATCCCAGCTAAAAATACACAGTAACAAGCTAAATGAATTTGTCCCATGTCAATAAACATGTCGCGGTCTCCACTCATTATTACCATGTGGTCGTTAAATAAATAAACAACGCCCATGCAACCTAAAAACAGGTTGAATAGGGTGAGCATATTTGGTATGTTTTTTACTAAATTCACGCTACAGTTTTATTTAATTACCCATTTTTAATTAAGCAAATGGTTTGTTTTATATTTAAGTAATTACTTTCTATCCCCCATTATAATCAAACTAATTTACCGATAATTCTACAGCACAATAGCATATCAGCGCATCATTCAATCAGCACATTAGCACATCAATCAGTTAGCACATTGTGCGGCTGTTCTATCACCACATTAGCACATTAACCCCTCAATCTCCTCCACCTCAACCGGACAATCTTTCATGAAATCATATTTGCCATTCGTGGTAATCATTATATCATTTTCAATGCGAATACCAATGCCTTCTTCCGGAATATAAATACCCGGCTCACAAGTTAATATTGCACCATCAGCCAATGCTGCATAATGGTTGCCGATATCATGCACATCTAATCCTAAATGGTGACCAGTACCATGCATAAAATATTTTTTATATGCAGGATTGTCAGGATTTTGGTTTTGAATATCTGTATCTGTTATCAAGCCTAAACCTAAAAGTTCCGATTCCATTACTTTGCCAACTTCAGCATTAAAATCTTTCAGAATCATACCAACATGCATCATTTGAATTGCTTCACGTTGAACGCGTAAAACCGCATTGTAAACGTCTTTTTGACGTGGCGTAAATTTGCCGTTTACCGGAATTGTGCGTGTTAAATCTGCACAATAATTGGCATATTCAGCACCAAAATCCATCAAAATTAAATCTCCGTCATTGCAAGGCTGGTTATTATCTACATAGTGCAACACACAAGCATTAGGGCCGCTGGCAATTATACTGCCATAAGCATATCTTGTGGCGCGATTGCTCAAAAAGGTATGCAATATTTCAGCCTCCACCTCAAATTCCATTACGCCTGGTTGCACAAATTTTAAAACGCGTTGAAATGCTTTATTGGTAATATCGCAAGCCGTTTGAATAAGTTGTTTTTCTATTTCACTTTTACTCGTGCGCAATTTTGCCATAATTGGTGCGCTACGTTCATAGTTGTGCAGCGGAAATCGTGTTTTCGTCTCCAAAACAAACCGCGCATCCCTCGTAGAAACAATAATATTGGCTCGGTCATTTTCATTTGTGCTTAAATAAGTATTTTCAGCATGGTTCATTAACATGTTAAAAATTGCTGGAAACTCCTCCTTCCAATGCACTGTGGCAATTCCACTAGTTGCAGTCGCCTCTATTTCTGTATATTTATGACCTTCCCAAACAGCAATGTAGGCACTCGTTTTTTTCAAAAACAAGGCTTCACGGTATTTAGGGTTCGGACAATCAGGGTAAATTAAAAGAATGCTCTCTTCTTGGTCGATGCCGCTGAGGTAAAAAATATCGCTGTTTTGCTTAAAGGGATGAAACTGATCAGCATTAAATGGCATTTCATCATTGCTGTTAAAAATAGCGATGCTGTTCGGTTTCAGGTGTTTTGTATAGTTGTTTCTGTTTAAAATAAACAACGCATTATCAATTGGCAAATACTTCATATCGTTATTTGGTTGCGGCGCTAAAGGTAATCAAAAATGAGTTTGTGTTTTACAGCCTTACATCCTAATATTTTCTAAGTTGTCCAAAATCATGAAATAGGCGTGTTTACTGCTTGGGGGTTCCCCTAAAGTGAAATAAATTTCTACTTTAGGGTCGGGCTATTCGCTCCAAGTCCTCGTCCGCCAAAAAGGGCGGCCTCCGGGCTTTCCGCTACTATCCCTAACCCAATTCATCCTATTATTTAACACTTTGTTTATATATTACCCAAATTAATCAATAGACAAAAGCAAATCAACCAAGCTATTAATTTAGTTGGGCTTAACCTGATTAGCAAGCAATTTGAAAAGAGTATGTTATTGCAAGGAAACATTAGATTTTATTGCAAAATGTAAGGTATTATAACTTCCATTGCTTAATCTTGGTTTAATAATGAACGTTTGCCATATTGCAAACAAATCTATCTATGCTTTAGTTATAATTGTATCCCCAAATAAATTGTTATTTTTATAGCCTAAACAATAAATATGAAAATCTTCAAATTAGCAATCCTGTTAGTGATCCTCGGCTCCATCACCCCTGGATGTCAAAAAAACATTGACATTTTAGAAGAAACTACCACACAACAAATCATCGCCAATTACCGGCTAATGACCCCAGCATATTACAGGGAATCCGAAAATGGCACTTCCATTCAAGTTCGATTTTACGAGTCTCCTCGTATTTATGATCTCGCCAAATCGCATCCTGATTATGTCGCAATTAAAAAATTAATTGATGAAAACAGAGATGCAAAAACACCCATTCGTATTATTGAAGGTGGCAAATTAGCGTCTTTTATAACCTTAACATCTGCTGAGCCTGCTTCCGCAGAAGAAATTGAGTTGGATAAACAAAAGTATATCATCACTCCTGAGGCTACATCTTACAAAAAGTACGTGCCTAATATGACTATTTTAAGTGGCATTTTTGATTTTTGTGCATCACAAGGTTGCGCAACAGGAACTGCCACTATTGATTATTGTATACCTTTCCAATATGTAGTTGACGGTTGTTATGCACGCGCTCATAAAATGCGTCAAATCATGCTCTCAAATTATAATGTCAGTTGTGAAAAAGTTTTTAGTTATGAAGATGTGACTGGATTTTTAGCTGTTGATGCCGGCGATTGTTGCGTGTATTGGTGGTATCATGTTGCACCACTTGTAACTGTTAAAAATATTGGTGGAGGCTTTACAAAATATGTTGTTGACCCTAGCATGTTTGATGCTCCTGTTACAATTGATACTTGGACAGGCGCTCAAGAAAACTTAAGTTGTTCGCCATCTGCAAATTTCGGTTACACTGAAATAACACCAGGTTATATTTATGCTCCAGGTGGCGCAACCGATAATTCATATATCTCTACTAACTGGACCTTACAAGCTTACGCAGATTTGGAAACTTGTTATTAATATTGATGCACTGTATAAAAGTATAGCAGGCTTGCAACTTTACTGTATTCAATCGAATGCGAGATACACTTGTGGTAATTTACATTCGATTGAATACACTTGTGTCTTTAAAAGGGACTTATACATTTTCACAATTAATTGTTTTTAAAAATTGGTAAACAAATAGCCGTATCAGCACTAAAATAATTCCTTTTAAAAAGAATAATGTATTGATTAAGATTAACTAAGATGGGTGTGTATATCTATAAAATTATAGAATCCTAATTGTTAAGGCTTGCATTTTTGGGCCATGCTTGCACTGCCAGGAGGAAAGTAATAAAAATAACTACTTTCAGTAGCGTATTATGAATCTTATAATATTACTTTAAATCAAATAAATATTATACAAAAGGTTAATTCAATTGTAACGCAATGAAAAAAATTTTTCAAATTGTTTTTTAACTTTTAATGAATATAAATTTAGGTTATAGTCAATCCGACACGTCTTTTTACAAAAGTATTTAGTGTAGGTCAATTACAAGAAGATTTTAACTATTGGCGCAACAAGCTCGAGCAAAAAAATCCAATACTCTACCGCTATAAAACCAAAGCAGAAATTGATCAAAAATTTGACAGCATCTATAATTCCATTGATCATGATATGAATGAACTGGAATTCTATCAGATGATGACTCCATTAACCTCCTTTATTCAGGATGGACACAATTCGGTTATCCCAAGCGAATCAGTTATAAATGCGTTGAGAAATTGTGACGATCTGTTCCCTTTGGATATTAAGTGGATAAAAAATAAATTATATATATCAAACAATTTCAGCTCTTCATCAGACCTGGCCCCGGGCACTGAAATTATTTCAATAAACAATATTTTTGCCGAGGAAATGTTAAATAAATTCCTAGCAAACTTACCTATTGAAGGAAACAATGAGCAGTTTATATTTGGGTCGCTAAATCAATCGTTTCGGTTTTATTATTTTGTTTATTATGGGTTATCGGGAAATTATAATATCACATACAGAAGTTTAGATGGTTTGATTGGGAGTTGTGCTGTATCTGGAAAAGACCTAATCTCAATACAAATTCAAAAAGAAAAGGCAAATATTTCCAATGTAAAACTTTATGATTTAAAAATGGTAGATAGTTTGCATATCGCAATACTAACAATTAAA
>Ga0105046_10014789_pt1 | contig 12026 bp, 9 predicted proteins | sample MAT03_FD_78385 | JGI IMG/M metagenome (GOLD analysis project Ga0105046, IMG submission 78385) | Freshwater microbial communities from Lake Fryxell liftoff mats and glacier meltwater in Antarctica - MAT-03 (megahit assembly) | ecosystem: Environmental > Aquatic > Freshwater > Ice > Liftoff...
CGCACGCTGTCCTCACCACCCAGGAACAAGCGTTCACCGATCGGCAGGCTTTCGTCGTCAAAAGGATCGCGGGTGGTTCCCGACACGTGCACGGTCGCCACCAACCACGGCGCAGGATTGACCGCGCCGAAAGCGCTGGCGGAGAACTCCGCGAACTCGACCTCAGCGCCGAGCGGCTTGGCGCTCACCAGCGAACCGATCTGGACGTAGGTGCCGCTCTCCGGATCGATGATCTTTGGCACGCGTGAATCACGTCGTACGCTGAAGCCTATGGCACTGGTGGTGTAACCACCGATCAGTTCCTCACCGGGCAGCGGCGCCTCGATGGCGAAGTCCTCTTCACGGGTGAAGGCATAGGTGGCGCGCAGTTCGTAGGGCACCGGATCGAATACCGGTTGGGCCTTCTGGGTGGCGGTGAGCGTGGCACTGGTTTCTTCGTGCGAGAACGATGGTTCTTCACGTTCGCTGTAGGCGACCGCGACGCCGATGGTGCGACCGGGGCCCAGCAGGTACGGGTCGAGCAGACCGGCATCGGAACCCCAGCCTTTCAGGCTGGCGTTGACGCCAACGTTGAAACGCAGACCGCGGCCGAATAGGTGGTCATCGACATATTCCAGACCACCACGCAGTTGTTCATAGCTGCCGTAGCCCACCGACAGGTCGACGCGTTTGCTGGGGTTTTCTTTGAGCAGCAGATCGATGGCGGTTGGAATGCTGCCATCTGCTGCCGGTTCGCCGGCCGTGGTTTCCACCTGCACCCGACGGTAGAGGCCGGTGAGCGTGAGCGCGGACACCGCCTGATCGAGCTCGGCCTGGGACAGCGGACTGCCCGGCGTCAGCGCATGCAGCTGACGGTCGATGAAGGCTCGGCTGGTGCGCCGACCACCGCTGACGTTCACCGCGCTGACCGTCTGGCGGGCGCCTGGACGCACGCGCAGGCGGATGCTCACGCGCGCCTGTTGCTCATCGAGCTGCTGGTCGACCTCCACCACGGCTTGACGATAGCCACGGTCGGCGAGGTGTGCACGCAGACGAGCCGCCGCTTCGCTCGCCAGGCGTGGATGGCTGGTGACGCCAGGAACATCGAGCAGCGCCGCGAGGTCCCGGCGCAAACTCAGGTCACCTTCCAGGTCGAGCCGTTCTTCCGCGAGCAGGTAACGCGGACCGGCTTGGATCACCAGATGCACATCCGCCACTGTACGGGTGTCGTTCCAGCGCACCTGCGCTGGCGCCACGCGTGCTTGCAGATGGCCGGCCTGACGCAGTCCTCTGGCAATACGTTTCGGCGCGTTCGCCTTGCTACTGCTGGTGAACCACTGGCCAAACGCAGCGAGTTCCGTCAGTCGGGTGCGGCCCATCGCCGTGTCGCCACCGAAGGTCACCTCACCCAACGTTGTCCGTGGGCCTTCCACCACAGTGAAACGCGGAAAAATATTCTTGTCGTTCTCCGCTGGCGGCGCACCGGTGACCTCCGCCCACACATACCCCAGATCATCAAGCCGTTCGCGCATGGCCGCGGCCGCATCCACCAGATCGGTAGCGCGTTGGTGTTCACGCCACGCCGCCAAGGGACGCCGGGCTGCGACTTCCAGTTCATCAGCGGAAATCGCGTTCATGCCGGTGATGCGCGCCTGCGCGCCACAGCCGCTTAGCAGCAGCGCGATGAGCACCAGGATGATGCCGAGTGCGCGGCTCATTCCTCACCGCCCCAGCGGAAGCGCAGGATCAGGCCGGCGTTGTAATCTTCCCAACGATCGCGTTCGCCGAAGAGCACGACACCAGGATTTATTTCCGGTTCGGTCAGTTCGACCTGCGCCTCGATGGTGTCCTTGCCGCCCTCGCTCACCTGGCGACCGAACTCCAGCGTCAGACGGTCGACCAGCCCAGGCGCGGCATCGGGATCAGTCTCGCCATCGATGAAGTCCCACGCTTCGCGACCGAGCCAGGTGCCCAGACGACCGATGGCGGCGCGCTGGCCTTCTTCACCACTGAGCTCCGCACTGGTGGAACCGGTGGTCAGCAGCAGCAGTGCATCGCGTTCATCCAGACCATCGCCGCTGGCACGCACCTGCGGATCCGCGAGCGGGCCATCAACCTGCAACGTCACCCGCCAGCGTCGCACCTGTGCGGTGGCGACCGCGTTCAAGCGCGGATGAAAAGGATCGCCGTCGGGAAAGCGCACCTCGCCATTCGACAGCCGCAGCGTGCTGAACGGCAGGAACACATGACCCTGACGCACCACCACCCGACCGCTCAGTTCCGGTGCCGCGCCGCTACCACGCAGATGCAGATCCAGATCGCAGTCGGCGCGCACCAGGCTGGTCGCCACCCGCACGCCATCCTGCGCCGAGGTGAAGGCGCTGCTGACCTGCACGTCAAAACGCACGGTCGACAGCGGCGGGGTGACGAATTCGAACGGCACCAGACGGCCATCACCGCCACGGCCACCTCCCTGCCACAGGCTGATGTCCGGACTGAACAGCGCGCTCGTCACCACCGCTCGCCCGGCCACCGACACCTGGTCCAGCGGGCCATTAAGGTTCAGCGCCAGATCGGCGCGCAACCGCGCATCATGGCGTTGGACCAGCAACGCATTGCGGCCGTCAAGACGCAGCGCGAGGTGTGGTGGATCACCAAGGGTCAAGTCGCCAACCATCGTCACTGGTGCACCACCCAGAGTGAATGCGCCCTGACGCAGGTGGATGATACGACCGTCCAGCTCCAGCTGTGCGTTGCCTTCGGCGAGCGTGGGAACGTCGGTGGCTACTTTCACCTCGACCGCGGACAGCGCCAACGAACCACGCCACTGTGGCTCGGCCACCGTGCCGCTCAGCTCAAGGCCACCACTCGCGATGCCACTCAGGTGTTGCACGCCGGGAAGAGCCGCTGCCAAGCGCGCCAACTGCAGGCCGGCGAGCTGGATCTTACCCGCGAGCGCACGACTGCGCCAAGCGCCAGCAAGGGTCTGCGCTGACAAGGCGCCAGGCGAGCGCAGCGCGCCGGTGAACACCTGTTGTTCATCCGCGCGCATGGCCATCTCGGCTTCCAGGCCCTCCGCCGAGCCGTGCAGAGTGACGCTGCCGTCCAGCACGCTCAACGCCGCTTGGCGCACACCGACGGGGTCCTCAGCGAACGGTCGCGGACGGACTCCGGTGAACGTCAGACGCCCACTGAGCGGTTGCGCTTCCTGGAAATCTCCCAGCTGCAGATGAATTTGCGCGTTGCCGCTGGCGATCCGCGGCAGCCACCGGCTTAGCTCCGGCACCTGCAGGTCGACCCGTGCCGGTTTACCATCGTCGGGCACCAGCGTCAGGCCCGCGCGACCGAGCAGCAGCGGCACGGTACCTGTTGCCGACACGACGCCGTCGTCGCCCGCATCGATCTGTCCGACACGAATGGCAATGCCGTGCGCATCCTGCGTCAGCTGCACGTTGGCGCGAGCCCGCCGGGTGCCGACGCGCAGGTCATCACTGATCAGACTCACCGTGGCCGCCGGCGCGGACCAGTCACCACGCAGATCGATGCCGATCTTGGCGGTGCCAGAGAGCTCGCTCAGTCCCAGACGTCCCAAATCGACGTGCGGAGCATCGATCACCAGGATGCCAGCACCGGCGCGATGACTGGTCTCGACACTGAGCGCACCGGCATCGCTGACGAGGCGCAACGGGCCGACGTTCCAACCATCACTGGTAAACGTGAAGGGACAGGGCTCGGAAGCATTCGCCACCACTCCAGGAAAATTCAGTGCCAGACTGGCGAGCGCGCCACGCCAGCTCGCGTCCTGGTGCGCGCCCGTAAGCGCGACTGTGCCGGTAACCGCCACGCCGATGCCGGCGACAGTGGCCTCGCCCTGGGTCAGGTGCAGCTGACCGTCGGCGGTGTGGGCATCGAGCCGCACCCCGCCGACGGCGAGTGCCGAAACCATCACTCCATCACCACGCACCTGCAGCTCGCACGGCGTGCGCATGAACACCGCTGGATCGCTGGTGAACGGTACTGCGCCGGTCGCCCGCAGACGCAGCACGCCGGCAAGGTTCGGCGCGCCCGGCACCAGCCCAGAGACGGTCGCGAGATCAGCGCGCACCGCCACGTCCGCGGCTTCGATGCGCCACGGTGACCTCGCCACGCTCCCCTGCACGGTGAGTTCGACGCCACCACCTGCTAGGCGTGCACTGCGGATGGCGAGCGCGTCACCTTCCACTTCCATCTCCGCGTTCACCGCCACCACGATGTCCGGCATGGCCACCGTCACCGGCAGCCAACCACGCAGATCGGGCACCGTCGCGCGGATGGTACCACTGCGTGGGCGGTAGTCGGCCAGTGACCATACCAGACTATCGATGGTCACCTGACCCTTTGCCGGGCCGGTAACGGAGATGCGCGGCACCTGCACCACGCCGGCACCCAGATGCCATTGTCCGCTCAGCGTGAACGGCCCGGCACCGGCGACGACCACATCCTGCATCCGCAACGAGCCCGCAACGTTCCAGCCCGATGGCGATTGCAGGGCAGAGGCTTCGCCCGCCACCACACCACGGAGCGCACCGAGATTGCTCGGCAGAAGTGCGGACAAGGACGGTGGAATCGCCGAGAGCTCGAGTCCTTCCGCCACCACCCGGGCATTGGCCGGATCCGCATGCACCATCAATCGACCACCGCCGAGCTGCACTGCACCGATGAGGTGTTGACGCGCACGACCCAGCACCAGTTCCAACGTTTCGATGGTGGCATCACCGAGCACCACCGCCTGTTCCAGACGCAAAGTATCGATGGCAGGACGGCGGAATGCTGCCACCACCTGCAACGGTTCCGCGTCCGCCACCTGCACGCGCACAGCGAGCGCCACTTCGTCACCGACGACCATCAAGCTGATGTCGGAGAGCCGCACCTCATACTCCGGCAACAGTAGGCGGATCTCGCCGGTGAACGTCGCCTGCGGCAATGGCGAGGGCAACAACTCCAGCAACGGCGGCACCACCCCATTCCAGCCATCACCTGGCGAGCGCAGATCAATGGTGGCCTCAACTCCGTCGAGCTTTAGCGAACGCAAGGCCGAGAGATCGCCGCCGATGATGCCCAGGCCATAGGTCGCCTGGATGTCGCGAATGCGTAAGTGCCGCAACGTTCCCAACGAAGCTTCTGCCGTGATGCCGGATAACCGTGCATCGCCGAACCAGCCACCGCCTGCCGATTCCACCTGCGCCTGCCCGTCGATGGCCGTGGCCAGTTGGTCGGCAACCACGCGCGTAACCACCGGTGCGAGCAACGGGCCACGCAACAGGAACGCCACCAGCACCAGCGCGGCGACGATCCACGGCCAGCGACGGCGACGACGCACAGGAGCGGTCGTCGCCTCAGGCATGGGCCGCGCACAGGTGAACGGGTGGTGGAGTCACGGGCGGATCCCTCGCCGCGACACCCTAGGGTCGTGCTCAGCGGGGGTCCAGCCGTCGAAAGGCCGGGGTCAACGCGTCAGGTGACCGTTGTGGGCCTCAAGGCGATTTCGATCAGAAAGGTTTCCGCGAGCGCTGGCGAAGCGCTGAACTCGCAGGCGATGCTGACGGTTTCGGCCGGATTGTAGAGCGCGGTGGGCGCGCCCATGATCACCGTGGGAGTCGAGATGTCGAAACGGTACTCGGTGGTGGCGAACTGGCGCTTGGCACCGCCAGCAACCATGTTGGCGACTTCACCGATACCGTCGCTGACCATCTCATTGGTGAGCTTGGCGGGATCCTCACCCATGAACTTCCCGACGATGTGCCGGGCGAGTTCCGCCGGGAAGCTGACTGAACAACTCCCGGTGATGCCGTTCGACATGCCGATGATGCCGGTGATGTAGCCGTGCATCATCGGATCGGTCTTGATGAACACCCGTTTGCGCTCGGGAGTCATCCCGGCCATCTGGGTCAGACAGTCAAGCGTCGCCGAGATGAACGGATTCAAGAGTTGCACGTCGATCGTCTTCTTTGCCATAGCCTGTGGATGTACCATTAACTAAGCAGACCCCGCAACCACAAAATGGTTGCGCCCCCTGGAGTGGACCCGGATATTTCCTCCGCAATCGCAGTATGACCCGCGTCCCCGACGCCCACGCAACCCTGCACAGGACCCCCATGAACGTCAGCCCGGTGCTGCATCTGGAAGAAAACGGCGTCCACATCATCGCCTTCCATCACGACCAGCAGGGACAGGCCAGCACGGACCTGGTGCTCGCCTACTTCGCCACTGAATTCCTGACCAGCACCTCCGGATTTCGTCGGCTGGTGATCGATCTGTCGGGGGTCCTGTCGCTCAATTCCGCCTCCCTGGGCCCGCTGGTGCAGAAACTGCGCGAAATCCAGGACCTGGAAGGCCAACTGGCGCTCAGCGGCGTGACCTCGCCAGCCCTCAAAGAGATCTTCGCCCTGACCCGCTTCGACAAGGTTTTCCCGATCTACGTCAGCCGCAGCGAGGCGATCGCCGCCGTGCGCGGTGCAGGAACGGTCAAAAAGACTTAGGATGCCGCCGGATTCACGGCGAGTGGAGCGCTGGTTGCGCGTTCCCGGTCGTAGCCACCGAGGCGGTCCGACGCGCTGCTTTCCTGAGCTGATCCCCGTGCCTGACCCGTGCCTGACCCGTGCCCGATTCAGGGGCGCGCCGGCCGTGCGAGGAAAAGACAGTTGCCAAACCGCCTTGTCCCATATGTTTCGCGCCCCGCTTTTCCCAAGGGATTCCCATGGCTGTCAGCATCCGTCTCTCTCGTTTCGGTCGTCTGCATCGCCCACTGTTCCGCGTGGTCGCGATCGACAAGCGCCGCCACCGTGAGGGTGAGTCGAACGAGATCATCGGTGCCTACGATCCGCTCAAGAAGGACAAGAACCTGGAGCTGGACGCCGCCAAGGTCGAGTCGTGGGTCAACCGCGGCGCGCAGATCAGCGGCGGGCTCAAGAGCCTGATGAAGAAGTACGGCTACCCCGTGCCCGCCTCGACCAAGACCGTCGCGGCCAAGGCTCCGGCGCCCAAGGCCAAGGCCAAGGCTCCGGCCGCCAAAACTCCCAAGAAGACCTACGTCGCCCCGACCCGCCGCGCGCTCAAGCAGCACCAGGCCAAGCAGAAGGCCGCGCGCAAAGCTGCGGCAGCTGCCGCCGTCCCCACGGCTCCGGCCGCTGAGGCGCCGGTCCAGGGTTAAGCCCACTGCGTCTTACGACGCCTGTTTCGCGAGTCAGCGCATCAGCGAAAAGGCCGGGGTGATCCCCCGGCCTTTTTAGTTTCCATGTCCCACCAAGCACCCAGCTCTTTGCGCATCATCCTGGCAGCAGCGGCCGCGCTCGGCTTCTGGGCGTCGGCGTTTGTCGGCACCCGCGTGTCGCTGGCCTCGTTCACGCCGGGTGAACTCGCGCTCTACCGTTACGGCGTTGCCAGCCTGACGCTGGCGCTGCTGGCGATCTGGCTGCGTCCACCGTTGCCACGGCGGCAGGATCTTCCGCGTTTGATCGCGACCGGCGCCATCGGCATCGGCGTTTACACCCTCGCCCTCAACACTGGCCAGCAGTCGATCGCAGCCGGCGCGGCGAGCTTCATCGTCAACACCGCACCGTTGTTCTCGACCATCATCGCCTGCGTGGTACTCAAGGAACGCCTGCGCCCTGCCGGCTGGCTCGGATTGATCATCGGCCTGGCTGGCATCGGCCTGATTGCCTTTGGCGAGGAACGTTCGGGCATTTCGCACGGCGCACTGCTGGTGTTCGTCGCAGCCATCGCCTGGGCGCTCTACCAGATCATCCAGAAGCCCTTGCTGCCGTACTACGGTGCGGTCGGCGTGGTCTGTTACGCCATCTGGATCGGCACCGCGCTGTTCCTGCCGTTTGCCCCAGGACTGGTCGAGGCGATGGCGCGCGCACCAGCCAACCACCACGCGACGGTGGTGTACCTGGGGGTTCTGCCAGGAGCGCTGGCCTTCCTCGCGTGGTCGTATCTGCTGACGCACCTCACCGTGGCCCGCGCAACTCCTCTTCTTTATCTGGTGCCTGTGCTCTCCCTGGTCATCGCCTGGGTGGTGATCGATGAACGCCCAGTGTTGTTATCAATCATCGGCGGCGTGGTGGCAGTGGCGGGAGTTGCGTTGTCGCGCCTGGGTGATCGGCCGAAGGCGCAGCCATGAACACGCGCTACGTCGACATCGAAGCGTTGGAAGTCCCGCTGAAAGCAGCAGCCAAGCTGCCGGTGCAATCCATCGATCATCACCTGCAGCCGTGGATCGCCCGCGCCTGTCGCATTCCTGAAGCCGACGTGGTGCGGTATCTCATCGATCGACGCAGCCTTGATGCGCGCAAGAAACCGGATCTGCGCTACGTCTATAATCTGCGGGCCGAGGTCCGCGAAGACAGCCCGGTGAACGAAGTCGCCGGCATCAGCGTGCGCACCACGCCGCCGCCGCTCGATCACAGCCTCGCGCAGCTGCCGCTCGCTGATCCGCTGCCGCTGCATCCCATTGTGGTCGGCGCCGGTCCGGCCGGGCAGATGGCCGCGTATCTGTTGGCACTACATGGCTGCAAACCACTGGTCATCGACCGCGGACGTGATGCCGACACGCGCACCGGCGACCTTGAACGGTTCCATACCACGCGCGAGCTCGACCCGGAGAGCAACTACCTCTTCGGCGAAGGCGGCGCCGGCACCTACAGCGACGGCAAGCTCTACACCCGCGTCAAAGACCGACGGATGCGCTTCCTGCTGGAAGCCTTCGTCGCGTCGCGCGCGCCGCGCCACATCCTCTGGCGTCACCATCCGCACATCGGCAGCGATATTCTGCCGCACATGTGCAAACACCTGCGCAAACAAATCGAACAATGGGGCGGCAGCTTCCGTTGGCAGGCCGCGGTAAAAGACGTGGTGGTGACCAATGGTCGTTGCACCGGCGTCGAGCTGACGAACGGCGAACGCATCAGCTCGCCCTTGGTGCTGATCGCGCCCGGCCACAGTGCGCGTGACCTGATCACCACGCTGATGCGCCGTGCCGTCGAGCACAAAGCCAAAGGTTTCCAACTCGGCTGCCGCATCGAACACGACCAGCGCGTCATCGACATGGGCCAGTACGGGTGTCTGCCAGGGCGCGATCTACCGAAACACCTGCTCGGCGCGGCAGAGTACAACCTCGTCAGCCGTCCGCCGCCGCACACCAAAGCCGACAGCGTCACGACCTTCTGCATGTGCCCAGGTGGCGAGATCATCGCCGCCACCAGCGATCGCGGCCAGCTCTCGACCAATGGCATGAGCCGCTTTGCCCGCGCCTCATCGTTCGCCAACGCCGGCCTGATCGTCAACCAGCCGGTTGAACGTGAGGGCGACGGCATGGCCGGTTTCGACCTGATCGAACGCCTGGAACGCGCGGCCTTCGCTGCCGGCGGTGGCGACTACACCTGTCCGGCGCAGCAGGCCGCGGCGTTCATGCGCGGTGAGGACGGCCCAGCCGCCAGCTCGTCGAGCTACCGCCTGGGCGTGCGTCCCGGCCGCATCGATAGCATTCTGCCACCTGCGACCGTCACCGCGCTGCGCGAAGCGCTGAAGTTCTTCGAACGCGTGATCCCAGGCTTCCTCAGCCACGGTACGCTGGTTGGTGTGGAGACGCGCATCTCTAGCCCAGTCCGTTTCGAACGTAATCCTGAGACGCTCGCCAGTTCGCTGCCCGGCCTCTACCTCGCCGGCGAAGGCGCGGGCTACGCGGGCGGCATCGTCTCCGCCGGACTCGATGGTCTGCGCCTCGCTGAAACCATCCTCACCGGCAAACCCGCGCTGCGCGAACGTTGACGATCGTTCACCCAACTCATCAGCAACTCACCTACCACGATGCGTGGTTCAACGAGTCGGACGACGGCGGTTATATCTATCGGAACATCACCTAGCGACCGAACCTCCACGCCTTACGCTGCCCACACCCATGTTCACTCGCCTGGTCCTCTGCGCCTTCCTGCTCTTGCCGCTGACACTCTCAGCCGCCGACGTGAAACCGTATCCGCTCGCGACCTGCATCGTCAGCGGCGACAAGATCGACCCGTCGGTCCCAGCAGTGGTGCACAACGGCCAACAAGTAAAGTTCTGCTGCAAGGCCTGCGTGAAAAAGTTCCAGGCCAATCCAGAGAAGTACCTGATCAAGCTGCCGAAATAGCGCGTGGGCAGCCTTCGGGCCACAGCTTTAAAAATCCGAACTACCTGTGATTCCAGTTTCTCGAACAGCCCGTGCCGGGTCCAGGGGTGGCAGAGCCTCTGGCAGGCGTAGCGGACAGAGTCCGCGAACAACAATCCCCTGAGCGCGCCTGCGCGCGCGAACGGGGACGACATCCGGTTCCGCTACGCGGAACACTCCGGCTTCGCCGGAGTCGCTTCAGGTCTCCCTGAAGCGCGGATGTCGCTAGGGATCTGCGCTGATGCTGTCATAGATCACCGCCTTGTCCCAGAACGTCCCGCACTGCTGACGGAAACGCTCGTGGATGTCGACGATCTGGTAGTGCTCATGTCCAGCGGCGCCGTCGAAGGCCACCACCAAGCCGTAGGAGTAGCCGCGCTCGATGATCGTCCGATCGGTGTCCGCCGGTTTGCCGAAATGGCCGAAGCGTACCGTCTTGATCGAGATCAGCGACTTCAGGCCGTCGACAAACGTCATGCGCTGTTCTGCGGTGAGGGACGGTTTGAGCCAGAAATACACGGTATGGACGAACATCGGATGCTCCGCGGGGGTCGCCGGATTTGCGCATGCGCGGCAGGCTGTCAACCACCAGGGGGATCGCTTGCCATTGGCTGATTCCCTCTGGCGGCATTTCCTGACTGCCAGCCCCAGGAGCTGCCATGCCCTGGGTGAGGATTTCCGGTACCACCGGCTGATCAGCCCCTCTATGAGTCGCATGTGCCGCTGACGCCAATCCGCGTACAGCAGCAGTCAGTCCGCCCTGGGAGCCACCATGTTCGATGATCCGGAGTTCTTCCCGTTCCTGCAGTCCACCACTTGGGCCGGCCGGTCGCGTTGCCTGATCCGTCCGCTGGTGCCGCCCCCTGGAGACCTGGTGATCGCTTACGGCATCGCCGGCGCGTCGCAAAACCAGTACCTCACCCGCGAGGCGCAGGAAAACAGCGGCTACAGCGAAGCGGACATGCACGAGCAGGCGGTGGAGAATCTGCGCCGCCGTCACGGCAAGATCCCGTGGAGCCCACTACCGATCGGCGGCGAAGACGCGCTGATCCGCAGCAGTGGCGATCCGGTGATCTCCTCCGATGTGCTCAATCCCAGAGGCATGCGCAAACTCGCCGGCGCTTTCGGCGGTGAGGCGGTGTACCTGGGCATCCCCTCCTTGTTCACGGTGGTGGCGAGCAGCGATCCCGACCTGCTCTCCGGCATCGTCCGCGGTCTGCATCGTGAAGCCGAGAAAGAAAAAACCGGTGCCCTGTCCGCGCTCATCTACACCATCGACGATGGCAATATCACCAGCGCCTACACGCCTTCCGACGAACCGCGGCCGATCACCAACTTGGAGCCGGCCAAACTCACCAAGCTGATCCTTGAAGGTGTCGCCGCCGTCGCGCTGGTGATGAGCCGCGCCCGGTCTGAGGCTGATACCACTCCTGCCGCACCGTTCTGGGAGCTCTTCCGCCGCAAGCTGGGAACCCTCACACCGGCGATGGCACCGCTGGGCGAGGCCAATGGTGAAGCCTTCACCGCTGCGGTCGCCAACCTCGCGACCAGCCAACGCGCACTCATTGGTGTACGCACCTTGGCCAAACTCGTGCGCCATGCGCTGCCGCTCGACGACGGTGCGCGCGTCACCAACGCCGCCATCAGCGCCGCCCTGGCGAGCGGCCAAGCCGGCACCGGCTTTTTCGGTCTGGGGCGCAACCTGCCGAAACACCTGCGTTTTCCCGTCTGGGGGATGGCTGGGATTCTTGGTGCCGACCTGCCGTAGACGGGGCTCTGCCCAATGGCGTAAATAGAAGACCACCTGCAGTTCCAAGTGGCTGAGCTTGACGCCATGGTCCCGGACCCGCACTCGTCCTGCTCA
>Ga0105046_10014792_pt1 | contig 12023 bp, 11 predicted proteins | sample MAT03_FD_78385 | JGI IMG/M metagenome (GOLD analysis project Ga0105046, IMG submission 78385) | Freshwater microbial communities from Lake Fryxell liftoff mats and glacier meltwater in Antarctica - MAT-03 (megahit assembly) | ecosystem: Environmental > Aquatic > Freshwater > Ice > Liftoff...
ACCAGGCCCTCGCTTGCCATGAGTGTGCGCTTGATTTGATTCTGTGCAATGTTCATGCGCCGAAGAGTGCGCGAAAAATGCTTTTTTGTTCAGTCAAACTTTATGGGTACAGGGCAGGGCTAGCTACGTGTTCTCGCGCCAGCAACTGTTCGATGCACTGCAAGAGGATTGCCGCAATGCCAGCAATCGCGCGGTCGACCGTCAGATTGAGAACCGGCGCCGCAAAATAGATGCTGCGGTCCCGGGTGTGGGCTGCAGCAAACCAATCTGCGGCGTCGGCAGGCCTAGCCGCGGTTGCCGCCGTAGGATTGGACGAACAGCCGCCCTTGCGCGATCCGGTCGTACGAGAACTGCCTGAAATCCTCGTCCACCCGGCCGTCCACCAGCCAGTCGGCGAGCTCGCGCGCGATTGCAGGGGCTTCCTTGAAACCGTGGCCTGAGCCACCGCAGAAATCGGCGTAGCCATTGATGCCGTCCCGCGGGCCGACGTACTGGTACCAATCGACCGTGACATCGTACAGCGCGGCGTAGGCGTTTATCAGCCGCGCGCCTTCAAGCGGCGGGATGCGCAGTGCCATCCGCTCCTGCACGTCGGCGATGAAGTCCTCGTCGGCCGTGCGCTTATAGTTGTAGGGGTCGACGTCGAAATACGCCTTGGGGAAGCCGCGCCCGACAATGTAGCGCCGGTCGCCCAGGGGCCGAAGATAAATGGCGTCGACCGCGTTCGAGATCGAATGCTCGGGCAGAGGCCGGCCGTTCTTCGCCTCCCACACCGTATCCTGTTCGCGCACGGTGCGCATTTGCATCGCGAGATTTGCGCTTTGCGCGAGCGGCGGCGCCCATGGGCCGGCGGCATTCACCACCCAATCCGAATGCACGTTGCCGGCGTCCAGGACGACGCCGAGCACGCGGTCGCCGTCGCGAAGCAGCGCGCGTGCCGCGGTCTTGGTTCGCAGCTCGCCGCCTTTGTCGCGAAATGCCGCGATGAATGCCTCGGTTGCAACCTCCGGATCGGAATAGCCGCCTTCAGGCTCGAATGCCGCGCCGGCAACGCCGTCGGTATTCAGCCAGGGCATGCGCGCGGCGAGTTCATCGGGATAGATCATCGACGTGTCGATCCCGAGCGCCCTCTGCATCGCGACATTCTTCTGCGCAAGCGCGAGCGCGTCCGGCGGAACGAGAAAGAGGTAACCGGCGCGGCGGTAGCCGGCATCGCGGCCGAGAAGCGCCCGGGCGTTCTGAAAGATTTCCACCGCGGCGTGCGCCAGGCGGGCCATCAGGGGCGTCGAATAATGCTGCCGCATGATCGCGGCGCTTAACCCGGTACCGCCCGAGGCCGGCTGGTCGCGCTCCAGCGCAAGCACCCTGAGCCCCTTCGACTGGAGGAAGAATGCGGTGCTCGCCCCGGCAATCCCGGCGCCGATGACCACCGCATCGAACCGCTCGGCCGCGCTCACCGCAGTCTCTCGATTTCGTCGATCAGACCCGCCCGCCAGTAGTTTTCCTTCTGCCACTGGCGGTTCCGTTCCGCGATCCGCTGCACGAAGGGCGTGCGGTCCACGTTGTGCAGCGTGGCGCCGGCCTTGACGAGCTCCGCCTTCCACTGCGCCACCGAGTTGACCAATTGGTCGTTGTACCAGTTCCCTGCCTCGTCCACCGACTCGGTGATCGCACGGCGCTGCGCCTCGGTGAGGGCCTGCCACTTCTTTTCGTTGATGCTCATCGGCAGCACTTGCCAGAACTCGTCCCACAACATGATGTGGTTGCCGACCTCGTTGAATTTCATCGATAGCACCAGGTCGAAGGGAAGCGTAAGGCCGTCTACCACGCCCTGGCGCATGCCTAGGTAGACGTCGCCCAGGGGTAGCGCCACCGTTGTCGCGCCGAGCCCGGGCTTGCCGTAGAAGCGCGTGATGACCTCCGACTGCCACACCCGCAACCGCAGGTTACTGAAATCACCAAGGTTCAGCACGGGCTTCTTCGCCACCAGTACGCGGAACGGCCCGCGCCGCCACGTTACGCCCAGGTTGATGAGGCGCTGGCTGCCCTTGGTGATGATGTCTTCCTGGATTCGGCCGAATGAGGCCGATCGCACCCACTTTTCGAAATGCTCGCGGCTGGCGAACGAAAAGGGCGTTTCCGCTATGCGCATGTCGTCGGAGAAATCGGCCCAAAACGTCATGCCGTCCATGAACATGTCCTGCACGCCGAGCTGGACATTGCGCACCTGATCCGGCCCGCTGCCAAGCTGCGAACCGTGGAAGGTGCGGATCTCGACGCCGACGTTTTTCTTTTTCACGTTCTCGGCGAAGCGGTCTATCGCCTGCGCCTGCACGCTTGCCGGCGCGACGATGCTGCCCAGGCGCAATATCTGCTGGGCGTGAGCCCCCGCGGCATAGCCGCAAAACACCAATGCCGCGAGTACCGCGGGTACGATAGCGAATCCAATGCGCTTGCTCATAATGTTTACTCCTGTAAGTGGCCGAACAACCCTTCGGCATGGGGATCTAACACGGCTGGTCTCTTGCCGCTGCGAAACCAGATCCAGCAGCCAATCGCCTCGACCACGCTGGCGTAAATGATGACCACCGTCGCCACCGCGAGCGCCGCGTGATTAATGCCGATCGGAAGGCGTAGCGCCGACGTTAGTATCCCGCGCTGTACCTGGATGAGCTTCAGCGTCTCCACCAGCGTGACCGCCATGGTCGCTGCGATCGCAAGGTAGATGAGGAGCAGCCAGAGGGCCTGCGGCTTGACGCCAACCTTGCGGAAAAAATAGTCGATCGCGATGTCCTCGTTGCGCACGTAGAGCGCCGCCCCGCCCATGAGGTAGACATAGATGAACGCGATACTGACCGCCTCGCCAATATTCTGCAGCGGATGGTTGAAGCCGTAGCGCAGAACAATCTCGGCGGCCATGACTGCGAGCGAAGCGGCAAACAGGAATACGCACAGCGCAAGGCAGGCCGCAGACATCCACCGGGTTCCCTTCGCCAGCTTGTGAAAAAGCTTTTCCATCGTCATCTCACCGGCAGCAGCAGATTGGGGAGGAAAAGACTCACCTGGGGAACGAAGGTGATAAGCAGCAGGCAGACCAGCAGCGGCAGGAGGAAGGGTACGCAGCCCTTGAAAACGTCCTCCACTGTGAGGCCGGTGATCTTCGAGAGAATGAACAACCCCACGCCCATCGGCGGCGTGATGATCCCGATCAGCAGGTTGAAGATGAGGATACAGCCGAAGTGGATCGGGTCGAGGCCGAGCTGGGTGGCCACCGGCAACATGACCGGTATCAGGATCAGCATTGCCGGTATCCCCTCGATCATGGTGCCGACGAAAAATAGAAAAACGTTGAACAGGAGGAGCTGCAACCAAAGCTGTTCGGTCAGGCCGGACATCCATTGAAGAAGCTGCACCGCCGCCTGCTCGCGCGTGATGATGAACGACATCACCGTCGCCGCAGCAATGATCATCATGATCATTGCCGTGGCAATCGTGGAGCGCACGAACGCCTCTTTCAGACGTGCAAACGTCAGATTGCGGTAGTACAACCCCGACACGAGCAGGGCATACACGCAGGCAGCCACGCCGGCTTCGGTCGGCGTAATCACTCCGCCGATGATGCCAGCAAGAATAATGAATGGCGTGAGCACTGCGGGAAGCCCGTCCAGAAACGCACGCCAGAACTCGGCGCGCCCAGGCCGCGGCACCTTGGGGCAATGGACGCGCCCGGTGCGCGCCAGCCAGTCCACCGTCAGCATCGTCGCCGCGACAAGCAAGAGTCCCGGCCCCACGCCGGCAAGGAGCATGCGGCCGACGGATACTTCAGCGGTGATCGCGTAAATCACGCTCACGACCGATGGCGGAATCAGTGGACCGATGATGCAGGTCGTGAGAGTGACGCCAGCCGAAAACTTCAGGTCGTAGCCGGCCTTTTTCATCGCGGCGAGTTCGACGCGACCAAGCCCTGCGGCGTCGGCGACGGCGGTGCCCGAGATGCCGGCGAACATCACCGAGGCTACGACATTCACTTGCGCGAGCCCCCCGCGCATCCCGCTCGTGAGCATCGAGGCAAAGCGGAATATACGCTCGGTCATTCCCGTCGTGTTCATCAGTTCGGCTGCGAGAATGAAGAACGGGATCGCCAGGAATTCGAACTTGCTGCACGCCGCGACGATGTATTGTGGGATCACCACCAGCGGCACATCGACAACCGCGATCAGGACGATCAGCGACACCATCAGCATTGATACGGCGATCGGAATGCGCAGCAGAAAGAACAGCGCAAACAGGCCGAGTACGATGAAGGTGATCATGCCTTGAAGCCGTAGTTCTCGCGCGCGCTGGTCTCGGAGATATAGTCGTTGCGCAGGTCCTCCCGCACCGCGTCGGTATCCCTTGCTCGCGGATCGCCGAAGCCGCCGCCGCCGGGCGTGCGCACGCTCACGCGCCCGCCCTTGGGTACGGTAAGCGTGATTTTTGAGGGTAGGTCCTGCGCCGCGCCTTCCGGATCGAGCACGAACTTGGCGCATGCGCCAGGGAGCCCGCCGGCCAGGCCCCACGGCGCGAATTTTCTTCCGTCGGAGAGGATGGTGAAGGTGCACGCGTCATACGGAAATTCGAAGTCGCGCTGCACCGACAGGCCGCCGCGGAATTTCCCCGGGCCGCCGCTGTCCCGGATCAGGCCGTATCGCGCAATGCGGATCGGATAGTTCATCTCCACTTCCTCTATCGGGGCGTTTTCGGTGTTGTGGAGGTTCGTCTGCACGGCAGTCGGACCATCCTTGGTCGGGCGCGCGCCGCCGCCGCCGGCAACAGTCTCCATATAGCAGTAGTACTCGCCGCGGCGCGGATCGTTGCCGCCGAAGCCGAGATTGACAATCAGGGCTTTGCCCGAGGCCGGCACGCGCGCCGGCAGCGCTGGATGGAGCGCCAGCCAGATCAACTCGGTGAGCTTCTGCCCGGTTTCCCAACCCCCGACAACGGCGGCGGGGCGCATCGCCGTGCAGATCAGGCCGTCCGGGCCCGTCACCTCGAGTCGGGACAAAAATCCGGAATTCACCGGCAGCCCGGAGGACATAAGGCAGCGCGCAACGAAAGCCAGGCAGCAGGCCGACATGGTGCGCGTGCAGTTGATCGGCGAGGCGCGCTGCGGCGAGGACCCGGAAACATCGAGCGTCATGCGCCCGCCGGCCAGAGTCACCTTTGCGCGCAGCAGAACCGGCTCATCGGTGAATCCATCGTCATCGCGGAACGTCTCTGCCTCCCAGGTGCCGCTGGGCAGCCGGCCGAGGTCGCGTTCAGTCCAGCGCGCGGTATAGGCGATGAGTTCGTCGCAGAACGCCGCGAAGACATCGGCCGGATAGCGTCTGATGAGTTCCTCCATGCGTCGCTGGCCCACCACGTTGGCGGAAAACTGCGCGCGCAGATCGCCATTGGTCTCGCGCGGCGCGCGAATATTGGCAAGAATCACCCCGAGCACATTCGGGTCGATTTGATTGTCCACGGCCACCCGCGTCGGCGGCAGGATCAATCCCTCCTGAAAGATTTCGCGGTTGATGCCAAGGCTGGCCGGAGAGGAACCGCCAACGTCCACATGATGCGCCATGTTGGCGAGAAAGCCGATACGCTCCCCGCCCACGAACACCGGTGCGATGCACACGATGTCGTTAAGATGGCTCGAGCCGCGATGCGGATCATTGACGAGCAGCGCATCGCCTGGCCGGAAGCGGTCGAGCCCGTATTCCAGGATCGCCGCCGGTGCTACCGTCGCCATGGAGACCAGGTGCGCCGGCTGTGCGAAGGACTGCGCCACGCAGCGCAGAACGTTGTCGAAAAACGCGCACGAAAAATCGGCGCGCGTCTTGATGTTGGTCGAATAGGCCGCGCGGCGGATGGTGAGGGCCATTTCCTCGGTGACATTGACGAGCGCATTGCGCAGAACCTCGAAAGTCACTGGATCCATGGCCGGTCTCTCGACCTGCGTATTGGCTGCGAATGGTGTGGAGAGCATGGCCTTATGGCTCCGAGAGTTCGATGATGAGGCTGCCGCCGGGATCCACGGTGAGCGTGGTGCCGGCAGGCAGTACCGTGGTCGAATCCATCTGCTCAATGATGGCGGGTCCATTGATGCGGTCACCGGCGTCGAGCCGGCTGCGCTCGTAGATCGGGCAGTCGACCGGCTGCTCGAACACCACGGTCCGCGTGCCTTTCAGCGCCTGCCCCGCGTCGCCATCGCCGGCGGCGAGACTCTTCAGCCGGGGTCGATCCACCCGACCGAGCGCGGTCACGCGCAGATTCAGCACCATGGTCGCCTCTCCCGGGCTCGCGAACCCGTACAGCGCGCGATGCGCATCGTGGAAGGCCGCTTCCAGGGTGGCGACCAGGTCGGTCCAGTCTTCGGGTACGCGCACGCGTAGCGGATAGCTTTGCCCCACGTAGCAAATCTCGGCTTCGCGCAGAATCTTCACCCGCTGCGCATCGACGCGTTCCTCCGCCAGCAGCTTGCGCCCGGCGTCCGCCATCTCCTCGAACACCGTCTTGAGCGTTCCCAGATCGAGCGCCGCGCTCGGGGTGAACTGGGTGCGCACGAAATCGTGCTTGACGTCGGTGGCGAGCAGACCCAGTGCCGAATTTAGTCCCGGCGTCGGCGGCACCAGTATCCTTTTCACACCCAGCGCCCGCGCGATCGCCGCCGCGTGCAGGGGCCCCGCGCCGCCCGAGGGCACCAGCACGTACTCGCGCGGATCGATCCCGCGCTGGATCGACACGAACTGGAGCGCGGAAACCATTCTCGCGTTCGCGATGTCGATCACGGCGCGGGCCGCCGCGTGGACATCCAGCTTGAGCGGTATGCCGACGTCGCGCGCGATTGCCACTCGTGCCTTTTCGGCATCGATCCTGAGGTCGCCGCCGAGAAAATAGTCCGGGTTGAGGCGGCCGAGCACGAGGTTGGCGTCGGTGATCGTGGCGCGCTCGCCACCGCGGCCGTAGCACGCCGGGCCGGGATCGGCGCCCGCGCTTTCGGGCCCGACCGTGAGCGCCCCCCCGGGGTCGATCCCCGCAATGCTGCCGCCGCCGGCGCCGATTTCCACCAGGCTGATCACGGGTGTTTTCACCGGATAGCCCTGGCCGCGGCCGGCAGTCACAGTCGGCATTGCGGCGGCGCCCACCTCGAACTCGTCGGCAAGTGCGGGGCGCCCATTTTGGACCAATGCCGCTTTCGCCGTTGTTCCGCCGATATCGAGCGAGAGGATCTTGTCGGCGAGCCGTTGGGACGTCGCACCCTGCGCGACGAACGCGGCGCCGATGACGCCCGCCGCGGGTCCCGATTCGACCAAATGCACCGGCAGCCGCTTCGCCGCGCTCGAGGCCACGATACCGCCGCTTGAGGTCATCAGGTGCAACCCGCATTCGAGCCCGGTCTCGGCGAGGCGGCTTTCCAGGCGCGCGATGTACGGGCCGACTAGTGGCAGCAGCACCGCGTTGACGACGGTCGTGCTGGTGCGCGGATACTCGCGATACTCGGGGCAGACGTCGGCGGACAGGACTACCGGCATCTGCGGCAGCACGCGCCGGATCGCCATCGCCGCGCGCCGCTCATGCGTCGGATCGCGATACGAATGAAGAAAGGCGATCGCGATGGCTTCGACGCCCGCCGCGGCGAGTTTCTGCGCCGCGGCGCCGACGTCGGCTTCGTCGAGCGCGACGATCACTTCGCCTCCCGGTCCGCTCCGCTCGCGCACCCCGACGACAAGATGGCGCGGCACCAGCGGCTTCGGCTTTTCGTAGTTGATCTCGTAGAGCACCGGGCGCGTCTGGTAAGCGATCTCGAGCACGTCGCTGAAGCCCGCGCTGGTAATCAGGCCCGCCCGCGCTCCCTTGCCTTGGATGATCGCGTTGGTTGCGATGGTGGTACCGTGGACGGCGAAGTCGATCGCCGCCGGCGCAATCGAAAAGTCCTGCAGCGCCTTCAAAAGGCCGTTCATGAATCCCTGCGAAGGGTCGGCGGGCACTGTCGAAACCTTGGTGACGAACACCTCCCCGGACTGCTCCTCGACGAGCACGACGTCAGTGAACGTGCCGCCGATGTCGACGCCGACGCGGAAGATTCGGCTGCGGTTGTTCATGCGTTGGCCTCCCACCCGTTTCTCCGGCTACTCATCCAGCGACGCACAGGCCTTGCGGATGCGCGCGCACCCTTGCTCGATCTGATCCAGTGAGGTCGCGAACGAAAGGCGAAGATACGGCTCCATGCCATATGATGCGCCATCGATGGCCGCGACGCCAGCGCGTTCGAGCAGAAAGCTCATGACGGCCAGACTGCTGTCTAGCTTGCCTCCTGCGGGGTCGGTCTTGCCGATCAGGCCCTCGACCGACGCGAAGACGTAAAAGGCGCCGCTCGGGTGGGCGCATCGAAATCCGGGGATGTCGTTCAACAGCGCGACCATGCGATCGCGCCGCCCGGAAAACATCGCCACTGCTTCGGCAACGCACGCCTGCGGACCTTCGAGCGCGGCCACAGCGGCCGCCTGGCTGATTGCACTGGGGCAGGTCGTGCTCTGCGAGAGCAGCAAATCGATGGCCTTGATGAGGGGGCGCGGCCCGGCTCCGTAGCCCACCCGCCAACCTGTCATCGCGTAGGCCTTGGAAACGCCGTTGACCACCAGAGCGCAGCGCTGCAGTACAGGTTCCAGCCGGACCGGCGAAATGTGGCGCGCATCTCCATAGATGAAATGCTCGTAGATCTCGTCGCTCAGCACCCAGACCTCCGGATGACGCAGCAGGACATTGGTGATGGCCCGCAGCTCTTCTCCGGTGTAGACCGCTCCGGATGGATTGTTGGGCGTGTTCAGCACAACCCAGCGCGTGCGCGGAGAGATCGCCGACTCCAGCGCTGGCGCAGTGAGCTTGAGGCCGTCAGGCGCGGCGCACGGAACAATGACGGGAATGCCACCATTGATCGCCACCATGTCCGGATAGGAAGCCCAGAAGGGCGCCGGCACGATGACCTCGTCGCCGGGGTCGAGCGAGGACGCGAAGGCATTGAAGATGATGTGCTTCGCGCCGCAGCCGACGACGATGTCCTCGGGAGCGTAGCTAAGACCGTTCTCCCTTTCCAGCTTGCGCGTGATCGCCTTGCGCAAGGCCGGCGTACCGCTCGAGCCGGTATAGCGCGTCTGCCCGGCGAGCATCGCGTCGATGGCCGCCTGCACGATGTGCGGAGGCGTCGGAAAGTCGGGTTCGCCGAGAGTGAAATCGACGATAGTCATGCCGGCCGCGCGCAGAGCGTCCACGCGCGCTTTCGCGGCCATGCTGGGCGAGGCTTTGACCGACCGCAGTCTTTCGGCGACGATGTCTTTCATTGAAGGATCCTCGGCACCGGCAGGCACCGGTCAATTGCAGAGCCCGTGTGGCTGCAGCACGCGCGTGAGCCAGGACTGCGCTACGCTGCCATTGGCGATTTCTTCCTTGATCGCCTGTTCGCCGGCGGCGCTGTGTCGCGCCGCGGCGATGAGGTCCTCCGCGGCGGCGACCGGAAAGACCACCAGTCCGTCCTCGTCACCCACGACGATATCGCCCGGATTGACGACCTCGCCCCCGACCGCGACGGGAACGTTGATCTTCCCGGGGCCGTGCTTGTAGGGGCCGCAGTGGTTATGAGCCCGCGCGTAACACGGGAAATCGGCGGCGAAGAACGCGCCGACATCGCGGATCGCCCCATCGATCACGAAGCCGACGCAACCCCTTTTCGCCGCGTACATCATCATCAGTTCGCCAACCAGCGCGTTGGTGGCATCTTCGCCGCCATCGACCACGAGCACGTGACCGGGCGAGAGCAGAATCAGCGCCTTGTAGAGCGCGAGGTTGTCGCCGGACCGCGTCTTCACGGTGAATGCCGTGCCCACGAGTTTGGCACTCCGGTGGTAGCGTGTAAGCCCGCGAATGCCGGCCATCCGGCCGAGGTTGTCGGACAGATGCGGCGTCACCATCTCCCGCAGCGCGGTCAGCGTTGCATCTGGCGCGAGCGGCGGAGCCGGGTTAATCTCAACCGTGTCTGAGGCCATACGGAACTCCGATCCAGGGAAAAATCACGCTGCGGTGAGTGCAGGGTTCTCGGGCGGTGATTGTCAGCCAGTCGCAGCGGAACACAAAGCGATATATTCTTATCTGAATGAATCGCTTTTTTCGATATAATTCGTCATCCCCGGATGGAACTCACGCAGGTCGACCACCATGGTCACGTTCAAACAACTGGAAGCGCTGCAATCGATCGCGCAGCGCGGCGGATTTGAAGCTGCCGCCGGGAGACTGCACACGACCCAATCGGCCATCTCCAAGCGCATACAGGAACTGGAGAGCGCCTTCGGGACCCCGCTCTTCGATCGCTCGCGGCGCACCGCTCGCCTCACCGAAAAGGGCGAAGAGATGCTGGTCCTGGCGAACGCGCTGCTCGATCAGCGCGCCTCGTTCGTCGAGCGGTTCAGTCGGCCGGAAGTCCTCAAGCGCCGGGTCCGGCTCGGCGTCACCGAGCTGACGGCGCTGACGTGGCTACCGAGTCTCGTCCGGTCGATCCAGCAGAACTACCCGAACGTCACGCTCGAGCCGGACGTCGACCTGAGCGTGAATCTCAATGACAAGCTCGCGGCGGACCGGATCGACCTGATTGTCGTGCCCGACGCGTTTGCCGATCCCCGCTTCGCCAAGACGCCGTTGAGCCAGGTGGAGAATGCCTGGATGTGCAAGCCGGGACTGGTGCGAAGCGCACGCAGGAAATTGAGCCTGACGGAGCTCCTGCAGCACACGGTGCTGATTCAAGGGGGCCATTCTGGTTCGGGCATCATCTTCAACCGCTGGCTAATGTCGCAAAGGGTGACAGTTAGGAAGGCGATTTCGACCGACAGTCTTGTGGCCCTGATCGGCCTCACCATTTCTGGCCTCGGCATCAGCTACCTGCCGGTGCGTTGCCTCAGCGATCTCATGGCGCAGGGCCTCCTCGGCGTTGTGAAGACGGACCCGCCGCTGCCGAAGGTCGGCTACGTGGCCATGTATCGCAAGGACCGTGGGGGGCCGCTGATCCCATCGGTCGCCGCACTCGCCAGGCAGAGCTGCGATTTCTCGGGAATATTTCGCAGTCGGTAAGTAGCCCCCGCCGGCTGCGCTGCCGGCATCGTCAGCGAAGGCGCCCGATCGCCCCGGCAATCAGGTCTTCCGCCTTCGCGGCATCGTCGATCACCGCACCAAGAGTGAAGAAAGGGTTGATCATGGCCAGCCGTCCTTCATCAAGGACGAGTTCGACGCGTTCCTCGAGTGCGGCATCTTGGCGCACGGCTTCCTGCGCCTGCGCTGCGGTGACTGCGGCCACGACAAGCTGGTCGCGTTCAGCTGCAAGCGACGTGGGTTTTGCCCCTCCTGCGGCGCGCGGCGCATGGCGCAGACCGCGGCGCACCTGGTCGAGCAGGTGATCCCCCGTGTGCCGGTACGCCAGTGGGTGCTGTCGCTGCCGATCCCGCCGAGGTTGCTGCTGGCTGCTCAACCGAAACTGGTGACCCCGGTGCTGCAGGTCGTGCACCGGGTTCGCACCGGTTTTCTGGTGCGCCAGGCCGGGCGCAAGGCCGAGCAGGCCGACAGCGGCGCGGTGACGCTGATCCAACGATTTGGTTTCGCCGCCAACCTGATGAAGCAGCCACAATACCCCCGTTGTGCAAGTGATTGATTTTCTTAGAACTGAAGTTCTTCCCCAAAAAACCCAAGCTCTCCCAATGAAACCGCCTCATTTTTAGGTTCCGCATTCTGTCTACAGTTTGATGAGACCGATCAATTCGAGAGCGTGTTTTTGTTTCTGCGTGGGTGTCGTGATGAGATCGAACGTAGGCGCATCCTGGACGCCCTTGCCAGTGCGACACGTGTTGCGCACGATGGTCTGCAGCTCTCGCATCAACGTCTGGAAACTATGCACCGGACTTCCATCATCGAGCGTGCGAGTGATCACCTTTTTCATCGCCGCATCCGAGCGCCTGGCAGGC
>Ga0105046_10014793_pt1 | contig 12022 bp, 8 predicted proteins | sample MAT03_FD_78385 | JGI IMG/M metagenome (GOLD analysis project Ga0105046, IMG submission 78385) | Freshwater microbial communities from Lake Fryxell liftoff mats and glacier meltwater in Antarctica - MAT-03 (megahit assembly) | ecosystem: Environmental > Aquatic > Freshwater > Ice > Liftoff...
CGCGGGGGTATCATCGATCTGTTCCCCGCAGGCGAAGCCAGCGGTATCCGCGTCGATTTTTTTGGCGACGAAGTGGAAAGTCTGCGCCGATTTGACCCCGCCGATCAACGTTCGCAGGGACATCTGGACGGTTTCACCCTGTTGCCTGCGACCGAAACATTGCTCGACGCCGACAGCATCAAGCGCTTTCGCACCCGGTACCGCGAACTATTTGGTGCAGCGGCAACGGGCGACCCGCTGTATCAAGCGGTCAGCGACGGCCGCCGACAGGCGGGGATGGACCATTGGTTGCCGTTGTTCGAAGACCGGCTGGTAACGCTGTTCGATCATCTTGACCCCGCGACGCCGATGTTGCGCGGTCACCGCGTCGATGCCAGCGCGGCGCAGCGATTCGATGCCATCACCGATTATCACGGCAACCGTATCGCTGCCGCTGATGGCGGTGCTGGCAGTTACCGCCCGCTGACGCCCGACGCGCTCTATCTGACCGCCGCCGATTGGGGCGCCGCCACCGCCGGGCGCCCGATCCACCTGACCACGCCGTTTGACGCCCCGGAAGCACCCGGCGTAATCGATATGGGGGTCCACGCCGCCCGCGATTTCGCGCCCGAACGCGCTGCCGATGCCAATATCTATGCCCTTGTCGCAGCGCACCTTGCCGCCGAGCAGAAAAGCGGGCGGCGCTCCATTATCGCAAGTTATTCGGTGGGTGCGCGCGACCGGCTGGCGGGACTATTGCGCGAAAATGGCGCGACCATGCTCACCGAGGCTGATGGGTGGCAGGCCGCACTGGGCATCGCAGCCGACGCCAGAACCACCGCGCTGGTCGTCCTGCCCATCGACAGCGGTTTTGCCAACGATGGCATCAGCCTGCTGAGCGAACAGGACATATTGGGCGAACGGTTGGTGCGGCGGCAGAAGCGCCGCAAAAGCGCTGATGCGTTTCTGGCCGAGCTGGCAACGCTCAGCGTGGGCGATATGGTCGTCCACCTTGATCATGGCGTCGGGCGTTACGAGGGGCTGACGTCAATCCCCGTGGGAACCAGCCCGCATGATTGTGTGATGCTGACCTACTCTGGCGGAGACAAGCTCTATGTGCCGGTCGAGAACCTTGACGTGCTGTCGCGCTATGGCGGCGACAGCGACGGAGTAACGCTCGACAAGCTGGGCGGTGAGGCATGGCAGCGGCGCAAGGCGCGGATGAAGGAACGCATCCGCGAGATTGCGGGCGAACTGCTCGCGACCGCCGCCGTGCGCGCGCTGCGGGCCGCTGACGTGCTGGAGGCCGATGCAAGTTACCCCGCCTTTGCCGACCGGTTCCCCTATCAGGAAACCGACGATCAGGACCGCGCCATTGGCGACGTGCTGGGCGATCTGGCGGCGGGCAAACCGATGGACCGGCTGGTGTGCGGCGACGTCGGCTTTGGCAAGACCGAGGTCGCGCTCCGCGCCGCCTTTGTTACGGCGATGGCCGGCATGCAAGTCGCGCTTGTCTGTCCCACTACGTTGCTCGCCCGCCAGCATTTCAGCAATTTTGTCGAACGGTTCCGCGGTTTCCCGATCAACATCGGTCGCCTGTCGCGGCTGGTGCCGAATGCCGAGGCGCAGCGGCACCGCGATGCGCTGGCCAGCGGCACATTGGACATCGTCATCGGCACCCATGCTGTCTTTGCCAAGTCGGTCGAATTCAAACGCCTTGGCCTGGTTATCGTCGATGAAGAACAGCGCTTTGGCGTGGTTCACAAGGAGCGGCTTAAACAGCTCAAGACCGACGTCCATGTGCTGACGCTGACCGCCACACCGATCCCGCGCACGTTGCAAATGGCGATGTCGGGGCTGCGCGATCTGAGCGTCATCCAGACCCCGCCAATCGACCGCCTTGCGGTGCGCACCTATGTCGCGCCATGGGATCCGGTGGTGATCCGCGAGGCGCTGCTGCGCGAACATGATCGCGGCGGGCAGAGTTTCTTTGTCACCCCGCGTATCAAGGATTTGCCGGATATCGAGGAATATCTGCGCACGCGCGTGCCCGAGGTTAAATATGTCGTTGCCCACGGCCAGATGGCCCCGGGCGAGGTCGAAGAGCGGATGAGCGCTTTTTATGACCACAAATATGATGTGCTGGTGTCGACCACCATCGTCGAAAGCGGGTTGGATATCCCCAGCGCCAACACGCTGGTCATCCGCAGCGCCGACCGTTTTGGCCTGGCCCAGCTGTATCAGTTGCGCGGGCGCGTCGGGCGTTCGAAAACCCGCGCCTATGCCTATATGACGACGCCCGAACAGGGCGGAATTACCGAGACGGCGGAGAAACGGCTGAAATTGCTAGGCGATCTGGATACATTGGGCGCCGGATTCCAGCTGGCGAGCCACGATCTGGATATTCGCGGAGCAGGCAATCTGGTGGGCGATGAACAGTCGGGCCATATCCGCGAGGTCGGCTTTGAACTGTATCAGTCGATGCTGGAGGATGCGATCCTGACCGCAAAGGCCGAGGGCGCGGGCCTGGCCCCGCCACGCGAAGCCATGTCGCCCATCATCACCGTTGATGCCCCCATATTGATCCCCGAGGATTATGTCCCCGATCTGCCACTGCGCATGGCGCTTTATCGCCGCATCAACGATGCAGATGGGCGCAGCGGGCTGGATGCCTTTGCCGCCGAAATGATTGACCGCTTCGGCCCGCTGCCACCCGAAACCCAGAATTTGATCCTGTTGATGGAGATTAAAGGCAATGCCAAGGCGGCCGGAATTTCCAGGCTGGACATCGGGGCCAAGGGCGCACTGGTCAGCTTTCACGGCGACCGGTTTGCCAATGTTCCCGGCCTGATCGCCTATGTCGAACGATTAAACGGACGCGCCCGGATCCGCCCCGATAACAAATTGTCGGTCAGCGGCAATTGGCTGAGCGCGGCAGCGCGGCTCAATGGTGCGCAGCAATTGTCGACGGGATTGGCGAAATTGGCGCGCGCCGCAACCTGAACCACAGGCCCCTGACTTTGCGCGGGAGGGGCGCGCTTTACCCTTTGATTTCAGGAAAGCAGATCCGCCAGCGCGCTGCCCGGCACTGGTCCCGACCCCCAGAAACCTTGCCACATATCGACGCCCAGCCCCGCCAGCAAGTCGCGCTGACGCTCACTCTCCACCCCCTCGGCGATAACGCTGAGGCCCAGCGCCCGGGCAAGCTCGACAATCGCACGCACGACGATCTGATCGCGGTCTGACCCGTCCAATGCACGCGTAAATCCGCTGTCGATTTTCAGATAGTCGATGGGAAGCTGGGCCAGCAGCGCCAACGAAGAATAGCCAGTACCGAAATCATCAACCGCAATCCGGCAACCAAGCGACCGGAGCGTAGCGAGTTGCTCCGCCGCGCTGGCGGGGTTGGCGAGCATCGCCTGTTCCGTCAGTTCCAGCGTAAAGCGCGTCGCCGCTAAGCCATATTCTGTCAGTTGCGCCGCAAACCGCGCCGCAAAGCCCGGATCGCCAAGATCGGCAGCGGTAATGTTCAGCGCAACCTGAATTCCCGCCAACACATCGGGCCAGTCGCGAACCTCTGCCAGCGCGCAGCCATGTGCATGCGCCGTCAACTGGCAATCCAGCCGCGCCGCCGACGCCGCCGTCACCAACGGCGCCGCACCCAGCAGGCCAAGTTCCGGATGCTGCCACCGCAGCAGCGCCTCGACCCCCACCATTGCGCCGCCAGTCATCGCATATTGCGGCTGATAGCGCAGGACCACCTCGCGGCCCGCTATTGCTGCACTCACCTGCGCGCCATCGCGTTTTGCGGCAGGACGGGCGAGCGCGCCGGTTGCCTGCATCAGCGCGCTGTCAAACGGCACATCGGCAGAAAAACGCGCGAGCGCCAACCGGATGCTGATACGGCCACTGGGGTCGCCGACCAGCGGCCGCGCGAGCACGGCATGAAGCGCGCGCTGTTCGGCAGCAAGCGCGCCCGGGGCTGTCCCGGCAGGCGGCACAAACAAGAAACGCGGCCCGTCGATGCGGGCGACAAAACAGTCATGACCGAATTCAGCGGCGGCGAAATTTTCCAGACGGCGGCCGATTTCGGCAAGCACGGCGTCCCCCATAGCCATACCGGCGCTGTGGTTGATCCGTTCCAGCGCATCGGCCTGGACCACCAGCGCCGTCACCGGTCCTGATGTCGCCGCCGCCAGCATGCCGATGTGGCGCGCGATGGCCGCGCCCGATGTTGTCCGTCCGTGCATCATTGCACCATAGCAGGCTTTACTTGCCAAGCCGTTGCTTTTTGCGTCACAAGGCCACCGCAATCCATGCTGGCCCCGAACGCCCCGAACGCCGCCCCACCGGGTGCGCTGCTGACCGACGGCCACGGCCGCAGGATCAGCTATGTCCGCATTTCGGTGACAGATCGCTGTGACTTGCGCTGCCGTTATTGCATGGCCGAGGATATGCAGTTTCTGCCCCGTGCTGAACTGCTGACGCTTGAAGAAATCGCAACTATCGCGCGCCAGTTGGTGGCACGCGGCGTTACCCGGTTGCGCCTGACCGGCGGTGAACCGCTGGTCAGGCGGGGGATTACGGAACTGGCCGCGCAGCTGGGGGCGATGCTGGGACATGGCCTGAACGAACTGACGCTGACCACCAATGCCATGCGGCTGGCCGAACATGCGGGCGCGCTGGCGGCAGCGGGGGTGCGCCGGATCAACGTCAGCCTCGATACGCTGGACCCCGACCAGTTTCGTTACATCACCCGCGTTGGTGACCTGGCACAGGCATTGGGCGGTATTGCAGCAGCGCAGGCCGCGGGTATTGCGGTCAAGATCAACATGGTCGCACTTAAAGACTTGAACGAAGATCAGCTGGTCCCGATGCTAACTTGGTGCGCCGATAACGGCTGCGACCTGACGCTGATCGAAACCATGCCGCTCGGCGAAATCGACGATGACCGCAGCGATCACTATATTCCGCTGCATGCCTTTATCGCACCGCTGCGCGCCGACCATGCAATCATGCCGGTGGACCGCAAAACGGGCGGCCCGGCACGCTATTTCGCGGTCGCGGGGCTGCCCATTACCCTTGGCCTGATCACCCCGATGTCGGATAATTTCTGCGCCAGTTGCAACCGCATGCGGCTGACGGCGCAAGGGCGTATCTATATGTGCCTGGGGCAGGATGATCATGTCGATCTGCGTGCGGCGCTGCGTGATTCAGGGTCGCATGCGCTGGACCCGTTGCTTGACGCTGCGCTGGGGGCTAAACCGCGGGCGCATGATTTTGTCATCAAGGCAGGGCATGCCCCTGCCGTCGCGCGGCACATGAGCGTAACAGGGGGTTAGGAACAGCCATGCAGCACCGCGTTGCACTCGCCGCATCACCGACACCAGCAGCAGAGGCCGCCGCCGCCGAGCTGCGCCCGCTCTATCCCTTTGTCGAATTTCATGAGGCCGATATGGTGGTGGCGATGGGCGGCGACGGTTTCCTGCTGCAAATTCTTCACCAGATGCTCGACAGCCGCCGGATTCTGCCAGTGTTCGGGATGAACCGCGGCACCATCGGGTTTCTGATGAACGAATTTCGCACCGAGTTGCTGTTCGACCGGATTCGCGATGCGCGCAATTTCATCATCCATCCGTTAAGCGGACATATCACCACCGTCAGCGGCGAGCGGCACCATGTCCCTGCGATCAATGAAATATCGCTACTGCGCGAAACACGCCAGGCGGCCAAGCTGGAAGTGGTCGTGAACGGCAGGACAATGCTGGAAGAACTGGCCTGTGACGGGGTGCTGGTGTCCACCCCGGCGGGCTCGACTGCCTATAATCTGTCAGCCAACGGACCGATCCTGCCGCTTGACTCCGCAATGTTGGCGCTGACCCCGATCAGCCCTTTTCGTCCCCGCCGCTGGCGCGGGGCGATTGTGCCCGAAGCTACGCGGGTACGCTTTAACGTGCGCGATGCCGCCAAACGTCCCGTCAGCGCGGTCGCAGACCAGCGCGAAATCCGCGATGTTGCGACCGTCGATATTGCCATCGACCGCACCCGCCCGCTGACTTTGCTGTTCGATCCCGATCAGGGTCTGGATGAACGGATTGCCATGGAGCAATTCATCGTTTGACCTCTTGCCAAAGCAGAGATGAAACGGCATAGGCCCGCGTCAGTCCGCAAAGCGGCGTGTTCCTCGGTAGCTCAGCGGTAGAGCAATCGACTGTTAATCGATCGGTCGTAGGTTCGAATCCTACCCGGGGAGCCAATTTTTCAGCGCGCCGTGCCGATCAGTCGTAATTTTTGCGGCTCTTGCGATGTGCATTTTGCGCATTAGATTGTCATCCAGATGATTTTCCGCAACCGAGAGATTCCATGTCCGCGCCCGTTCGCCTGCCTACCCTGTTCGCCGGCATTGCAGCGCTGACCATGGCGCAACCTGCCGCCGCCGATTCTGCCCCAGCCCATACGGCCGCACCGCGCCCGGTCTATCCCATTACAGAACGGCTGAATTTGATCGATCCGCAATTTGGCGTAGCGGTGGCCGACCCCTATCGCTGGCTTGAGGATGATGTCCGCGTTAATCCCAAGGTCGCCGACTGGGTCGCGCAGCAGAATATGGCAACAAATGACTATCTTGCAGCGCTGCCGGCGCGCGCGGCCTTTGCCAAACGGATGACTGCACTGTTCGACTACGAACGTTTTGATACGCCGCGCAAGGCGGGAAACCGCTATTTCTATACCCGCAACGACGGGCTTCAGCCGCAATCGGTGCTTTATGTCCGTGATGGCCTGACCGGTGCGGGTCGCCCGCTGATTGATCCCAACAGTTGGGCCAAGGACGGTGCGACCGCACTGGGCGAATGGGAACCCTCTCCCGACAGTTCAAAGCTGCTCTATTCCGTTCAGGACGGCGGCACCGATTGGCGCATTGTCCGCGTGCTCGATGTTGCAACTGGCAAGGACGTCAGCGACGAAGTGCGCTGGGTCAAATTTTCTGCGCTCGCCTGGGCAAAGGATGGCAGCGGGTTTTTCTATTCGCGCTTTCCCGAACCATCAGAAGGCGCAAAGTTTCAGTCGCTCAACGCAAATCACAGCATCCATTTTCACCGGTTGGGGACAGCGCAAAGCGCTGACCTGTTGATCCACGCAACGCCGGACCGGCCCAAGCTGAACCACGCGGGCGCGGTTACCGATGATGGCAAATATCTGCTCGTCACTTCGTCCGAGGGCACCGACGACCGTTATGGTCTGACGCTGTATCCCCTGACCAGGCGCGGCGCGGGCAAACCGATCAATGTCATCACCGATTTCGCCCACAACTGGAAATATATCGCCAACATCGGCAGCCAGTTCACATTTCTGACCAATCAGGGCGCGCCGCGCCAGCGGTTGGTGCGACTGGACGTCAAGCGCCGTTCGGCGCTTGCCGAGCTGGTGGCCGAGAATGAAGGGACACTGGTTGGCGCGTCGGCAGTGGGCGACCGCATTATCCTGTCCTATCTTGGCCATGCCAAATCGGATGCATGGATGGTGACCATGGACGGCACGCCTGCCGCAGACATCACGTTGGGCAGCATCGGCACGGCAGCGGGTTTTCGCGGAAAACCCGGTGATCCCGAAACCTTCTATGCCTTTTCCAGCTTTGCGCGGCCAACGACAATCTATCGGCTCGATACCGCAACGGGCAAAAGCCAGGTGTTCGCCGAGCCGAAACTTTCGTTCAACCCCGATGATTTCATCGTCGAACAGCATTTCTATCCGTCCAAGGACGGCACGAGTGTTCCGATGTTCATCATCGCCAAAAAAGGTGTGGATCGCACCGGCGGTGCACCGACGCTGCTCTATGGTTATGGCGGGTTCAACATTTCGATGACACCCGGATTTTCGCCGACTCGGCTCGCTTGGGTGGAAAAGGGCGGGGTGCTGGCCATCGCCAATCTGCGGGGCGGCGGCGAATATGGCAAGTTATGGCACGACGCCGGCCGCCTGCTGAACAAACAGAATGTGTTCGACGATTTTATCGCGGCGGGCGAATATCTGATCGCGAATGGCTTCACGAAAAAGGGCGGGCTGGCTATTGAAGGCCGTTCGAACGGCGGCTTGCTGGTGGGCGCAGTGGTCAACCAGCGGCCTGACCTGTTCGCCGCCGCGCTGCCAGGCGTCGGCGTGATGGACATGCTGCGTTTCGACCGTTTTACCGCCGGGCGCTATTGGGTCGATGATTATGGCTATCCGAACAAGGAAGATGATTTCCGCAAGCTGCTGTCCTATTCGCCCTATCATAACATTCGCGACGGCCGGGAATATCCGGCAATTCTGGTGACGACTGCCGACACCGACGACCGCGTTGTCCCAGGCCACAGCTTCAAATATGCCGCTGCGTTGCAGGCCGCCAAAATTGGCGGCAAGCCCCACCTTATCCGCATCGAAACGCGCGCCGGGCATGGTTCAGGCAAGCCGACCGACAAGGTGATTGCCGAATTTGCCGACATGTATGCCTTTATTGCCAAGCATACGGGGCTGATCGTCAAATGAGCTTTGCCTTTGCGCCAATTGCGGCCAGCACGGACGAGCGATGGTCCGAATTGGCCGATGCCTGTGTTGCGGTGACGGCGGGTGAGCGCGACACCATCGCCAATATGGCAAACATCGCGGCGCTGGTGTGGCAGGCCATCCCCGACCTTAACTGGGCCGGTTTCTATCGCTTTGACGGGACCGAACTGGTGCTGGGGCCGTTCCAGGGACAGTCCGCATGCATTCGCATCGCGCTGGGCAAGGGTGTGTGCGGGGCGGCGGCACGGACCCGATCCAGCCAGCGTGTCGACGACGTCCACAGCTTTCCCGGTCATATCGCCTGCGACGCTGCCAGCCGGAGCGAGCTTGTGGTGCCGATTGTCCATGATGACCGACTGATCGGCGTGCTCGATCTCGACAGCCCTTTGCCCGGTCGCTTTACGCTGAAAGATCAGACCGGGTGCGAGGCGCTGGTCGCGCGCATTGCTGCAGGCGTCGCCAGTTGACCCAAATCGGGACGCGGCAAACAAGGTAAACAGATTCGCGCGCCCCCCGGCGCTTTGCTAAACAAGCGATTAACCATGCCGCCCAGTCTGTAGCGGCGCATAGCTGATTCTTGCGGGGGCTAAAACCATGCGGACGTTGATCTTGTTGGGCGTGGCAGCCAGTACTGTCGTGATCGCCGATTGTGCAGCAGCCGAAGAACCGGCAACCCGCGCCGCAGTCGCTGCCACCGCAGCACGCGAAGCCGTGCGTGACGCCGGCACAAAACCCACGGAGCGCGTGCCCGATACCGGCGTCAGCTATCCCTCAGACGAACGTGTATTTACCAACCGCCCAGATCGTTATCCCATTGAGGGCGAGGATCGCGGCGCCCCGGTCCCTGTTTTTTCCTCGGCCCCTGTTTTTACCTCGGCTCCTGCCCCTGCGGGCCGCTGGGTCTGCACCTATGACAGCCCCGATGCGCGCGAATATCGCTGCACGCACGACAGCGATGCTCCGGCAGCCCAGACGCAGACAGCGGTTCAGCACAGCATGGCGGTCCCGCAGTGGTCCGACGACAGGGCATGGGACGAGGAAGCGGCCGATCGTCGCGATTTTGAACGCGCCTGTCGCCCCGACAACGGGGTGGGCGGATCGGTGCTTGGCGGCCTGCTTGGCGGCTTTGCCGGTAATCGCATTGCCGGACGCGGGAACCGCACGCTGGGAACGCTGCTCGGCGGTGCATTGGGCGCGGTGGCTGGCCGTGTGATCGACCAGGCCGAAGACAAAAAGCAATGCCGCGACATGGTCCGCCAGATCGGCGAGCGCGAGCGCAGCTGGGGCGGTGTCAATCGTTATGCAAACGGTGTTGGCCACGCCTGGTACACGCCGGGCTATATCGTGACGACCATCATTACCCCCGCCGCCACCGAGACGGTAGAGACGGTGGAGACGGTAACGACCACGACCCACTATGAAACGGTCGCAACGCCGCGCCAGCGCTATGCCCCCAAAAAGCGTGCGCACAAGCCGCGCCCGAAACCCCGGTGCGGCTGCTGACGCTATTCAGCCCTGCGACAGATTCACCGCTCTAGTGCCACAGTCTGGCGCGCGGCTGAGTGGCCGTCCGGTGTTTGAGGGTTGGACAGATGAATCGAGTTGCCGCTAATCTGGTTGGAGCCGCTGTGCTGGCGTCCTCCATGGTGGTCGCCATTGCACCAGCCGAGGCACGCCACGGCCATTATCGCCAACGCGACCGGGTTGATGCAGGCGACGTGATAGCGGGCATATTCCTGATCGGTGCCATCGCCGCCATTGCCGATTCCGCCGGAAAGAACAAATACCGGGATCGTGACCGTGAACGGCGCGACAATGATTATCGCTATGACCGCCGCGATCAGGATTATCGCTCGGCCCCCGAACGCAACCAAGATCGCCAATGGGTACCCAGCGGCAACGCCACAGAAACCCGTGCGGTTGAAGCGTGCAGTTGGGCCGCAGAGGGCGAAATGGACAACGAAGCCCGCGTTGGCCAGATCGATGATGTAGTGCGCGAAGGCGACGATTGGCGCGTGGCAGGCAGTGTCGCTGCGCCCGACGTAATGCCGCGCGATTTCACCTGCGTTTATCGTGCCGGGCGGGTGACGTCGGTTAATTTCAACTGATGCCGACCTGCGGGATAACAGTACGGGTGCGGGCGTGGGCCTGCGTCCCGTGGGTGATGACCACATCACCCGGCATGATATCTGCGATGGCAATGTCATCAAACGCTGCCAACCGCGCATAAAGCGGGGCAAAGTCAGTCTGCACTGTGACCCGCAGCAGGTCGGCTAAATTATCGACGACGAAATAATTCTGCTGGAAATCATCGATCCGGTACCGCGTCCGCATGACCCGTTCGAGGTCAAAGCCGATGCGGTTGGGACTGGGATCATCAAGCGCAAAGACGCTTTCGGAAAAGCTCGACACAATGCCAGCACCATAGATACGCAGGCCCCCGCCCTCACGGATCAAGCCAAATTCAACTGTGTACCAATAGAGCCGCGCCAATTTGTCAAGCGCGCCAAAACCCAGGCTGCGCAGCCCGCCCTGGCCATAAGCGACCATGTAGTCAGCGAATACGGGGTCGGCGAGCATCGGCACATGGCCAAAGACGTCGTGAAAGACATCAGGCTCCTCCAAATAATCAAGCTGTTGGGGTGTGCGGATGAAATTGCCGGCGGGAAAACGGCGGTTGGCCAGATGATCGAAAAACACTTCGTCGGGTACCAACCCCGGCACCGCCACAACTTGCCACCCCGTCGCCGCCATCAGTCGCGCGTTAAGATCGTGGTAATCGGGGATCCCCGGCTTTTCGAGCCGCAGCACATCCATCCCGCGCAGGAATGCATCGGCGGCGCGGCCCGGAAGCATCGCCGTTTGCCGCGCAAACAGGCGGTCCACATCGCATGTTCGTCGCCGGTAAACGCGTCCCAATTTTGCGGGATCGTCCAGTCCGGCGCAGCGCCCTGCGGCGGGGAGGCATAAACATGGCTGGCCAAATTCTTCATCGGGTCATGATAGCATCAAGCAGTTACCGATGAAACCGGTTCCGCGCCCAGCCAGCACCTTGCCCTGCGGCGATATGGCACCGCCGCGTATGGCACCGACAACCACAGCAAGCCGGGACAGCGAAATGGCGGCGGTCCTGTCAGCAGGTCGGCCCTGTGCGCTGCATTTCGGCTAGTTTCGCCGCCGGATAGGCCCGTTCTGCGGGCGGCGGCCCAGCGCCAGGGCGCGGTCCAGCGCTTCGGCGGCCGGTTTGATCGCGCCCGTTTCGGCCAGTATATGCCCGCGCGCGCTGAACCAGCCGCGATGATGCGCGACACTTGTCTGGTCGATGGTCCAGCGCCACCAGTCCTGCCGCTGGTAAAGGGTCGCGGTTGGCATCAGAAATCCCGCCGCCAGCCGATCCATCGCCACGCCGCAGATCGTCCGCAGCGCGAGCGCGGTGCGGATATCGGGCGCAATCGCCGGATGCGCGCAGGTGAAGATCAGCCGCAGCCGATCATCGGGA
>Ga0105046_10014795_pt1 | contig 12021 bp, 13 predicted proteins | sample MAT03_FD_78385 | JGI IMG/M metagenome (GOLD analysis project Ga0105046, IMG submission 78385) | Freshwater microbial communities from Lake Fryxell liftoff mats and glacier meltwater in Antarctica - MAT-03 (megahit assembly) | ecosystem: Environmental > Aquatic > Freshwater > Ice > Liftoff...
GTTTTCAGTTTTCAGTTTTCAGTTTTCAGTTTTCAGTTTTTTTGGTTTTGTTTTGTTTGAAGAGTTGCTAGATGGTTAACACGCTATTATTGCCCGAACTTCGTGAGATGCTTGCCGATGGCAATGTGGCGGAGCTTGAAGAATTTTGCACCGCGCTCAACGCGAGCCGGACGGCTGAATTCATGGAAGGGCTTTCCGAAGACGATGCGTGGGCAGTGCTGCTCCATGCCCACCCCGCTCGCCGTGCGGAATTGTTCGGTCATTTCGATCAAGATCGGCAGATATCAATCCTCGCCAATTATGATGCCACCAAGGTTGCGGAGTTGGTTGTCGAGCTTGCGGCTGACGATCGAGTCGATTTGTTTCGCCAGCTTCCCGATGCCCGAGTTGACGAGATTCTGCCGTTGCTTCCGGCGGCTGATCGACGTGATATCCAGCGATTGCGAGCGTATCCCGAAGGCACGGCTGGCGCTTTGATGACAACGGAAGTTGCAAAGTTAGACGAAAAGCTGACCGTTCGTCAGGCGTTAGATGAGCTTGGCAACCAGTCAGAGTTTTATGAGACGATTTACTATCTGTTTATCGTTAGCGAGGATGGACAATTGCGTGGAGTCGTGTCAACGCGGCAGTTGGTTTCGGCGCTGCGAAAGCCCAATACGTTGCTTAGCGAATTGGTCGAAACCGACGTGGTGTCCGTCTTGACGACGGAGCACCAGGAATCGGTTGCCGAGAAAGTCGAGCGATACAATTTGCTCGCGATTCCTGTGGTTGATGAAGCTCGTCATCTAGTTGGCATTATCACGCATGACGACGTGATCGATGTTGTGCGTGAGGAGTTAACGCAAGATGCACAACAGATGGCGGCTGTGTCGCCGCTCGAAGATGACTATTTGCGGATTAGTATCTTGACGCTCAGTTGGAAGCGTGGGCTGTGGCTGACGATCTTGTTTTTCGCGGCTTTGCTGACGGCATTGGCGCTACGGCATTATGAGTTATTCCTTGAGAAGTATGCTTGGCTGGTGTGGTTCATTCCGTTGATTGTCAGCAGCGGCGGTAACTCAGGTAGTCAATCCGCGACGTTAGTGATCACGGCAATGACCGGTGGTGAAGTGAGAATTAAAGATTGGCCGATCGTCATGAAACGAGAGTGCATCGTTTCGTTACTGCTGGGCGGCTTTTTGGCGGCGATTGGGATGCTAGTCGCCGTCTTCATCGCACCGAGTGCTTGGGCGGCGATGGTGATTCCAATCACACTGTTGGCGGTTGTGATTTGTGGTTGTGTATGCGGTGCGGCATTGCCGCTGATCTTCAAACGTCTCGGGCTCGACCCGGCGATGATGAGCAATCCGTTCGTAGCCGGGATCGTTGATATTCTCGGGATTGTGATCTATATCAACGTGGCCAGAATCGTATTGCAGTAAGGAGTGAATAGATTCGTACTGGCCTAAGCCGCAGGTGAACACGCCGCCAGACCCTCAAACGCTTCAGGGCCGGGTTGATTTTGTTCAATCAGTTCTCCACCGATTTCATAGCAAGCTGGACCGACACGGCGAGCCCGTACGACCTTCAATCGAATCCAGAAAGTGGCCAGCACGATCCGAACGATTTCCTCGGGATACATCTGCACGGGCGAAATGAGTCCACAGCCACGTCGCGAAAAGTCCCTGATGTAAACACCAAGCGTTTCTGCGGCGCGCGGGATGCTCGGTAGTGTGGTCTCGTAGTGCGATACAGCAAGTGTACGAATGCACATTCGGCTATTGTTACGTTTATCGCCAGCCACCGACGCGCTTGTACCCGATTCCTCAAAAAACTTAACCCAATCTGGCGGCAACTCAATGCGCCAATCGAGCCTTTGAATCAGGGAATCAAGTTGTTCTGAATAATTGAATTCCAACATGCCAACATCTCGGGGTCGAATGCAGTGCCGCTGTCGCGGTTTTGTAAGTCCAGGGCTTTTTGCTTGTGCATCGGTTGACGGTAGGGACGCTGACTGGTCAAAGCTTCATATACGTCCACAACGGTACAAAGCTTCGCCCATGGATGGATGTCGTCGCAGACACAACCAACAGGATAACCCTTACCGTCGAGTCGCTCATGATGCTGGTAGACCATCATCAATTGACCGAAGGAAAGTTCGGGGCGGTTGGCAAGCTTTCGAAACCCCGTCAACGGGTGCTTTTTGATCTCGCGGAATTCAGCGTCATCGAGTTTGCCTGGTTTGCAAAGAATCTGTTCGCTGATTTCTAACTTCCCAAGGTCATGCAGCAATCCCGCCGTCGTGATCTGCTCAACGTCGTTGACCGAGAATCCGAGTTTGTTGGCCAGGATCGCACAGTAAAAAGCGACGTTTGCCGAGTGCGTGAACGTTGTGTAATCGTGCTGAAGAACGCTGAACAGGTCATTCGTGGTGAACCCACTGCTGGTGACCGTTTGCGAGACAATCTTTCCCAGTTGGCCGGCTGCATTGACGGACTTCGCGCTGTCATCCGAACCAAGCGAGCGCGACAGAACATCGCGGACGACTGCATCCATCGCACCGAGTCGCGCGACCATCGAAATACGCGGGTCATTGATCGGTGAAGAAGCAAGCTGCCGCAGGTATTTTTGGTACCGGCCCTGCGACTCCTTCAAAATATAAAGGCGATGGATGCCGCGTTCTCGCAAGCGACCCAAGTCATCTGGTGCTAACGGATACTCCGCGCCGCGATACAAGACGAGCGAGTCCGAGTCAGGTTCGCTTTGATAGAGATCCAAACCCACTGCCGAACTCGGCATGAGTGTCGAAACACTGATGGGGATAACGTCGTGTAGAAACATTAACAAAGGCCGCAATTGCAAAATTGGCTGACATGAGAGTCTACCGCGCTATCGTGACCGCGTGTCCAGTAGGGCATGGCATTGAAAGCTTCGTTTTGCAAATCTCCACAGCGTGGACGATATTACCGATGCAAGCCGCATAACCAACACACTCAACTTCCAAAGCCCCTATCCAACGGTGAAAGTGGATTCCCACATCGTACGTAGGTCCCGAGAGTGGAACTTTTGTCTTAATCGTTGAGATACACGGTTGGAACGATTGCCCATGCAAACGATTGGGGCAATCGTGCTAATCTTCCCTAATTCAGCTTGTCTGGAACCACTTCGATCATCTCAGGCGCAGTGGCCTGTTCGCTTTCAACACTTGATTCCATCATTGCTGGTTGTTGAGTACCACTGAACGGCGTAGTATCTTGGGGAAGGCTTGGATCAAACGGTCCCGAGGTCAACGGCTGCGGCATACTGCCCGCATTTGGGTTCGGTCGCTGGTCAAGGAACCGACCCACTTCATACGCGTCACGATACGCGCCACCAGCCCATGGTCCCTCGGCCATCGAAATGTCGTTGTAGGCCAGCAATGTTCCTTTTTCCCGATGGAAGTCACGAATCGCCAAATTGTAATTCGATACCGCTCGATAAAAACCATTCTCGCTCGTCACGACCTGACGTTGTGCCTGCAATAGAAAATTGATGTTATCAGTACCATCGCGATACCGTCTGCGTAGAACATCAACTTGTCGCAAATCGGATAGAAAACCGTTGAAGTTTGTTTCGAGCAAGCTGTGAGTGAATGAAATTTGCCGTGCCGCCTCACCCAGCGTATGGCTGACCCGAAGGGTTGTTTCGTTGAGGATCGCGTGCTCGCGGCTGAGACTCAATCGAGCGTGCGAAACTGCGTTGCTGGCGGCTCGCAGGCCAACAGGAAAGTTCATCTCCATGCCCGCGCGCCATTCTTGGAAGTTACCGCTTGTGATGCTGCCGGCGAGGTTGTCGAACCCATCGGTATTACTGCCGCCGATCAAGTGGTCGCCCAGGCCGCGAACTCGGTAGGTGCCAAGAAAGTCGAGTTGTGGTCTGCGATTCAATCTTGCGGCAATCAGTTCCATCTCTCGTCGTTTTACATTGTATCTTTGTCGCCTGACTTCAACTCGCCGCTCAAGTGATTGTCCCAGCGCGCTGTCCCAATCAAAGACAACACGAGCATCAGACGGCGGCGTGGTTGGACGGATCAGACGTCCATCGGATGTTGGCATTCCAAGCAGATAGCGTAAACTTTGTTCACTTGAGTAGAGTCCTCCCACTCCGCTCAATGCCGTTTCTACTTGTGCTTGAAATTGATAAAACTGCGATTGAGCTTGTGCTTCTTCGTCGCTACGCCCAGCGCCGACTTTCAGTCGTACTTCTTGGTATTGGAATGTCTGCAATGCCGATTCTCGCCCTTTGAGCGTAGCTTCGAGGACGCGGTATGAGGTACTGAGGTCCCAATAGGCAGTTTCAACGTCGTTTACCAATCTAACGATAGAAGCTTCGAAATCGGCTAACGCCACATCCTCATTGATGCGTGCGATCAACACGCCATTGTACTGGCCAGTGATTGCGTTCGGGCCTGCAATACGATTGTAGTTTGTCCCTGCGCCACGCAGTAGTGGCTGACGCCATTCAGCCTCAACCCAGCCAACAAAATCACTCGTAAAACGACGTTGAGGGCGATTGTTATTGTCGTAGACTGTATTGTTTCGAAGGGCAAACCTACCACCTTGCGCGGTTTGCTTGCTTAGCTCGGACGCGAAGGTGCCAGTTGTCCCTTGCGAAACGGGAACGGCAAAAAGGTTTTGTAAGGGATCGATAAATAGCTGATTGTTAGGTTGATCCGTCTTTTGCCAGAACAAACTATTGGTCATCTGTGCATCAAATGCGGACAACGCGGCATCGACTCCGCCTAAGGGATCGGCATGGGCAAGTGACGGATCGTAGATCGTTCGAGCTGCGATTGGAGTTGTAACGACCGCTCCGCCGATGTCGCGGATCACGGGACTCTGTCGCACGGCCATCTGAACGGCTTCGGCCAGTGTCATTTCCAACGCTGGGATTTTCGATGGATCTTCAATCGCTAACGGAGCAATCGCTGCCTGCGCGGCTGCGAGCGGTTCGCTCATGCGCTGAGCCACTTGCGGGTACTCAATCTGCATCCCGATATTGTCGTGATACGATTTCGTCGTGTCATGCGGCCCTGGCTTGAGTTTCGCCTTGCCAGTGATTCCGCAACCGCTGAGCAACAACGAGCCGATGGCGATCGTCGAGATACCAGAGTTCATGCGGCGAGAAAATCGTAGTGACATCTTGTCTTCTACTGTGATCAGCGTGCGTTGATCGTCTCTGCTTGCCGCGCATCCCTGCGGGCAACCAATCGAGACGACCGAAAGCATCAGCGCTCTCGGCACAAACGTCATCGACGGGAACATCGTCACCACTGGAAGCAAGCGTGCTCGTTTTGCGGTAGGTGCCGAAAAGTGCGGCGATACAACCGTTACAACGTGACCCAGCGGCATTGAACATCGACAGGTTCGCGTGAAGCTGTCGCGCAAGGCTAAGAAGCAGGCTCCTAGTGCATCGTCCAACTTTAACTTTAGGGTGGCACGCTCTGAGGCTTTGCGAAGGGCGTGTTGAATTGAGCGTGAATCACGCCCTTCGAAGACTCAAGGCGTGCCACCCAAAACAGCTTCAACCCCAAAATTTAAATTGGACGAAGCACTAGCCGGTTTTCAGTCCCGATAGGAACGGCAGACGTCAGCCCAGGACGCAAGTCCAGGGACGCAAGTCCAGGGACGCAAATGCAGGGACGCATGAAACTAACGGTCCACCGAGTCGCGAAGCGACGACAGGAGAGATTCTGCCTATCGCGAGTTACCAATGCCTGTCGTCGCTTCGCGACTGACGCTTGTGCGCTCGCGACCAACCACTAGCGTCCGTGGCTATCGGCTGTCGGCTGTCACCGCTTCGCGGTTCGGAGTGCAACTTGCGAAGCGTGTTCGTATTCACAAACTTGCGGATACGCTCAATCAGCGCCATACCAAAGTTTCAACAGCGCGGCGCAATGCCAATGGCTAGCGACTGAGATTTGCACCTCAGGCGCTAAACTTTGTTACCATTCGAGGTTAGGCTGGTGACTAGTGCTGCGAGAAGTAAATGACCTTGCTTGGTAACCCGACGCGTAAGCGAGGACTTTGACGCATTTTCCTCGCTTACGCGTCGGGTTGCCAATTTTTCAAGCAGCATTCATTCGTTCTCGCGACACTAGTGAGATTGTTCCAATGACTAGTAAAACAACTGGGACAACTGTTTTACTCTTAACAATCCAACTATGGGATCGCGATAATCGCACCGGCAATCGCAGCGCCCTCAACGAGGACCGCATCGCGTTGATAGGGCGGGCGTTGGACGTATGGTGCGACGCAACTTCCAGGTCGGAAGTAACCGAGTTGCGATTCACACTCGCAAGGATTTTGAATGGTCATTAGGTACGGCAGCATCGGGATCGTGCTGAAGAATCGAGCGCCGCTGACGAAGGGTTGTAAATAGGGAAACCTCTCGTAGCCATGTCGCTCCAGCATCCGATCTTCAAAGTATCGAGGATGCGAGAACGTGTTCGCAGCAGCGAACTGGTATTGCGACGACGCCCACTGCTGATCGCGATCGTAACCTGATTCAGGGAGATCGGTTTGGGGTGTCTCGGCCTCCGACCGAAACTCTTTCGGTGTGCTGCCATTCCCAATCTTTTCAGTATCGATCGTCAATGCAGCAATGGTTGGCAATGCTAGCCTGCCGCCAGCGACCGTTGGCAAGCGTTCCTGTTCGCCAAAAATCGACTTGCCACCGAGTTTGTCAGCATCCGCCTTGGACAAAGTCGCGATTGTCGTTGTTTCTTCGGCTACGGCGAACGTGGCTGGCAGCAGACTGCTTGCAAAACAAATGACTATGCCGAGCTGAAGTCTTGTCGAATTTCGCATCAATCCATTCCCAGCGTACGGTTCTTGCTTGCGGTTCATCCTTGACCGCTTCTTCATCTTCGGTATTCGTTACCGCCGATTTGCTGCATAACACGCGACAAGCAAACAACCGGTAAAGGCGGAAAAGTCGAGCCGCGGCGCCTCAGCGCGAGACTTTCGCGAATCGATTGGAGTTTGCGATTCGCAAAGACGATGACGTCATCGCATGCTTGGGCGGCGACGAGTTTGCGGTGCTGTTGGAAAATATGCACGAAGCTTCCGACGTTGCCACAGTCGCCGAACGTTTGCATCACCAAGTCTACCAACCAATATGCTTTCTTTCACAAAGACATGATGCGCGAGACTGCGAGTCGCTAAGGACGACGCCACGAAATTTGTCGAAACGTACTCGCCGCCAGCAGTTGACAGCCGCCAGAAATGGAGCGAAGCCTTTGCCCTGGCGAAAGAAACGAATCGACGCGTGTGGGTGCTAATCAGCCAACACTACTGTGCTCCGTGCCGATTGCTAAACCGTTGGCTGGATGATCATCGCGAAGTTCTCGACAAAGAGTTTGTCATGCTAAAAATCGACGACGTCCTCGACCTGAATGGTCATGAGATAGCGGCAGAAATCACGCGCGGGAAGTTCGTTGGAGTGTCATTCTTTGCATTCTATGATGAAGACGAGCAAATGCTGATCGACAGCGATGGGCCAACGGGCAACATCGGCTTTATGTCTGGTTATGAGAACAAGCGACACTTTCGCAAGATGCTCGAGAAGGGAAAGCAAGTGTTGACGAGCGACGATGTCGAGAAAATCTTGAACAGTCTACCGGACTAAGCTCGTCACTGGTCTCAAATGAGGGCATTTGATTTTTTCGTCGCTGTCATCCCGATCATCACGAAACAATGCAGCAGTGATGTCTTCGACGGTGCGAACAGGAAGGTTTTTTTGTAACCCTGATTCCGCAAGTTACAAAATCGAACCAGCGGAACGGTGGTTACACCCTCTCACCAATGCCACGTGTCACGTTGAAAACGTTCTTCATGGCGTCAGTTGATTCGATCACGATCGCTTCACCATAGCCGAGCATCCAGTTTGTCCATTGGTCTGCTGGCAAACCAAGCACGGCTCCCGCAAGGGATGCACATGGGCCGCTGTGCGAAATTGCGATGATCGTTCCTAGCGGCGGCAATTGCTCGAACCACTCCAGCATGCGAAGTTGCATTTCTCGCGTTGTTTCTCCACCCGGCGGGCGATAGGTTTCGGGCTTCATCACCAAGTCATGAAAATGCTCGGGATCGCTGGCAAAGACGTCATCCCACGTGCGACCTTCCCACTGGCCATAGTTTCTTTCGCGAAGCCGAGCATCGGACAAGACCTGCTCCAGGGCAGTCCCATCCGCCAATATTTGCTCGGCGATTCGTTCTGCTAACCAACGAGTTCTGGTCAGGCCACTATGCAAAATCAAGCTCGGTCGAAGCTTTGCCAAACTCGATACAAGATCCTGCGATTCCGTCATCCAGACAGAACAGAGCGGCACATCCATCGCTCCATAGCAAATCGTTTTCCACTGAGGTTCAACAGCCCCGTGCCGAACGATGATTACTCGACGGTTTTCGATGGCTTCGGTCATGGTGACGCGTCGGCGAAGCAACGCCCGGCACCAACAATGAGCACGGTTAATTGCACCAAGTAACAGCCGCAGCCCAGCAGGTCACCCGTCGAGCCTCCGAGCCGCCTTAGCATTTGCCAGCGGTAACAAAACAGTACACCGGCCATTGCGATCAAAGACAAGATGACGCCGATTGGATCAATCACCAGCCAAGGAACAATACCGGGTAAGCCAATCAGCGCCGAAAGAACGATGGCGCGGCCAGTTTGCTGACCGCCGACATCGCGGGCTTGAGTATGGCGATCGGTGATGGGGCTGACGGTGTGCATTAACCATAGAATCGACCAGCGTCCGATCGTTCCCGAAGCGATCAAAATCGCGGCGCCAGTCCAATACCAATCATGCTCAGCAATCGAGGCGATTGACAAATATCGGCAGGCAACGCCGAGCCCAAGGCCAAGTGTCCCATAAGTTCCCAAGCGACTGTCCTTCAAAATTTCGAGAACTTGTTCTCGCGTCCAACCGCCGCCGAGAGCATCGCAGGTGTCAGCGAGCGCGTCTTCGTGAAAAGCACCTGTCACCATCGCTTCAATGGCCAGGGCAACGATGACAGCGATTTCGATGGGAAAAAACCGACATAAAAAACTGATTGCGATAACGGTAACGCCTGTGACTAGGGCTCCCACCAAGGGAAAGTAGATCACACTTCTTGCCAGCGCGGCTTGATACCGTTCCATGCCACCGGACATCGCGCCACCAGGAATCGGTACGCGAGTTAGGAATTGTACGGCAGTGCAAAAAGCCTCGATTTGCAATTGCAATCGCAGCTTCGAGTCATTCTGTTTCGAATCGTTCACTTTTGTTCATCCGTATACGCCGTGGTTGGCATCGTGACGTCTGCGAGTGTCGCCATTTGTGTGATCACCGCCGCCGCAGAGTCCAGTAGCGGGAACAGCATGATCGCCCCCGTTGCCTCGCCCAATCGCATGTTCCAGCGAAGAAACGGAACTAAGCCGAGATGCTTTAGCGCTACTTCGTGACCAGGTTCAGCCGATTGGTGAGCAGCGATCATCGATCGCGCTGTGCCGGGGTACAGACGCTCAGCCAGCAATGCTGCGGCGGTTGCAATGTAGCCATCGAGAATTAACGTCAGCCCTCGTTGCGCCGACCGTGTGAAGAAGGCCGACATCGCGACGATTTCAAATCCGCCGACTTCGCAGGCAACTCCTTTCCAATCACCCTTGATCGCGATGGGCGTGACGCGATTGGTTGCCGACTTCACAAAATTGCGTTTCCGTTCCAATCCAAGATCGTCGACACCCGCACCGCGCCCAACGGAAACTTCGGGTGAAAGTCCGGTTAGCAACGTGACCAGACAGGACGCCGATGTTGTATTGCCAATACCCATTTCACCTGCTGCAACAACGATGCAACCATCGTCTGCTGCGGAATCCGCTTGCGCCAGTCCGACTCGCCAAGCCGCATGGAATTGCGTTCGCGTCATCGCCGCGGCAATGGAAAGGTCAGCGGTACCTGCTGCGACGCGAGCGCTGATAAATTTTGCCTGGGTTGATGAATCGTCAATCGCGTTAACGCGCGGATGACGCAGGCAGCCGACGTCAAGGACGTGATATTCCGCGTTGTTGTTTCGAGCCAAAACACCGCTTGCGGAACGTCCCGTCGCCATCACTTCCACGACCGCCGAAGTCACTTCGCTCGGCCACGCCGTAACACCGCGCGCGGCGACGCCATGATCGGCAGCGAAGATCACGACGCGTCGCGGTTTGGTTTCAGGCGTCAGCGTATTTTGAATTCGGCAAAGTTCAAAAGCCAAACGCTCAAGGTCACCAAGACTGCCAGGAGGTTTGCAAAGCGAATCGATTCTTTCTTGAATCGTTGCGGGCGAAAGCTTGCCTGCAAAAACGCGGCCCGAGATTGAAGTAAGCATCTCTTGCTTTTCCTCATTGCTGGCCGTAGACCAGCGGGCAATCTCGTCGAGCGTTCGAAAGCATCCGTCGCAGAGCCGATCGGCACCAACGATACAAACTCCGATGCAGGGCGAAGGAACGGACATAACTTCTAGCTTTGTTTGAATCGGTCGCGTTGATTGGAATCGAGACCCTGCGCATTAACGATGCTGTTTATTTTGGATAGGGTCCTTGGATCACAAGAGCATTCTTGCACTTAACGCAAGTTATCGATTGCTTCATGCGATTAATTTGTTCCGGCATCGGCGTCTGCCGCCAAACAGCACATTTCTGGCAATACATTGCAGGCATTAAAGTTGCCTTGCCGGTCAGATGATGAATTGCCGGGTACTTATCAACCGCCGGTGAAACAACAGCCTGTTTCGAGTCAATGTCGAAAAACACTGCCTGTTTGATCGTTGCCGGCTCGTCAACGCAACCACACATTGCGACTCCAATCGCGATCATCATGATCAACTTGCAACGCAAAGCCTCCATCGTTCGTCTATTCCCGATCATACAACTCATCCTGCCTTAGTGGATCGCCCAAGTGACCGTTGCTGATAAATCCAAGTTGGTTCTTCTGCATCAATAGATCTTGTTCTGGCGAGATATAATTTGCGCCCGGTACTTCGATGTGATACTCGCGGGGTCGCGACTCGATATGACCATCTAAGAACGCAGTGTTCGCAGCTCCTTGGTGCCTAAAATGCACGTTCGGAAAATTGGTGCTCGGAGGCTCGAGCAACCAGTTTTCTTCGAAGCTGTATGATGCCGGAAAGAACGAGACCGTTCGAACCTGCGCACTGTCAGCGAACGCAATGGTCTGGTTGGTTTGCACAATCGCGGTAAGCCTTTGAGTAAATGGCTTCGCGCTCGCAGTTGCCGTGTACGAGGGTGCTGGCCACTCGACGCCCGAATCTCGGGCTAAATAATTTCCGTTGTAGGCATATCCAGACGCCGGTTTATCGAAGCGTACCGTATCCATCTGTAGGGGACCGAAATCGGGACACTGAAACGCTGCATAGTTGGTTTCAATGAACGGTGCCAATGGGCCTTGCGTGTAATCCAATTGATTGGAAGGCAATGGTTGTTCGTAGTCAAGCAATCCGAACCAGAATTGAGACTTCCCTTGAGGTCCGCTGAAGGTCTCCAAGTACTCCAACCTCGCAGCGTTTTCGGAAACATAGGGAACCAGATGCTCGCGATTCGAGTTCATGTAATTGTGTAGTGCCAAAACCAATTGCTTTAGATTGTTTTGGCATTGCATTCGCCGGGCACTTGACCGAGCGGACTGGACTGCCGGCAATAGCAAGCCAACCAAAACGCCGATAATGGCGATGACAACTAGCAATTCGATCAACGTAAAAGCGACACGAATCCGCAATCGGTTTGTTGTGGACATTGAAACGAACTTTCTGACGAATGGGTGGTGCAGTGGTCACCAGGAACCAGTCCCGGCGAACAAATCGAAACGCGCTTCATCACCAGCGACGCAAAGCCCCAAATCCCGAGAGGGCAATCTTCGTCATCACGCGTGGTAGGTCTTCTGACTCATCGCGTCGGAATCGCTCACTGCCTTCTCACCAGACTTTTGAAACAAAAGCCCAACAATGGCACTTCGATTAAGAA
>Ga0105046_10014797_pt1 | contig 12020 bp, 7 predicted proteins | sample MAT03_FD_78385 | JGI IMG/M metagenome (GOLD analysis project Ga0105046, IMG submission 78385) | Freshwater microbial communities from Lake Fryxell liftoff mats and glacier meltwater in Antarctica - MAT-03 (megahit assembly) | ecosystem: Environmental > Aquatic > Freshwater > Ice > Liftoff...
AACTCAATAAATTTATCCTGGAACGTTATCCCGGATCAAATTCACCTGCTTCCTTTCAAAGTAATATCATTTTAATTGATAATGATAAGCAATACTTCCGGCAGGACAGCATTTATATGAACAATGTTCTTCAGTACAAAGGTTACCGGTTTTACCAATCTTCGTACGATGAGGATGAAAAAGGTACTTATCTTTCGGTAAACAGAGATATGCCAGGCACAATCATTACATATTTGGGCTATTTTCTGTTAGCTTTTGGTTTTGCTTTAAACCTGTTAAACCCCAAAAGCCGTTTTAGGTATTTACTGGGTCAAAGCGCTGCAACACCTGTAAAAATAGTTCTTTTAGCAGTTATCCTGACCGGAACCACATTAAACCTTAAAGCTCAGTCAGCTCCAAATGATTCACTGACGGTCGATATTGGTGAAGCAAAAAAATTCGGGCAGTTACTTGTTCAGGACAGAAAAGGAAGAGTAGAACCTGTTTCAACGCTTGCATCGGAAATAGTAAGGAAAATAACCAGAACTAATAATTTTAACGGATTTTTACCCGAACAGGTTTTATTAGGAATGAATGTTTATCCTGAAAGCTGGAAAAGCATTCCGATGATAAAAATCTCCCATCCTGCAATTCAGGAATTGTTTAAAACTGAATTAAACCGCGTTTCATTTTATGATTGTTTCGACCGGGAAGGTAATTACCGGATTGCAGATTTAGTGAGTGAAGCTTACAAAAAGAAACCTTCGACACGAAATAAATTTGACACTGAGATTATTCGTACTGATGAGCGGATAAACGTTGTTTACATGGTTTATACAGGGCAATACCTCAATGTATTTCCAAAAAAAGATGACGCTAATCACACCTGGTATTCCCCTGCAGAGATTACTGAAAATTTCAGCGGAATGGATTCTCTTTTTGCCCTAAATATTTTACATCTGTATTTTGATGCTGTGCGACAATTTCCCGATGCCAATGCGAAAAAAGATGCTGATACCTTTTTGGCTTCCATTCAAATATTCCAGGAAAAATATGGGAAAGAAGTGATGCCCTCTCCTGCAATTGTAAAGATGGAAACTTTTAATAACAAGCTTGATGTATTTAACAGGCTGATGAAATATTACAGCCTTTTTGGGGGATTGTTGCTGTTACTTCAGTTTATTTCACTTTTTGTAAAAAAATATAAACCACTTTTTCTCGAGAGAATATTAATTATCCTGCTTATCGGATGTTTTGTGCTGCATACAGCCGGGTTGATCATTCGCTGGTATTTATCAGGTCATGCCCCCTGGAGCAATGGATTCGAATCGCTAACCTATATTGCATGGGCAACAGTGCTTGCCGGAATTTTATTTCTGAAAAAATCGAGAATAGCCTTATCGTCAACAGCTTTGCTGGCATCGGTTATTTTATCGGTGGCACACTTAAGTTGGATGGATCCTGAAATTACCAATGTTGTTCCGGTACTCAATTCTTATTGGCTTTCCATTCATGTATCAGTAATATCGGCAAGTTATGGATTCTTCGCATTGGGAGCACTACTGGGTTTTTTAAATTTAGTGCTGATGTTTTTCAGGAACGAAAAAAACAGGATTTCATTGGGAATGACAATCACCCAGTTGAGCACTATTATTGAGATGACTCTGATATTAGGATTATTCCTGGTAAGTATAGGTACTTTTTTAGGAGGTATTTGGGCAAATGAATCGTGGGGCAGATATTGGGGATGGGATCCAAAAGAAACCTGGGCATTGGTAACATTGTTGGTTTATGCATTTGTAGCTCACATGCGTTTTATACCAGCTTTAAAGAATCAGTTTATTTTTAATTTCTTTGCCTTGATAAGTTTTGCATCTGTAATTATGACGTATTTTGGAGTCAACTTTTATTTAAGCGGATTACATTCGTATGGAAAAGGAGATCCCGTGCCAATACCAGGTTGGGTTTATTATTCTTTATTTGTTGTTTTCTCGATTTCGATTTTAGCATTTTTAAATGAGTCAAAACTTAGAAAACAATTTCCTGAAAACAAATAAACTTTAGCTTTTATCTATGAATTGGTTTAAAACTCTTCTCGAACTAGTCAAAATACGTATAACATTTGCTGTAATGTTCACTACCATTGCAGGCTATGTTCTTTATTACAAAGGATTTTCATCCCAGATGCTATTATCCGTAACAGGGATCTTATTGTTAGCTTGTGCATCAGCAGCACTAAATCACATTCAAGAATACAGGTTCGATGCTTTAATGGAGCGAACCCGAAACCGGCCCATTCCTTCAGGTAAAATTTCACTTGTTCAGGCCTGGATTATTGTCATTGTGCTGGCTGCTGCCGGTTGTTATCTGATTTATAAAGGTTCAGATTTAACAGGAATGTTGCTGGGTTTATCGGCCATGTTCTGGTACAATATCATTTATACATATTTGAAACGAATCACAGCATATGCAGTGATTCCAGGTTCGGTAATCGGATCAATTCCACCTTTAGTAGGATGGGTAGCTGCCGGAGGAACGTTACAAAATCCATTTGCAGTTTTAATTGCCATATTCTTTTTTATCTGGCAGGTACCTCATTTCTGGTTATTATTGATGAAATATGGCCCTCAATACGAAGTTGCAGGATTTCCGGTACTTACTAAGGTTTATTCGAGAAGGCTGATATATGCATTTACTTTTATATGGGTTTTGGCAACTGCTATTATAGCATTTATGTTACCTTATTTTGGGGTTCTTCAATCGTATTCGGCTGCTTTTGGAATTTTCATTTCAAGTGTCTGGTTAGTTTACCAGTTCAGCAAATTATACCGACGCCACGAAACCGAATTCAATCCAAAAAAGTATTTTATGAGGCTTAACTTCTATATTTTATTTATAGTTGTTTTAATGGTAACCGATCACTGGTTAAAATAACTCACATTTAAATAATGATGGAAGGATTTGTAAATTCTATATTCGAATTTTTTTCGAACACCGATGCCTTAATACAATACGGAGGTTTAGGATTTGTTATCCTGTTCATATATCTTGAAACGGCCTTTTTTGTAGGAATTGTTCTTCCAGGTGGCGATTATTTTGTTTTTACCTCGGGCATGCTTTGTGGAACGCAGTTTATTGAATTTCCCCTGATATTTGTAATTATATCCTCCATTATTGCAGCAATTTTAGGCGATTATACAGGATATATACAAGGAAAATCACTGGGAAAACGATTGTATAATAAACGGGATAACTGGATATTTAAAAAATCGTACCTCGCCCGCAGTGAAATCTTTTACCATAAACATGGAGCATGGACATTTATCATTGGCAGGTTTTTCCAAATTATCAGAACCATTCTCCCTGCGCTTGCCGGGGCAGTAAATATCGAGAAACAACAATTTATTCCTTTTATTTCTTTAGGTGCTACCATTTGGATCTCATGTTTAATGACCCTTGGCTATATTCTGGGCCATAAATATCCTCAATTGTTAAACTATTCCCACTATATCCTTATTGGAATTGTTGTATTTGCGTCCATTCCCATTGTATGGCAACTTATTCAAACCCTGAGACAAAAAAAGAAGACAAGAGTTAAATAACCGTTTTTATTTCAAGAGTTTCAAGCGCTTTAATCAGAACTTGGTCATGGTCGAAAGCCAGTTCCGGTAAGGCATTTACAGGAAACCATTGAATTTTTGCAGCATCGTCGCCAGCTTTTGGCTGAAAATCTTCAATATCAATGTAAGCCAAAAAAGCAACTGAAATAGTTCTTCCTCTTGGATCGCGATCAGGGTCACTAAAAGTATAAAACTGTTCAAGAGTAATACCTTCCAGTCCGGTTTCTTCTATTAACTCTCTGGCGGCACAGTCCTCAATGGTTTCGTTCTCATCAATAAAACCACCGGGGAAGGCCCATTTTCCTTTAAAAGGTTCGTTTCCTCTTTCTATTAATAATACATGTAACGATTGATTCATGTAGCCAAAGATCAAACTATCAGCAGTAACAGCAGGTCGTGGATAGTCGTAACAGAATTTATTCTTTTCGCCCATATATTTAATTTGACAGATTTACATATTTATTTTAAAATCCCGAAGATGATCATCTTTATTTATATTCAACCCTTCCGGGTATTAAACAATTTTAATCCTTAAATGAATAAAATTGCAAAATTAATTTAATAAAAGATTTATGAATGCGGCGATGAGGAAGGTATTGCATATATTATGGATTTGTCACGCCGCTGAAATCAATCTCAATATCGTACCTGCAATAATTAATGCTCCTACAGAGGTGATGTTACTTTGCTACAATAATTAACGCTTCAGAGCTGATGTAAATCATAAACAGGCATTAACCAATAAATTTTTTTTTGAAGATATGTAAAGATGCTTTGAAAACAATTTGAATTGTAATCTGTATTTTTGCTAAAACTAAAATTTAACCGACATGCAAAAAATTGGATTAATTGGTGGATTAGGACCGGAATCGACTGTCGATTATTACAATCGTATTATAAATGCTTTCAAGGATAATGGAACAAGCCTTGATTATCCTGAAATTCTTATTTACAGTGTTCGTATGGCTGAGTTTCTTGATTTGATGGAAAGAAAAGAATACGATAAAATTGTAGTTTGGATGAATGAAAGGATTAATGCCCTGAAAAATGCCGGAGCGAATTTTGCTGCTATAACTGCCAATACTCCCCATGTAATATTTGATCAATTAAATGCTGTTTCTCCTCTCCCATTGATAAGCATTGATGAAACCTGCTGTCAGAAAGCCAAAAGTATGGGCTTGACCAAACTTGGGCTTTTTGGTACCAGATTCACCATGAATGAAAACTTTTATCAGGAAGTTTTTAATAAGGAAGGAATAGAACTGGTTGTGCCCGAAGAGAAAGATAAAACAATTATTCACGACAAGCTTTTTACAGAAATAGAACTTGGAATTTTTAAAGAAGAAACAAAGATGCTATTGATGAACATTGTTGAAAGAATGATGGATAAACATAATATTGATTCTTTAATTCTTGGGTGTACTGAATTTCCATTAATTCTGAATCAGCCCACTTATATGGGAATTCCTTTTCTTAATACAACCCAGATACATGTAGATGCAATTGTTGAAAGATGTTTGAATGGATGATACGCGTTACATAACCCGCTCCCGATAGCTATCGGGAGCGGGTTACGGGTTATGGGTTCATAACACTTTTCCTTTCTTACGACTTCCGATAGCTATCGGAACGGCTAAGGACTTACGACTTGTATGGGTTGCGTGTTTTAAATTTTTACTGCTTATCCACTTCGGGCAAGTGTTGTTATTATGTCGAACTCTGGTTAACTTTTAATTAGTTTCCAGAAACCACTTGCTTGAAAGGGATAAGCAGTTAATTTTTTTATTTTTACTTTAACTTTTATATAGTAAAGTGGTTTATAGTTCAAACCAATATTTTATAAAATGAAAACATTATTTTCTGTTATAATCCTCGTAGTTGCATTTTCTGTTTCTTCGTGCAAACAGTCAGCAGTAAACAAAAACACTGATCAAACAGAACAAATAGCTGATGTTTATACTTGTCCAATGCATCCTGAAGTCCAGAGCGATACAATGGGAACATGCCCAAAATGTGGTATGGATCTCGTGAAAAAAGATGAACATAACCATCCTGATTCTTCCTCCAATGTTGATGATGAAATAAAATAAGAGCATAAGAAATGAGAAAAATATTTCACCCCTATCATAAAATAATATATTTTTTCATTCTCTTATTAATTTCAAATAGCTGTTCAGCACAACCTGACCATTCAAAAAAGAAATCCGCAGAAGCAAAAGGGATTATTACTGGCGCTGATCAACCCGAAGCATATCTGCCATATCTTAAAGGAAAAAATGTTGGGATGCTGGTAAATCCAACTTCTATCATTGGTAAAACTTCCCTGGTTGATAGTCTGGTAAAACTGAACATTCATATTATCAGGATTTTTGGACCGGAACATGGATTCAGAGGTGATGCAAGTGCCGGGTTGGAGGTAAACGATACCATTGACAGCAACACAGGTATTCCTGTTATTTCTTTATATGGAAAAAAAACACGACCATCAAAGGACGATCTCAGGGGAATTGATATAATGATTTTCGATATTCAGGATGTTGGTGTCAGGTTTTATACCTATATCAATATGCTGAAATACATTATGGAGACCTGTGCTGAAAATAATATTGAATTGATGATATTGGATCGTCCAAATCCTAATGGATTTTATGTTGACGGTCCTGTTTTAGATATGAAATTAAAATCGGGCATTGGCATTTTCCCAATCCCTATACTTCATGGAATGACTATAGCTGAATTTGCCAGAATGATCAATGGCGAAGGATGGTTATCGGGTGGATTAAAATGCAATCTTCGGATCATAAAACTTAAAAATTATACTCACGATTTGCCATATCAGGTTCCTGTACCTCCATCGCCAAATTTGAATACGCAACAATCTATCCTGTTATATCCGTCTTTGTGTCTTTTCGAAGGAACAGTAATTAGTCAGGGAAGAGGCACAAGGTTTCCATTTACTGTATTGGGAAATCCCTTATTGAAAGATAAATATTCCTTTTCATTTATACCGGTTTCTATGAAAGGGATGAGCGAAACTCCTTTATTTCAGGATCAAATATGTTATGGACTGGATTTAAGAAAATATGACACCAATCAATTTCGTAATACCAAACAACTTAACTTAAATTGGTTAAAGGAAATATACCAGGCATATCCTCATAAAGAGAAGTTTTTTGATTTCACACAAAGCAAACAAATGGGTAATTTTGACAAACTTTCCGGCAGCACCTCCTTAAAAGAACAAATTATTGCCGGAAAATCTGAAGCCGAAATCCGCAAAAGCTGGGAACCTGAATTGGGACTTTACAAAGAAATGAGAAAAAAATATCTGTTATATCCTTAGAGAGATATTCTCATTTGTAATGATTCTATATAAATAATTTCTTAGCAAATCTTCATATTTTATGCATTTTTTCAAAGGCACTGTTTGTTTAATATACAGATAAGGGGGTCTATTTAAAAGAATATGGCTAAACAAAAATACCGTCCTGTTCACTCGCCTGATTATAACAATTCATTTGCTATTGGCATATTTTTGAATATAGTGTATGTTTTTGTTGAGATATTTTATGGCTTATCCGTTAACTCATCAGCTTTGCTTGCCGATGCCGGTCATAATGCCAGCGATGTTGTGAGCCTTTTCTTAGCATGGGGCGCCATTAGCCTTGCAAAAAAACGCCCTTTCGGCAAATATACTTATGGCCTCCGCAAAACTACTATCCTGGCATCAACCATAAATGGAGTATTAATTATTGCCGCAGCAGGTTTTATCTTAAGTGAAACCTTACAAAAATTAAAACACCCTGTAGCGCTTCCCGGAAACATAATAATGGTGGTAGCAGGTGTGGGAATATTGGTAAACACAATTACCGCATTGCTGTTTTTGAAAGGTCAAAAAGCTGATTTAAATATAAAAGGTACTTTTTTACATATGGCTTCTGATGCAGCAGTATCATTTGGAGTACTTGCAGGGGGTTATATTATAAAAGAAACAGGAAAGTACTGGATTGACCCTTTATTAAGTTTCATTATTGTAGCAGTGATTTTATTAAGTGCAGTGGGATTGCTGATAGATTCATTTAAATTATCAGTAGATGCAGTACCTAAGGAAATTGATATAAAGAAGGTGAAAGTCTTTCTGGAAAAAATGGAAGGAGTTAAACAAGTTCACGATCTGCATATATGGGCTCTCAGTACAACTGAAACTGCACTTACCGCTCATTTGGTTGTTCCGGAGGGATGCGATGACATTTTCCTATATCATGTTCGTGAAACCCTAAAAGAAAAATTCAACATTCGCCACTCGACACTACAAATACAAAGCAGTTTTGTAGATGATGAATATCAGTACCATCCGGTATAATAGCAGGGTTGTTCTCAAAAAAAAGTGATGAGAAATTAACATCCCATCACTTTTTCTAAAATTACCTGAGTTTCTTATTTCACAACAACTTTTTGAGTTACCATATCATCTTCAGACTTTATTCTGACATAGTATAAACCCTTCGGATATCCGGAGACATCAATATCTTCACTGTAAACATTCATATCGCTTAAATTCTTCCGGAAAATAGTTTTACCATTTTGGTCAATGATATCCAGCATCAGGCTTTGTCTTACTTCCAGATTAATATTGATATACAAATAATTAGATACAGGATTTGGATAAATACTTATATGTGCCATGTTTTCAAATGAGCCTGTACCGGTAATATTTCTGATATAAACAGAATCTTTTACAGAACAACCATTGTTATCGGTTACCGTAACTAAATAATTACCTTCATCATTTACATTAAACTGACGGTTGGTTGAATTATCCTGCCATTTGTAGGACTGAAAATCACCCGCATCAAGTGTATAAGGAAATTCTGAAGTTCTGATTGTATCCGAGCCATCGCCAATATCAAATGTCGGGTACCCGAAAACTTTCACATCGTAATTCGCTGAATTATCTAAGGTATTTTCATCATCGGGGTAAATAAGTGAAATTGAAATATTGTGAGTACCTACTGATGACAAATCCAGATCTTCAATAAATTCAATTATTTGCTTAGCACCCTTTGCAATTGTTACAGTAGCATCTTTAGAAATTTCAGCTCCTCCATTGATTGAATATTTGAGAGTTATATTCTGACCCAATAATTTTACTGTGCTATTATTTACTAATTCTACTGCCAGTTTATTTGCAGATGATAACGCACAATTTGAAAGCGGAATCGATATTCCATTTATTCCCAAATCTTTAATAGCTTCAATAACGTTTACCGATTCAGAAACTGAACATCCATTGGCATTAGTTACAATTACTGTATAAACTGTATTTTGAGGCTGATAATTCTGTTTTGTAATCGTTAAAGAAGGATTGGTAGAATTATCCTGCCATAAATATTCAGGATACCCCGGGTTTGCATTGAGCGTGAAAGGAAATTTCACAAGGAAGGTATCATTAGGTACATTGAAATCAACAATAGGAAAGCCAAAAACATTGGTTACAAAGGTCGCTGTATCGTTTATTGGTTGAACATCAGCCGGCATTTTAAGAGTTACCTTAAACGAATACTTTCCTTTTGCCGTCATATCCAAAGGAAGTGCAAAAGTATGAATGGTCGAACTTCCAACCGCTCCGCTATACGATAAATATTCTTTTACTTCGGTGGCTCCATTCAACGAATAGCTAATCTCAACTGCTTTATTGAGCAATGCATCATTTCCGACATTGGTAATTTTCACATTTACATTTTCGCTGTTCGACATGGAACAATTGTCTCTTTTCATAATTAGATCCGAAACTTCCAAATCGTTTACTAACAAAAATATTATTACAGAGTCCCTATCAGTACAACCATGTTCATCGGTAACTGTTACCGAATACGTTCGTGTAGGTTCGGATTTTGTTTTTGTGATTGTCCAAACAGAATCGGTAGAATTATCCTGCCAGAGATATGTATTAAAATTCCCTGGATCTAGTTTATAACTTAAGGCTTGAACAATTTTGTCAGGACCCAGATCTATATTTGGTTTCCCATAAACCTCAACAGTTTGGAGGAGGATGTCGTTAAGAGACTGAATATCGTTGGCAACTATAGATTTGACTTTGAAATCATAGGTTCCTTTCTCAGTCATAACAAACTTTTGTTTAAAAGTATATTGCAACGAATCATTTGGCTTAAGCATTTTATAAACGGTATCCTGTAAAATTATCCCGCTGTTAACCTGATAATATAAAATGATAGGTTCAGTAACCGAAATAGTATCAGTGCCTTGATTTTTTATCTGACAAATTATTGGAGTAATTGCCGATTGGTTGCATGCATCTTCCGGTGAGAGGAGTTTTTCGACACCCACATCGTGAATTATCATGTGAACATGAATGGTATCGGAATTGGGACAAGTATTACCATCGGTAACCGTAACTGAATAATTCCCCGGTCTTGTGATTGTAAGTTTTTGCGTTGTTGTAATTCCATCGCTCCATGCCCAGGACGCAAATCCTGCACCTCCATCGAGTTCATGGGTTAATTTACCACTAATCACAGTATCATTTCCCAGGAATACTTTTGGATAACCATAAATTTGAAATTGAATTGATGTGGTGTCGTTTTTAATAGAATCGTCGGTGGCAAGACCGGTCCAAATTTTTAAAGTATCAGTTTTGGGGGTCATCATGTTGAGGGTAGATACCAATGTCACCATCATGATACTATCAGGAGCAAATTTTTTGGTGATGGTAACTTCTTCGGTCAATACCGTTTCCTTATTTAACTGAATATAGACAGGTATTTTTTGATTCGCCCTTAAAGTGTCCGTACCATAATTCTGAATTGTAATAACCGGCTTAGCAGGTGTTTTATAACCACAATTATTGGATGGTGATATTATGTTCTTCACACCCACATCGCGGATAAGACTTTTAATGAATACTGAATCTTTGCTTGAACAACCTGTAGTTCCGTTCTGCACATTAAGATTATGCATTCCAAAACCTGTTAATGAGGCATCAAGCTGATAGGTGGTTGACTTGGTTACTCCCTTGTATTTCCATTCGTACACGTATTCGGGATCGTTAAAGGCGTTAACTTTAAGTGTATCCCTGAATGCTGTATAAATGGTATCTGGAAGATTCGTTGTAGGATTCGGATAGACGGTGAGATCGAATACCGTTGTGTCGTTATTGGTGCTGTAAAATGAAGGATACTTCTCAATCACAAATGCCTTTATTTTGTAAGTGCCTGTATCTGTAATATTTACTATCTTGCTCATCATGAAAGATTGAGTTGCATTTTTATTAAGAGGTGCTGATAGTTTGAATGTATCTTTAACAACAGAATTATTGTTGACTTTAATGCCAATTACTATGGAGTCGTTGGCTTTGATGTCTCGAAGGCCAAAGTTTTTAACTGTTACCTGAAGTTTGTTAGGATTTGAATACTGACAAGCAGGCGATGTTAAATTGTTGATCGCGGTAACGCCAGCATCATAAGGAGCTTCGAACAAGCGGAAATCGTCGAATGCAAAACCATCTCGGGCAACTGGTACATAGGCTTTGGTGGTTTTAAACGATATCCTGAATTTTACTTTTGGTATATTGGAAATTTCTGAAAAAAATCTCCTGTTTTGCTGCCAAGGTTGAGTTGCCCCTGCTGCAAGTCCTGTCCACGATTTTTTGTTTCTTACAGTATCCATCTCGTTATACCATTTCCAGGAGAATTGGAGTGTATCGCTATTTATATAATTCCATGAACTTCCTTCGTCAAGAGAATATTCCATCAATGCTCCATCAGTTTTGTATTGAGTCTGAAAACTATTCTGAAAATCGATGATTGGTTTTTCGATCCCCGAAAGACTGAAGCAGGGACTTTCAACATAAGAGTTCTCGTTGAGATTGTAGCGGCCAAACTGGTCTGTTTTCCATACTTTATAACCTTCAGGGGCAGTCTTGATATAGTCACCATTAGGGCTACCTTGCACCCACGACGAGTTTATGCCTCCTGCTGACCAAAAGCTTGTGTCTTTTTCAAATCCCGTTTTGTAAGGGAGTGTATAAATAGGGATTGATGTTAGTTTATAAACAATACTGTCGTTATTAGGATAGTTATCAATTGCATTGTCCACTTTAACTATTATGTTGTAAATGGCAGGCTTGCTCAGGTCAACAGCCGTTGTGAACTGGTAATCGATAGAATCGTCGATACTTAACGGACCCAAAATAGTTTCACTGATCCAGTTTTTTCCACCGTCGACAGATGCTTTGATTTTAAAGTTTGTAAGTGGTTTGGGTCCGGTATTTTTTACAGTAACCTTGAAATGTTCCGATGCTGTTAATCCGCATGCAGTTTTAGGACTTATATATTTCGTGACGGCAGCATCGTATTTAACACTATCGCCTGTTACAAACAAATAATCGATATTCCAGCCGGA
>Ga0105046_10014798_pt1 | contig 12020 bp, 14 predicted proteins | sample MAT03_FD_78385 | JGI IMG/M metagenome (GOLD analysis project Ga0105046, IMG submission 78385) | Freshwater microbial communities from Lake Fryxell liftoff mats and glacier meltwater in Antarctica - MAT-03 (megahit assembly) | ecosystem: Environmental > Aquatic > Freshwater > Ice > Liftoff...
CAAACCCGGCGCATCGGCGCGTCCGTAGAGGCCAAGAAAGAAGCTTGCCGCTTCAACTTTATTGACTCCGCGATTGCCTTGAACGCCGCCCTCTTCGTCAACGGCGGCATCCTTATTATGGCTGCGGCAGTCTTCTTCGAGCGCGGTATTAAAGTTACTCAGATCGAACAGGCCCACGTGATGCTCGCCCCGCTACTTGGCACCAGCATGGCCAGCACCCTCTTTGCTTTTGCCTTGTTACTCTCCGGCCAATCGTCCACGCTCACCGGCACGCTCGCCGGGCAGATCGTCATGGAGGGCTTCGTCAGTATTCGTCTGCGCCCCTGGCTACGAAGGCTAATTACTCGTTTAGTCGCCATCGTGCCCGCCGTCATCGTCATCTCCATTAGCGGCGAAGGCGCCACGTACCCGCTGCTGATTTTGAGCCAAGTAGTCCTCAGCCTGCAGTTACCCTTTGCGGTAATGCCGCTGATCCAATTTACGAGTGAACGCGCGCGAATGGGCGAGTTTGCCAGTAAGCTCTGGGTGCGGGTGCTGGCCTGGGCCGCGGCGGCGATCATCGTAGCCCTCAACTTACGCCTCGCCACCCAGCAATTCGGCGAATGGGCCACTACCGCCACCGGATGGAAACAAACCCTACTCTACGGCCTCGGGCTGCCCTTCGGTTTCGGGTTTATCGCCTTACTGCTCTGGATCGCCCTGCATCCGGTACTGCCGGCCTGGGCCAAAGCTGGAGTAAAGCCCGCCACCTTGGTGAAGATTGCCCACGATGGCTTTACCGCCGTGACTTACTCGTCCATCCTCGTCCCCCTCGACCACTCCGAGCAGGACCACGCCGCCCTAGCCCACGCAGTCTCCATGGCGAAACTCTATCAAGCCCGCTTGGCGCTGCTCCACGTCGAAGAAGGCGCCACGAGTTTCGTCTACGGCAGCCAAGCCAGCACTTCGGAAGTCAAAGAAGGCGAAGCCTATTTAGAAGAGATCGCCGGTCGGCTTCGTGAGACCGGACTTACAGTGCACGTCGAAGTCCGCCATGCGCCCGACCCCGCTCAAGCCATCATCACTTACGCCCGCGAACTTAAGCCCGACCTAATCGTCATGGCCGGCCACGGCCACAAAGGCCTCAAGGACATCGCCTTCGGCACCACCATCAGCGCCGTCCGCCACGCGCTGCCGACGGCCGTACTTATCGTGCAAGCTTAGAAATCATGGCCTTCAGCGCCAAAACACACAAAGTCCAGGTTCTGTTTCAAACGTTTTCCGGGTGATTCGAGCATAGCGAGAAAGTCGGCGTCGCGCACGCCCAGCACCGCTATATTGTGCCCAGGCTTCACGCCGAGCTTATCGAGTAAGGTTTTGGGTTGGGTAATCTTCTCCGCCCAGATGGCAGCCGGCAGCCCATCCGCGTGGTCTTCTGGGCCAATGAAGAGAACGGCACGCGTGGCGGCATCGCTTACCGGAAAATGCTGGGCGACGACATCAAGAATCATGTGATCGCCATCGAAATGGACGGTGGCGCCGAGAAGCCCCTTGGCCTCGGAGTAAGTGGCGGCGGACCCAAAGTTTTCGAGCAAATGACCGCCATTGGCAAGTTAGTCCAACCAATCGGCGCTGGCGAGATCAACACCCGCGGCGTCGTCCAGGTTTACTTTATCGAGCGTGTCGGCTGCTGTGTGGTGCCATTCGAAGTACCTGCCGCCACCAGTCCGCACTCCGGCCCCGATCACTCCGTCGCGCATCAAGGGTCCGATATCCGTGCCGCCGAAAATGGGCGACAAGATCGAGGGCAAGAAGGATGCCGTTAAGGCGAAGGCCGCTACCAGCATCGTCGACATCAACTCGGCCTCGCTGGACGAATTTGAAGGCCCTTCCGGGCGTCGGCGATGCCTACCCGCAGAAGATCGTCGATGGCCGCCCCTAAAAGTGTCGCAATGCACTGGTGGAGAAGAAGATTCTGCCAGAGGCGGTCTACGCTAAGGTAAAGCCGATGCTGGAAGCTCGTCAGGCCAAGCTGGCAAAAAGTAGGTTCTTCGCCTCGCACCGAAAATGCCCGTCGGCTCCGGCCGATAGGCCTTTTTGCATCGTCCGCGCCGATTGTGGTATCCTCCAGATTCATGTTTCTCAGCAGCTTCCACCACGTCCACCACCATCACAGCGGGGCGACGTGCGTTCGGCGGGCCAACGGATAGAAACTCTGATTTCCATCAGAAAGGTTGCCCCGCCGAGTGATCGGCGGGTTTTTTATTGCTATGAGCGTCAAAGCGATTTCCGAGTTAGATTTTGCCAAATTGGACGGCCTCCTGACGACCGTCATCCAGGACCATTCCAGCGGCCGGGTGCTGATGGTGGGGTTTATGAACGAAGAGAGCTTACGGATCACGATTGAAACCGGCAAGGCAGTCTTTTTCAGCCGGAGCCGGCAGAAGCTTTGGCGGAAGGGTGAGAGTTCCGGGCACGTACTGCTAGTGAAGAAGATCCAAACGGATTGCGATACGGACGCTTTGCTCATCCAGGTGGAGGCGGTAGGCCCGGGGGTTTGCCACGCTGGCTTTGAAAGCTGTTTCTATCGAACGCTGGAAGGCGATGTTTGGACGGAAACCGAGTCTCGCACTTACGACCCAGCTCAGGTATACGGAAGCTAAGGGGAACATTGATGAATAAACTTAAACTAGGTCTACCCAAAGGGAGCCTCGAAAACGCCACCGTCGATCTTTTTCGCCGCGCTGGATTTCAGATTGCGATTTCTTCGCGATCTTATTTCCCGGCCATTGACGACCCCGAAATCGAATGCATGTTGATTCGGGCCCAGGAAATGGCTCGTTACGTGGAAGACGGCGTTCTCGATGCCGGCCTCACCGGTTACGACTGGGTGATGGAGACCGACTCCAAAGTGGAAACCGTCGCCGAGCTGGTGTACTCGAAACAAAGCTCGCGCAAAGTGCGCTGGGTACTGGCCGTGCCGGAGAATTCCCCGATCCAAAGTGTGAAGGATCTGGAGGGCAAAATCGTTTCCACCGAGTTAGTGAACTTTACGAAGCGCTATCTTGCTCAACACGGAGTAACGGCGAAGGTGGAGTTCAGTTGGGGGGCAACGGAAGTGAAGCCGCCCTATTTAGCCGACGCGATCGTGGAGGTGACGGAAACGGGCTCTTCGCTTCGCGCCAATAAGCTGCGCATTGTGGAAGAGTTACTCGAATCCAACACGCAATTAATCGCCAACCTCGATAGCTGGCAGGATCCGTGGAAGCGCCGGAAGCTGGCGGACCTGAAGATGCTACTCGAAGGGGCGATGGCAGCGCTGGGCAAGGTCGGGCTGATGTTAAATGTCGAAGAGGAGAATCTGGACCGCGTGCTGTCCGTTTTGCCGGCGCTCAAGAATCCCACCGTCTCCCGGTTGAGCCGCGGCAATTGGCTCGCGGTGAATACGATCCTCGAAGAGGTGACGGTCCGGGAGATTATTCCCCGACTCAAGGAAGCCGGCGCACAGGGTATTGTGGAATATCCGCTCAATAAGATTGTGATGTAGGCGCATGATTCGAATCCTGGAAGCGACACAAGCCGGTAAATTACTGGAGCGCAAAGCGGCACGGTTCGGCGAAGCCGAAGCGATCGTGCGACCGATTCTCGAGGCGGTACGCAAACGAGGGGATAAAGCACTACTCGAGTACGGGCGACAGTTCGATGGACTGACCCGGAAGTCCGTTGTGGTGCCCGCGAAGGAATTAAAGCTCGCCGAGCAGAGGGTCTCCGCGGAATTTAAGCGCGCGGTGCGGCAGGCAGCCAAGAACATCCGTGCTTTTGCGAAGTTACAATTGCCGGTGGCCAAACGGGTGCAGATTGCGCCGGGCATTGCGGCCGGCCAAGTAATTCGGCCGCTAGATGTAGTGGGCGCCTATGTGCCAGCGGGGCGTTATCCTTTGCCCTCCACCGTGCTGATGACGGTAATTCCGGCGCAAGTGGCGGGTGTGCCGATGGTGTGTGTTACTTCACCCAAAGTAGTGCCGGAAATCTACGCAACCGCGAGCCTGCTGGGCGTCGATCGAGTCTTTCAGATCGGTGGCGCGCAAGCGATTGCGGCTTTCGCCTATGGCACCCAAAGCGTTCCGAAGGCGGACCGCATTGTCGGGCCGGGTAACATTTACGTCGCCGCGGCCAAGAAGTTACTGGCCGGAGAAGTGGGAATTGACTTTGTCGCGGGCCCAACCGAAATCCTCATCATTGCGGCGGAGGGCGACCCGCGCTGGATCGCCGCGGACATGTTGGCGCAAGCAGAGCACGATACCGATGCCTCGGCCATTCTCCTGACTACTTCGAAACAACTCGCCATAGCCGTACAAGTGGAGATAGAAGCGCAACTGAGCACGTTGTCTACGGCAGCGACGGCGCGGGTTGCGATTGAGAAGAACTCAGCGATCTTGTTGGTACCTTCACTCGAAGCCGCGGCTGAATTGTCGAATCGATTTGCACCGGAGCATCTGAGCCTGCACGACCCGAAGTTATTGCCGCTCATCCGGCACGCGGGAGGCATATTCTTAGGTGCGGCCAGCCCGGAGGCGGCGGGAGATTATGCGGCGGGGCCCAACCATGTACTGCCGACATCCGGCGCGGCGCGGCTGCGCGGCGGGCTGTCGTCTGCTGATTTCGTGAAAGTAATTGCCACCCAGACACTGACCAAACGCGGATTACGTGACCTGTCGAGCACAGTTACTACTTTGGCGCGAGCCGAAGGGCTCGAGGCGCATGCGCGATCGGTGGAAGTGAGATTGAAATGATATCGCCGCGCCCCGCCGTAGTGAGGATGGCCCCCTACCATCCGCCTTCCGGCGGACGAACGGGAAAATTGCGCCTGGACTTTAACGAAAATACCGTGGGCTGCTCGCCCAAGGTGGCGGAGTACTTACGCGAAGTGCTCACACAGCCGTTGTTGGCTGTCTATCCTGAGTACGAAGAAACGCGGCCAGCGTTGGCGCAGTTCTTCGGGGTAGGCGCGGATGAGTTACTAATGAGCAATGGCACGGACGAAGCCATTCAAGTTCTGGTGAATACTTACGTCGACGACGAGGACGAAGTGCTGGTACTTACGCCTTCTTATGCGATGTATCGGTTCTACGGCGAACTGGCAGGGGCCCAAGTGCGAGAGATTCCCTATGAACCGGACACGTTAGCCTTTCCGGTAGAGAGATTCCTGGCCGCCGTTCGACCGCGGACGCGGGCCATCCTGATTGCGAATCCGAACAATCCCACGGGGTGCGGTATCGGGTTGGACGTGGTGGAGCAGATCCTGGACGCGGCGCCGGATGCGGCAGTTTTGATCGACGAAGCTTACTACGAGTTCTGCGGACGCACGGCATTGCCGCTGTTAAGGCAGTATCCCAATCTTTTTGTGAGCCGGACTTTCTCGAAGGCCTACGGCATGGCGGCGATGCGGATCGGTTGCTTGCTTTCGAACGCGGAGAATATGGCGCACTTACGGAAGGCGCAGTCGCCGTACAGCGTGAATTTATTGGCCGCCCTTGCGGCGCGAGTGGCCGTAACGGATACGGAATATGTAAATGAGTTTGTCGCGGAGGCGGTAGCGTCGCGCGAAACTCTCTATCGTTTCTTTGACGAAATGAGCATTGGCTACTGGCGCAGCGAGGCTAATTTTGTGTTGTTCAAAGCGGGCCAACGCGCGGTGCCGATCCGTGACGAACTGCGGCGGAGGGGCATATTAGTGAGGGACCGCAGCTACGAGCTGCCGGGTGCGGTGCGGGTTACGGTAGGGCGGGCGGAGCAAACGGAACGTTTCATGCGCGAGTTGCGGGAGATTTGGTAGATGGCTGAACGAATTATCGTGTTCGATATGGATGGCGTGTTGGTGGAGGTGAGCGAGAGTTACCGGGCCACCATCGTCGAAACCGTCAAGTTATTCACTAACGAGACCATACCGCGGGAACTGATTCAGGAGTATAAGAACCAGGGGGGATGGAATAACGATTGGATGTTATCTCAGAAGATCTGCGCGGATCTGGGCATGCCGGTCGATTTCGACACGGTGGTGGCCCGGTTTAATGAAATCTTCTTTGGCCACGAAGGGAAGCCAGGGCTGATGGAGCGCGAACGCTGGCTGCCCTTGCCGGGGATGCTGGAGCGGTTGCAGTCTCGCTTTGACCTCGGTATCTTCACCGGGCGGCTTCGCTTTGAGGCGCAGATGACGCTGGACCGTTTCGCCAAGACCTTGCCGATTTCGGTGCTCGTCGGGGCGGACGATGTCGAGCAGCAGAAGCCGCATCCAGAAGGTTTGTTGAAGATCGCGGCGATCGACCGGGAACGTCCCTTGCTCTACGTCGGCGATACGGTTGACGACGCACGTGCGTCCAAGGCGGCTGGGGTTCCGTTTGTGGGCGTCGCCGCCGATACCCATGGCCACCGCAGCGCACTGATTCGTCTCTTCCAGACCGAGAACGCCGCGCATATCATCGAAAACATCAATGAGCTGGAAGGGATTGTCTAAAATGCGCCAATCGACGATCGAGCGGATTACGAAAGAGACCCAAATCACGGGTAAGTTGAAGCTCGAGGGCAAAGGCCGGTACAACATTTCGACCGGAATACGCTTCTTCGACCATATGCTGGAGCTCTTCACTAAGCACGGTGGCTTTGACCTGGACGTGCACGCCACCGGCGACCTGGACGTGGACCAACACCATACGGTGGAGGACGTGGGTATTGTCTTGGGGCAGTTGTTTGCCAAGGCTCTCGGCGACCGCAAAGGTATTAATCGCGCGGGTTACTTTGTACTGCCGATGGACGAGACCTTGGCGGTAGTAGCCATCGACTTAGGCGGGCGTCCGGCGTTGGTGTATCAGGATTCGGTGCGCGTGCGGCATGTCGGCGATCTGCAAGTGGAGTTACTGCCTGATTTCTTCGATGGCTTTGTGGTACACGCTGGGGCGAACTTACACGCGAAGATCATGTATGGGCGGTCGAGCCATCATAAGATCGAGGCGATCTTTAAGTGCTTCGCCCGGGCGATGCGCTACGGCTGCTCTAAGGACTTACGTTTGAAAGACCAGCTCCCTTCCACCAAGGGGTTACTGTGATTTCGATTATCGACTACGGTGCGGGCAACTTACGGTCGGTGCAAAATACGCTCAGCGAAATCGGCGCTCAGTATCGGTTGATCGACTCGGCGGCCGAGATCAAGTCGGCTCAGAAGTTGGTGCTGCCGGGGGTAGGCCATTTTGGTCAGATGATGCGGGCGATCGACGCGATGCGGCTGCGAGAGCCAATTCTCGAGTATGTGCGCGGTGGAGGACCGTTCTTTGGGATCTGCGTAGGCATGCAAGGCCTGTTCGAAGGCAGCGAAGAGGCGGAGGGCGTGGCTGGTTTGGGCGTTATTGCTGGACGCTTGCGCCGTTTCGGGGCCGAGGCTCGGGTACCGCATATGGGCTGGAACGAGATTCGGCCGCTCGCTGGCTCCCGGCTACTGGCCAATATCGGCGCGCGGCCATTTGTCTATTTCGCGAATAGTTACCACGCGCCGGAGGTACCCGAAACGGCGGCGACTTGTGAGTATTCAACGGTGTTCTCGGCGGCGGTGGAGCATGAGAACGTCTTCGGGGTGCAGTTTCATCCGGAGAAGAGCGGCCCCTTGGGTTTGAAGATTATGGACAACTTCGCGAAACTCTAAGATGCTCACCAAACGAATTATTCCTTGCTTGGATGTGACGGCCGGCCGCGTGGTAAAGGGCGTGAACTTTGTCAATTTGAGGGACGCCGGCGACCCGGTGGAATTGGCTGACCGGTATAACCAACAAGGAGCCGATGAGTTGGTGTTTCTGGACATTACCGCTTCGAGCGATGAGCGTAACACGATGGCGGATGTCGTATTTCGGACCGCCCGAAAAGTGTTTATCCCCTTGACGGTAGGCGGAGGCATTCGCCAAGTGACCGACGCACGGCGGATTCTGGTTTCTGGCGCCGATAAGGTTTCGGTCAATACGGCCGCGGTTCATCGTCCAGAGTTAATCGCCGAATTGAGCCGGGAGTTCGGTGCCCAGGCCGTGGTGTTAGCCATTGACGCGCGCCGGAATGCTACTGGCGGCTGGAACGTATTCACCAAAGGGGGCCGGCACGACGAGGGCATCGACGCGGTAGAGTGGGCGGCGCGCGGCCAGGCACTGGGAGCGGGCGAGATCCTGCTGACCTCGATGGATACGGACGGGGTGCAGACGGGTTTTGATTGCGCCCTTACCCGGGCCGTCTCGCGCGCGACGAGAATTCCGGTAATTGCGTCGGGTGGCGCGGGTAAGCCGGAACACTTTGAGGCGGTGCTCACGGATGGCGAAGCGGACGCCGCTTTGGCGGCCTCGATCTTCCATTACGGCACTTACACCGTGAATGATTTGAAACAGTATCTGGATAAGCACGGCATTCCCGTGCGTGTGGCGGGTTAAGGAGCGAAGGTTTTGATTATTCCCTGCATTGATCTGATGGGTGGAAAAGTAGTGCAATTGGTGCGCGGCCAGAAGAAGGCCCTGGAAGTGGATTCGGTGGACGAGATGATTGGCCGCTTCCACGGCTTCCCGGAGTTACAAGTGATTGACCTGGACGCGGCAATCGGCACCGGCGCGAACGACGACTTAGTTATTCACGTCGCAACCCGCGTACCTTCCCGGATTGGCGGGGGGGTGCGGACGGTGGATCGCTTCGCGAAACTAGTCTCGCAAGGTGCCAGCCGGGTAATCGTGGGCACCGCCGCCTTTACCGGGGATGGAATCAACCACGGATTTCTGGAGCAATTGGATCCGGTGCGCACGCTAATCGCCTTGGATACCCTGGAAGGGCGAATCACCGTGAAGGGCTGGAGAGAAAGCCTGAACTTGACGGCGGAAGCGGTTATTCGAGAGTTAGAGCCTTACGCCCATGGTTTTCTCTGCACTTACGTCGACAAAGAAGGCATGATGCAGGGGACGGACCTAGCTTGGTACCGCCGCCTGCGCGACGCAACGTCCCACGAGATTACCGCGGCCGGTGGGATTTCGAGTTACGAAGAAATAGCCACCCTGACGGAGTGGGGCATTCATTGCGCGCTGGGCATGTCGATTTACACGGGGCATTTGTCTTTAGATGAATTGCGCCGGTTGCAGGCGAAAGAAAGCTAACGGCCTGCTTCATCGTAAACGGCCTTGGCGAGGCGGGCGATCACGGATTCGATCACCTCCGGGGCGGCCTTGGCGTCCGTGACGAAGATAGCCAGCGCGAGCCGTTTACCATTGGGCAAAGTGATTAGAGCCATGTCGTTGGTGGCCGCAGTTACGCCTTGGCGTACGCCGGAGGTGCCGGTTTTGTGGGTGACGATGGCGGTAGCGGGAAGCAGACCCTTGATGCGTTTCAGTCCGGTGGGCGACTCAGTCATCCACAGCTGCAGCAAGGCGGTATGTTCGGCATTTAGGGGCGTTCGATCGTGCAAAAGACGGAGCAACTTGACGGCGGCGCGGGGTTCGAACCAGTTGCGGTATTGAGCCCGGTCATCACGGTGCAACGTCGCCTCCCCGTCCTGAAGCCTAAAGCCACGAATGCCTAGCGAGTGGAGGTACGCCGTTACGCGCACCGGGCCGCCCAGAATACGCAGAAGAATCTCGGAGGCCGCATTATCACTGAACGAAACGGCGAGGCGCATTAGCTCGCGCAAGGGGACTTCGATGTTGGCATTCGGATACTTGTCCTGTAACGGGCTATAAGTTATAGGCAGGATCCGATCGCCAGGCAAGAAGCGGATAGGCTGGTCTAGTTGAAACTCGCCCTGTTCGATTCGCCGCAGGGCCGCCAGGACGAGCGGGAACTTGAAGACGGACTGCATCGGCGGCCGCCCCTCGGCGCGCAGGTTACAGTCGAGGCGCATCTTGGGAAGCGAGCAAGCCATCGACACTTGTCCTTGGGCCTCCGCGGCAATGGCGGCCAGACGCGGCGACAAGTCGGAGGTCGCGAGTAAGACGAGCGGTAAGGAAATAAGCAGCACTCATCAAGGTTATCGTGCATTTGGCGGCTGGTACCGGTGCCGGTAGGGCCGAATTAAGCAGCCCGGCGATACCTTCGAATGGGCGCCGAATGGGCAGGGTAAGCTGAGAGAGTGAAAAGTTCGCATTATTACGCCCTGATCCTCGCCGGCGGACGCGGCACTCGTTTCTGGCCACGAAGCCGCAAAGCCCATTCGAAGCAAGTGCTCAGCTTTACCGGCGACCGAACGCTGATCCAGCAGACGGTGGACCGGTTAATGGAAGTATTGCCCGCCGAACGAATCTTCGTCCTGACGAATCCGAACCTGCGGACAGAGATCGTAAAGCAGTTGCCGGGAGTGCCAAAGAGCCAGATTCTGGCCGAGCCGGCGCAGCGGAATACGGCTCCGGCGATTGGGCTGGCCGCGCATCTGATCGGGCAATTGGACCCGAATGCGGTGCTGGGCGTCTTTCCGGCCGACCACGTGATCACCAAGCCGAAGCGCTTTCTGAAGTTCGTGCGCGCGGCCTACACAGGGGCAGCCAAGGGGCAGATGGTGGTTTTGGGGATTCAAGCACGCTGGGCCGAAACCGGGTACGGCTACGTGGAGTTCCCGGCTGGCTTCGAGGCGGGCGGTACCACGCCGCTCGAGGTGTTGAGTTTCAGGGAAAAGCCGAAGCTCGAAGACGCCCAGCAGTATCTGGCCGCCGGGCGCTTCTGCTGGAATGCGGGCATGTTCTTTTGGAAGACTTCGGTCTTCGGCGAAGCGCTGCGCCAGTTTATGCCAAAGACGGCGACGCTGCTGGCGGCCTTGCCGAAAGCGACTGCCCGAAACTTCCCCGCGGAGCTGGCGCGCATCTTTCCGCTGTGCGAAAACGTCTCGGTAGACTACGGCGTGATGGAAAAAGCGACCCAAATTACGGGCCTCGCGACGGACGACATCGGCTGGAACGACGTCGGCAGTTGGAACGCCATCTATGAATTGCTTTCGCGCAAGCCCGGCGACAACGTCTCGCAGGGTGAGTCGCTGGCGATCGAGAGCCGGGGCAACTATGTGGACGCCGGCAAGAAACTGGTGGCGCTGGTGGGCGTAGAAGACTTGGTGGTGGTGGACACCCCCGATGCCCTTCTGATCACCACGCGGCAGCATTCGCAGAAAGTGGGAGAGATGGTAAAGCTTTTAGAAAGACTAAAACGTGAAGATTTGCTGTAATTCGATTCATTGTGGCTAACAATTTAATAGGTATTATTAATCTCACCAAAGCAATACAACTAGAGACTATTGCAAGGCAGGACGCTCTTTGGGAAGATCAGGAGGCATCGTCTGGCCCGCATGTGCAGCCATGGGAATCAGTCAGTCGGGATGACGAGCAGAAGTAGCTAGGAGTACCCGACGTGAAAGAACGTGGTTTAGTGAAGTGGTTTAACAACGCAAAGGGCTATGGATTCATCCAACGCCAGACGGGCGAGGATGTTTTCGTGCACTTTAGCTCGATTAACATGAACGGATACCGGTCTCTTGAAGAGGGAGCCGAGGTGGAATTTGAAGTGAAGACAGGGCCCAAGGGTCTCCAAGCTGAAAATGTCCTGTTGACGTAGGGCAACGGTAGATTTTTTCGGGCTGGAAAAGCCGGCTAGCGGAGACGCTAGCCGGCTTTTCGCTTTGTGGGAAAGTTTATTTTCGGAGACCGAGCCTTTTTGCCAGGAAAATTCGCTTTAGAGAATAGAGGCGGAAGTCTTCCCTGGGCAATCCTCGCAAGGGGCTGCTTTTTTTCTTGGGGTGGCCGCTTTAAAAACGAAGCTCTCTCATAAAAGCGAAGAAAAGCCGTAAGGACCCGGTTCTCGGAGGCCGGGGCCTTACGGCTTTTTGCTATTTGGCGGACTTTTTCGACACCGTGAGGCGCAGGACGCAGGACAGGTTTGACAGGCGAGGGGCCTGATTTGCTACTCTATGAGGAGAGATTAAGAGATTGGAGTTCGTACGCCTATGAGTACCGCTTTTCCCTCGGGGAAGGCGATCGAGCGCAAGTGGCACGTTC
>Ga0105046_10014800_pt1 | contig 12019 bp, 13 predicted proteins | sample MAT03_FD_78385 | JGI IMG/M metagenome (GOLD analysis project Ga0105046, IMG submission 78385) | Freshwater microbial communities from Lake Fryxell liftoff mats and glacier meltwater in Antarctica - MAT-03 (megahit assembly) | ecosystem: Environmental > Aquatic > Freshwater > Ice > Liftoff...
CCATCGCTTCAACCGCGCCCAGCAGGACGGCTTCCTGCCGTTGATGGAGGAGGGGGTCATCCTCCTCGTCGGCGCCACGACCGAAAATCCGTCCTTCGAGCTGAACGCGGCGTTGCTGTCGCGCACTCAGGTTCTGACATTGCGCCGCCTCGACCCCGATGCGCTCGACGCTCTCGCGCGGCGTGCGGAGACCGAACTCGCCCGTCCATTGCCGTTGACCCCGGAGGCGCGCGTCGCGCTGATCGAAATGGCCGACGGCGACGGGCGCGCGCTGCTGAACCTGATCGAACAGATCGCCTCGGAACGCGAGCGGCTCGATGTCGCCGCTCTCGCCGGGCGGCTCACCCGCCGCGCCCCGGTCTTCGACAAGTCGGGCGACGGCCACTACAATCTGATCTCGGCGCTGCACAAGTCGGTCCGCGGCTCCGACCCCGACGCCGCCCTGTACTGGTTCGCCCGGATGCTCGAGGGCGGCGAGGATCCGCGTTATCTGGCGCGACGTATCACGCGCATGGCGGTCGAAGATATCGGTCAGGCCGACACTCGCGCGACGGAAATCTGTCTCGCGGCGTGGCTGACCTATGAGCGTCTCGGCTCGCCCGAAGGTGAGCTTGCCCTCGCCCAGGCGGTGATCCATCTCGCGCTCGCGCCGAAGTCGAACGCCGGCTACGCCGCGTTCGCGGCCGCCCGCGCCAGCGCCCGCCGCAACGGCTCGCTGCCGCCGCCAAAGCACATCCTGAACGCGCCCACGCCGCTGATGAAATCTGAAGGTTACGGGGCGGGCTATGTCTATGACCACGACACTGCCGACGGCTTTTCCGGCCAAAGCTATTTCCCCGACGCCATGGCGCGCGAAAGCTACTACGTCCCAACCGGCGGCGGGGCCGAAGCGGCGCTGCGCGAGCGGCTCGCGTCGCTGCTCGCCCGGCGCGCCGAAAAATCGGAGTGAGCCGGCGAGGCCGACAGCGGACGTCGCGCGTCGACGGCCCCTGCGATGTGGCCCCATCTGCTGTTCCTCTGGTTGATCATCTTTAAGTGGAAAAAAACAGCAGGTAATAAGCTTAAGTGTAAATCTGTGTTATTGCAATTATTTATAGAGACCCAATTTCGCGGGCGCTCGCCGATCCGATGGAGACGCGGATGTCTCCACCGCGCCAACGTATCGCATCGCGATTTTTCCGTGCTCGCCTCCTTGACTCGATCGGATATTCCGCAAGACTGGCTCCCGGAATTTGTGCGGGCGACGAGTTGATGATCAGGGACAGTGACGCACGGCTTGTCGCGTTTTCGTTTTCCTCCCGGCTCGAGGCCGATCAGTCGACGACGGCGCTGATGCAGCTTGCCCGGCAAATCTGGCGCGACAATGTGCGCGCCGGCCTGACCGGGGTGCTGACCCGCTGCGGGACCGATCTCGATCAGACCATCGAGGGGCCGGGCGATGTCGTGGCGCCGCTGTCGGCGCGCATCCTGACCGACCCGCGGCACGGCGACATCGCCATTCGCTTCTTCGGGCCGATTGCGCGTCGCCATTACGCCGGGTGGAGCGTCGAAGGTTTCGAGCAGCCTTCGCCGGTCCCGTTCGAGCCGCCGCCGCGCGGCAGTCTCCTGTCGCTTGTCGCCCGCCAGTCCGCGACGCACGGAGACGGCGGCAGGAGCCGCACGGTCGCCACCTGACCACGCCCGGCAGCCCCCTAACGCGGGTGCAGGCCGCGCTTAACTTGACAACCCCCGCGTCGTGGGGGCACTGAGCGTCCGACCGATCGGGTTGGAGCGCCATGTGTCCGTCGTGTTGCAAATCGCCGTTGGAGGCGCGCTCGGCGCGGTGCTGCGCTATGGCGCCGTGACGCTCGGCGCACGGGTCTTCGGCACAACATTTCCGTGGGGCACGCTGGCAGTCAACGTGATCGGAAGCTTTCTGATCGGCGTCGCGTTCGTTTATGTCCTCAGCCGCGCCGATCCAAGCCTGCGACGGGTCGCGCCGTTGGTGATGTCTGGCTTCCTCGGTGGCTTTACCACGTTCTCCGCCTTTTCTCTGGAGACGTTGCTCCTGATCGAGCGCGGGCGATTGGGCGCAGCGATGGCCTATGTCGGCGGGAGCGTCGCGCTGTGCCTCGTCGCGGTCGCCGCCGGAGCGTGGCTGGCGCGGAGCGGCGCACCCGCATGACCGGCGTGCGCCAGATCACGCTCGGGCCCGCAGACGCGGATCAGCGGCTGGACCGGTGGCTGCGCCGGATGCACCCGCACGTCGCGCAGGGGCGGATCGAGCGGATGTGCCGCAAGGGCGAGATTCGCGTCGATGGCGGGCGCGTCCAGGCTTCGACCCGGCTTGCGACTGGCCAGACTGTGCGCTTGCCGCCGATCCCCCCTGAGCCGGACGTGCCCATGCCCGGCGGCGCCAGGGTCTCGGACGCCGATGCGGCGATGATCCGGGGTGCGGTGATCTACCGCGACGAGGACATCCTCGCGATCAACAAGCCCCCCGGCCTCGCGTCACAAGGCGGCTCCGGCACGACGCGCCATGTCGATCTGCTCGCCGACGCGCTGCGCTTTGATCGCGACGACAAGCCGCGCCTCGTGCATCGGCTCGACCGCGACACGTCGGGCGTCCTGCTGCTGGCGCGGAGCGTGCGCGCGGCGGCCGGGCTGGCCAAGGCGTTCCAGTCCCGCGACGCGCGCAAGATCTACTGGGCGCTGGTGGCCGGCGTGCCGCATCCGCGGAGCGGCACGATCCGCTATGGCCTGGTCAAGGCGCCGGGGCATGGCGCGGGCGGCGAGGGCGAGAAGATGCGCGTGGTTCCCCCCGACGCGGTCGCTGCGACCGAAGGCGCGAAACGCGCGACAACCGATTACGCGGTGATCGAGGCGGCGGCGACGCGCGCCTCCTGGGTTGCGCTGGCCCCGATCACCGGGCGCACGCATCAGTTGCGCGCGCACATGAACGCGATCGGGCACCCGATCATCGGTGACGGGAAGTACGGCGGCAACGCGCAGGAGAAGACCGAGGACGGCTGGGGCGCGCAGCTCGGCGGTCAGGTCAGCCGAAAGCTGCACCTCCATGCGCGGTCGATCGCGCTGCGCCATCCGATCACCGGCGCGCGGCTGAGCCTGACAGCGCCGCTGCCCGAGCACATTGCGCGCAGCTGGGAGCTGTTCGGCTGGCGGGAGCGCGACGCGGCCGCCGATCCGTTCGAGGATCTGGCGTGACGGGCGCGCGCCTCGTGGTGTTCGACATGGACGGCACGCTGATCGACAGCCAGCGGGTGATCCTCGACGCGATGGCGCGGGCCTTCGCCGCTGCGGGGCGCGCGGTTCCGTCCGAGGCCGAGGTCCTCGGTATCGTCGGGCTGTCGTTGCCCGAGGCGATGGCGGCGCTGCTGCCCGAGGCGTCCGAGGTCGAGACGCTGGCGCTCGCGGCGCTCTACCGGGAGGACTTCGCCGCCAAGCGCGCCATCGGCGGCGCCGAGGCCGAGGCGCCGCTCTACCCCGGCGCCCGCGATGCGCTGGAGCGGCTGGCCGCGCGACCTGGCATGCTGATGGGGGTCGCGACCGGCAAGGCACGGCCGGGCCTCGATCACGTTTTCGCCCATCACGATCTCGGTCGCTACTTCGCGACGAGCCAGACCGCCGACGCGCATCCGTCCAAGCCGCACCCGTCGATGCTGCGCGCGGCGCTCGCCGAGACCGGCTGCGGCCCGGAGGTGGGCGTGATGGTCGGCGACACCGAGTTCGATATTGCGATGGGACGCGCGGCCGGCTTTGCGACTGTCGGCGTGGTCTGGGGCTATCATCCCCGGTCCCGGCTGGAGGCGGCGGGCGCGGATGTGCTGATCGAGGGGTTCGACGCGCTCGATCGCGCTCTTGACGCGCTCTGGGCCCGGCCGAGGTGATCGCGCCGCGCCGGTTCTGGGCCGATGTGACGATCGCGCCGGAGGACGGTGGCTTCGGCCTGCGGCTCGACAACCGACCGTTGCGCACGCCGGCCCACGCGGCGCTGCGCGTTCCGACCCACGGGTTCGCGGAGGCGATCGCGGTCGAATGGCGGGAGATCGGCGATGAGATCGTCCCCGAGGCGCTGCCGTTCACGCGCGCGGCGAACGTCGCCATCGACCGCGTGGCGCGCGATCCCGGTCCAGTCGTCGCGCAGGTCGCCCGGTACGGCGAAACCGACCTGCTATGCTACCTCACGGGTGAGCCCGAGGGCCTGCGTCGCCGCCAGACCGAAGGCTGGGAGCCCGTGCTCGCCTGGGCCGCCACGCGGCTGGACGCGCCGCTGCGCACCACGATCGGGGTGATCCACATTGCGCAACCGCCCGGCAGTCTCGCGGCGCTGGAGGCGGCGGTTGCGGCGCTCGACCCGTTCGCGCTGACCGCGCTCCACGAACTCGTCGCGCTTTCGGGCTCGCTGTTGCTGGGCCTTGCGGTCGCCCGAGGCGCGTGCGAGCCCGAAACCGCCTGGGACCTATCGCGTATCGACGAAATCTGGCAAGCTGAACAATGGGGGGCCGACGCCGAGGCCGAAGCCGCCGCGGCTCTGAAACGGGCAGATTTTCTGCGCGCAGGGTTAATGCTCGAATTGCTGGCAGATAGGGCGACCTCTGCATAGAAAGCATGAGAAATTCGATCGACATGCACGACAAGTCCGATTTTTGTGCAGTTCGCCTTGACGTTTCTGTCGTACGCAAACAAAATTGGTCCAAGGGCCATCAGTCGCCCGAAAGTACCAGCCGAGCCGAGGGTCCGAACCCTCGCGCAGCCCTGAGAAATGGGCAACCATCATGAAGAGGACTAAAATGACGAGACATCATCTTTTGGCGACCGCCATGGTCTTGGGTCTGTCGGCCGTCGGCGCCCAGGCGCAAACGCTCGACAAGGTCAAGACCGCCGACGTCCTGAAATGCGGCACGAACACCGGTCTGGCCGGTTTCGCCGCCCCCGACGCGAGCGGCAACTGGGAAGGCTTCGACATCGCGGTCTGCCGCGCCCTCGCGGCCGCGGTCCTCGGCGACCCGGCGAAGGTCGAATTCGTGCCGACCACCGGCGAGACCCGCTTCACTGCGCTTACTTCGGGCGAGATCGACGTTCTGGTGCGGAACTCGACCTGGACGTTCACGCGCGACGTGGACCTGAAGTTCACGTTCACCAACGTCAACTACTACGACGGACAGGGGTTCATGGTTCCCGCCGAACTCGGGGTCACCTCGGCGCTGGAGCTCGACGGGGCGACCGTCTGCATCCAGACCGGCACCACGACCGAGCTCAATCTCGCCGACTGGTTCAAGGCCAACGGGATCACGTACACGCCGGTCCCGATCCAGACCAACGCCGAGGCCGATCAGCAATTCCTCGCCGGCGCCTGCGACGCCTATACCACCGACGCCTCGGGGCTTGCCGCCAGCCGTGCGACCTACGAGACGCCCGAAAACTTCATCATCCTGCCGGAGATCATCTCGAAGGAGCCGCTCGGCCCGCTCGTGCGCCAGGGCGACGACCAGTGGGCCGACGTGGTCCGCTGGACGTTCAACGCCCTCGTCGCAGCCGAGGAATACGGCGTGACCTCGGCGAACATCGAAGAGATGATGGCGTCCGAAAGTCCGGAGATCCGTCGCCTGCTCGGGGCCGAGGGCGACCTCGGGGCGTTGCTCGGGCTCGATGCGGAATGGGCCAAGCGTGCGATCATGGCCCGCGGAAACTACGGCGAGATTTTCGCTGCGACCATCGGCGAGGGCACGCCGAGCAACCTCGAGCGCGGCCTGAACGCGCTGTGGACCGAGGGCGGTCTGCAGTACTCGCCGCCCTTCCGCTGATCGAAAGGTTGGAGGGGCGCACCGGTTTCTGCCGCGCCCCTCCACCGCCGGTCCGCGCGACCTGGGGGGGTCCGGACAAGCGGAGTCCGAGGACAGCGATCCGGTCACAGGTGAGGATTTGGTCCATTTTCAGGGGGTTGGCAGAATGACGAGCATCGATGTATCGCCAGAGCCGTTCCGGCTGAGCATGTTGATCTACGATACGCGCTTTCGGTCGCTGACCATCCAGACGGTCGCCGTCCTTCTTTTCATGCTCGCCGCGGCCTGGCTGGTGAACAACACCGTCCAGAACCTGAACGCGCTCGGCAAGGATTTCGATTTCGGCTTCCTCTCCAGCCGTGCCGGATACGACATCAACCAGGCGTTGATCCCTTACACCAACGACAGCACGCACGGGCGCGCGGCGCTGGTGGGGATCCTCAATACACTACTTGTCGCCCTTCTGGGCTGCACCTTCGCCACGATCATCGGGGTGCTCGCGGGCGTGCTGCGGCTCTCGACAAACTGGGTGGTGGCGAAGCTGGCCGCCGCCTATGTCGAGGGCTTCCGCAACGTACCGGTGCTGTTGTGGATCTTCACGATCATGGCGGTCATCACCGAGAGCGCGCCGGCGCCATCGGCGTTCCGCGGCGACACAGCGACCGCATCGATGCTGTTCAGTGATAGCGTCGCCATCACCAATCGCGGTCTCTACATGCCCTGGCCGGTCTGGGGGCCGGGGTGGCACCTCGTCGTGGCGACGTTCGTCCTGTCGCTGATCGCGATCACCCTGTTCGGCCGATACGCGAAGAGGCGCCAGGAGGAGACGGGCGAGATCCTTCCGACGCTCTGGATCAAGCTGGGGCTGTTCTTCATACCGACGCTGCTGATCGATTTCGTGATGGGGAGCCCGATCACGCTCGCGTATCCGGTGCTGGAGCGGTTCAACTTCGTCGGCGGCGGCTTTGTCGACAAGGCGCTGATCGCGCTGGTCGTCGCGTTGTCGCTCTACACCGGCGCCTTCATCGCGGAGAACGTGCGGGCGGGCATCCTCGCTATCTCTAAGGGCCAGACCGAGGCGGCGAACGCGCTGGGGCTGCGGCCGAACCGGACGATGAGCCTCGTCGTGCTGCCGCAGGCGATGCGCATCATCATCCCGCCGCTGATCTCGCAGTACCTGAACCTGACCAAGAACTCGTCGCTGGCCATCGCAGTCGGGTACATGGACGTACGGGCGACACTGGGCGGGATCACGATGAACCAGACAGGGCGCGAGCTCGAATGCATGCTGCTGCTGATGGGGTTCTATCTCGTCGTCAGCCTGGCGATCTCGTCACTGATGAACTGGTACAACTCCTCGGTTTCGTTGAAGGAGCGTTGAGATGGTGGACACGACCTTCGTTCGCACCCAGATGATCGAGCCGGAGCAGGCGCCGGGCGCGTCGGTGGGCGCGGTGCGCTGGGCGCGGGAGAACCTGTTTTCGAACTGGTTGAATTCGGTCCTGACGCTTCTTTCGCTGTTCGCCGTGTATTGGCTCATCGCCCATATCGGCCCGTGGTTCCGCCACGCGGTCTGGAACGCCGGCTCGTTGCAGGAATGTCGGTCGATAATCCAGGCGACCTGGGGCGAGGGCGCGACGGGCGCGTGCTTTGCGGTGATCCGCGAGCGCTGGAAGCAGTATCTGTTCGGCTTCTATCCGGCCGACCTCTATTGGCGCCCGACGCTGACGTTCTTCCTGATGCTGGCGGCGCTGGCGCCGTTGCTGTTCTCCGGGCTGCCGCGCAGGACGATGTGGTTCTCGGTCGCATTTCCGGGCGTCGCGTACTGGTTGCTGTGGGGCGGGTCGATCTTTGTGCCGCTCGGCATCTACGCCGGGTTCGTCATCGCCTACGTCGTCCATGGCGCGATCTCCGCGCGCCGGCCCGGGCCGCTCGCGTCGGTCGCGGCGGTCGTGGCGTTGCTGATCTGGTGGCTGTATCTCGTCGGCCCGGTGGCGGGCGTACTGTCCGGGACGGGCATCGGCACGTTGACTCCGGTCCAGTCCAACCAGTTCGGCGGCTTCACGCTGTCGCTGGTCATCGGCGTGACCGGCATTGCGTTCTCGTTGCCGCTTGGCGTGCTGCTGGCGCTGGGGCGGCGGTCGGACATGTTCTTCGTCAAGACGATCTGCGTCGGCTTCATCGAGTTCATCCGCGGTGTGCCGCTGATCACGCTGTTGCTGGTGGCGTCGTTCCTTCTGAACATCTTCCTGCCGCCGGGCACGAATTTCGACATCATCCTGCGGGTCATCATCATGGTGACACTGTTTTCTGCCGCCTATATGGCCGAGACGATCCGCGGCGGTCTCGCGGCGCTGCCGCGCGGTCAGTACGAGGCGGCGGACGCGCTGGGGCTCGACTACTGGAAATCGATGCGGCTGATCATCATGCCGCAGGCGCTGAAGATATCGATCCCGGGCATCGTCAACAACTTCATCGGTCTGTTCAAGGACACGACACTGGTGGCGATCATCGCCCTGCTCGATCCGCTCGGCCTGACGACGGCGATCCGGGCGGATTCCAACTGGAACGGCATCATCTGGGAGCTTTACGGCTTCGTCGCGCTGATCTTCTTTCTCTTCTGCTACTCGATGTCGCAATATTCCCAGTACCTCGAGCGCAAGCTCCAGACCGGGCACTGATAGGAGGTATTTACAATGACCGAAGCCGCCCGCGAAGATCTGAAGCCTGTCAACCCGGCCACGCTCAAGGTATCGGACGAGATCGCCATCGAGATCGCCAGGATGAACAAATGGTTCGGTCAGTTTCACGTGCTGCGCGACATCAACTTGACCGTCAACCGTGGCGAGCGGATCGTAGTCTGCGGCCCGTCGGGCTCAGGCAAATCGACGCTCATCCGCTGCATCAACCGGCTGGAGGAACACCAGAAGGGCTTGATCAAGGTCGACGGGATCGAGCTTACCTCCGATCTGAAGAACATCGACAAGATCCGCTCCGAGGTCGGGATGGTGTTCCAGCATTTCAACCTGTTCCCGCATCTGACGATCCTCGAGAACTGTACGCTGGCGCCGATCTGGGTCCGCAAGACTCCGAAGAAAGAGGCTGAGGAGGTGGCGATGCACTTCCTGCGCAAGGTCAAGATCCCCGAGCAGGCGGCGAAGTATCCCGGTCAGCTTTCGGGCGGGCAGCAGCAGCGTGTCGCCATCGCGCGGTCGCTTTGCATGAAGCCGAAGATCATGCTGTTCGACGAGCCGACGAGCGCGCTCGATCCGGAGATGATCAAGGAAGTGCTCGACACGATGATCGAGCTCGCCCAGGAGGGCATGACGATGATCTGCGTCACCCATGAGATGGGCTTTGCCCAGGCTGTGGCGAACCGCGTCATCTTCATGGACAAGGGCCAGATCGTCGAACAGAACGAACCGCGCGAGTTCTTCAACAACCCCAAGTCCGAGCGCACCAAGCTGTTCCTGAGCCAGATCCTCGGGCACTGAGGGCGCGTCCGGACGCGGTAAAGCTCGTTAACAACCGGCGCGACCGGTCGTTCATCTTGGCGTCGTGAAGCCGAGAAGGGTTCCGGCGCCGGTTCGGGCCTGTGGCCAGGCGTCTATGTCGAGAGCGATCACAGTCGTCGCGGCGGTCGGGTACTGCGCGAATTTCGGATCGTCGGGCGGCTCGGCGAGCATCCGGCGGGCGAAGTCGCCGATGCCCGGCATATGCCCGAGCATCAGCACGATGCCGACGTCTGGCGCTTCGAGCACGGCGCGCAGCACATGCGACGCGGTCGCGTTATAGAGATCGGCGCGAGGCGTCATCGGGATCGCGGCGAAGGCGGGCCCGAGGGTGGCCCAGGTCTCTTGCGTGCGCGTGGCCGTCGAGACGAGCGCTACGTCGGGGAGGAAGCCGCGAGCGGCGAGCCAGGCTCCGATGCGCGGCGCGTCGACCCGGCCGCGGTCGTTCAGCGGGCGATCATGGTCGGGCTGGCCTTCGTCGGCCCAGCTCGATTTCGCATGTCGGATCAGGATCAGTCGTTTCATCGCGGCGCCTCGCCGTCGAGGGCGACAGTGTGGAAGGCCGGACGCGTCGGCTGCGATGGTTCGCGCGCGGTCAAATCGAGGCCGGGCGCGGCGCGCCCTCCCGGATCAACGTGCCCGCGCCGTGCGCGGTGAACAGCTCGAGCAGGACCGCGTGCGGTGCCCGGCCATCGAGGATCACCGCCGCGCGAACGCCGCCCTCGACCGCAAGCAGCGCCGTGTCGGTCTTGGGGATCATGCCGCCGGTGATCACCCCCGTGGCCGTCAATTCGCGCACCTCGTCGGACGTGAGCGCCGTCAGCACCGCGCCGGTCGCGTCCTTGACGCCCGCGACGTCGGTCAGGAGCAGCAGTCGGTCGGCCTTCATCGCAGCGGCGATGGCGCCGGCGAAGGTGTCGCCGTTGACGTTGTAGGTCTGGCCCTCGCGGCCGGCGGCGATCGGGGCGACGACGGGGATGAAGTCGGAGTTGAGGAAGGTGTGCAACACCTCGGGGTGGATTTCGACCGGGCGGCCGACGAAGCCGAGGTCGATCACGCTCTCGACTCCGTCGCGCACGACGGTCGTCAGGTCGCGCTCGCAGATCATCAGGTTCGCGTCCTTGCCCGACAGGCCGACCGCCCTGCCGCCCGCGGCGTTGATCGCCTGGACGATGCGCTTGTTGATGCGGCCGGCGAGGACCATCTCGACGATCTCGACTGTGGCGGCATCCGTCACGCGCTTGCCGTTGACGAATTCCGAGACGATGCCGAGCCGTTCGAGCATGTCGTTGATCATCGGGCCGCCCCCGTGGACGATCACCGGGTTGAGGTTGCATTGCTTCATCAGCACGATGTCGCGCGCGAACTCGCCCATGGCGGTGTCGTCGCCCATCGCGTGGCCGCCGAACTTGATGACCACGGTCGCGCCGTCGTAGCGCTGCAGATAGGGCAGGGCCTCGGACAGCGTGCGGGCCGTGGCGAGCCAGTCGCGGGTCTGGGCGGCGGCTTTGTCCATGCTGAGGGTCCTGGGGCTCGGGGCGGGCCTGCGTCCGCGGCAGGTTGTGATTGTACTTCCTGCGCGCGGACTTACATAATTGGCGCGGATCGAACAAGGAGCAGTCCGATGTTGTCGCGATATGTTGTCGCCATGGTTGCGGCCACCTGCGCTGCGCCCTCCGGGGGAGCGGCGGCGTCCGCCGAGGTCTGCACCCGGCTGTTTCGGCATTTCGATCGCGACGTGCTGATGTTCTCCAGTCCCGGCCAGACCGAGGATCTGTTGCTGTCGCGCAATGCCCAAGGCTCGGCGCAAAGGTTGATGGAGGTCGGCTGCGTGACGCGCGAGGGCGATCTCGCGCCGCTGGACGCGTTGGCGCGGGAGCTGCGCGGCACGCTGACCGGCGAGACCGGAGCGCCCATCCCCAGGATCTGGCTGCATGTCGGGATCGTTCCAGGCATCGCAACCGAGGTGCAGGTGCGCGGGTTCTTCGCCGATGTCGGCTTGGGAGCGCGCGGGATCGGCGCGCCGACGCTCGGGCGGCGGATTTACGTCGGGCCGTTCGTGACCGAGGGCGGTCTCGCGGAGGCGGCGGAGGTCGCGCGGCGGGCCGGGTTCGTGGCGCCGTATCCGCGCCGCTTCGGCACATGACGACCGCGCGCAAGGTCACGCTCGCCGCCGGACTCTTGGCGGCGGGATGCGGCGCTATCCCAGAGCAATCGCGCGATCGGACGGCCTGCGCGCCGTTGTTCATCGAATACGATCGTGTGGCGCAATTCGCGCCCGAGGACGCGCGGGACCCCATGCGCGGGAATTACGTCCTCGATTCGCGGCTGTCGCAACTGACCGTGCTATTGATCCAGAACGATTGCCAGACGCGCTCGCGCGATCTCGTCGGACTGGAGGAGGCCGCGGAAGCGCGGGGCGGCCGGGGGATCTCCGAGGGCGGCGAGTCGCTGGGCCGGCCCGTCGCGGTGCAGGTGGGGATGCTCACCGACGAGGGCGATGCGGCGCGGGCGCAGGCGTTCTTTCGCGAACTCGGGTTACAGACCACGAGCATCGGCGTGCAACGGCTTGGCCGGCGGGTCTACGCCGGGCCGGTGTTCACCGTGGACGGGCTCAACGACCTGACGGGTCTCGCGCGCGTGGCGGGGTTCGTGGCGCCGTATCCGTCGGCATTCTACCGGTTCTGACGCGGACGCTCCGTACTCACGGCGCCTGGCCCAGCC
>Ga0105046_10014801_pt1 | contig 12019 bp, 10 predicted proteins | sample MAT03_FD_78385 | JGI IMG/M metagenome (GOLD analysis project Ga0105046, IMG submission 78385) | Freshwater microbial communities from Lake Fryxell liftoff mats and glacier meltwater in Antarctica - MAT-03 (megahit assembly) | ecosystem: Environmental > Aquatic > Freshwater > Ice > Liftoff...
GAACAAATTTGCAGACGTTTAATTTGGCCTCTCCGTTTGTTGCTGCTTCGATTTGAGAATTGCAACTCCCGTTCTTCAAAGAGGCGAGCGAGAAAATCGCTTTGAGTTCGTCCACATAAGGCGCATACTGCCACATAGAATGCTCGAGTTCGGGAAATTACTTTGTCTTGGCATACCAAAAGTTCCATTGCGTTCTAACAGATTTTGTTTCTACGAGGAATGGAGATCCAAAAGCACACCGTTTAGCTAGCAATGACTATCGCGATGCTAAGTAATTGTCCCGGAGTAATATGCGGTTTTGCAAAACGTAGGATGGACTTCCAGTCCGTCTTTTTTCGGACGGACTGGAAGTCCATCCTACCGCGAATCACGGAAATTGTTTCAGGACAATTCTTAAGGAACGCGTGGTTCGTCCGATCGGGCTCAAAATGACTGACCGGAAAAAGTACGAACCACGTCGTGTCAACACTGATGGATAGATCCTTGGCTCGCATCTTTTGTCGAATTGCATCAGCGGTCGCCGTTGCCGACGCGTCGGCCTTAGACCTGTTCTTCTGATCGATCGCATGTTTGAACGCTGCCATCGCCACGCTAGGACTTTGTCGCGCAGGACCATGGAGAGTCCATCGACTGTTTCGAATGGATTTGCTTTTGTTGCTTGGACCGGTCGTTCTTTATCTTGGCCTGCTCAGCTACCATACGGGGCTGAACCGTCACGCTCGGTACATGCTTCAATTTCTGCCCTTTTGCTTTGTTTGGGCAAGTCAAGCAATTCATTTTTTCCCACATCGCCCACGGTTGCGATTCGGAACAGTTGCCTTGTTGGTCTTTGGCTCACTAAGCAGTCTGTTCTACTTTCCTCATTCCCTTTCGTACTTCAACGAACTGGTTGGCGGACCATCGCAAGGGCACAAGTACCTCTCTGGAACTAATATCGATTGGGGACACAATGTCTATTACTTACGCGATGAGCTCAAGCGACGAGGCTGGGATTCGGTTGGAATGAGCCTTTGGACTCGCTGCGATTTAAAACTCGCAGGTATCGAAGCTCAAATCAAAAAGATACCAAAGCTTAAGCGTGTCGATGTGGAAACACTCGAACGGATCGAGGATGAGGCCAAGGTTCTGCAGCCTGGCCGGTACGCAGTCAGTGTGTGCATTGTGCAAGGAACCATGGGTGTTTCTGAGACGGCAAAAAAGGGTGGGCCTATCGATAACGGAATGACCTATTTTCAAGAGTTTAAGCCAGTAGGGCATGTGGGCTACTCGATCTGGCTATATGAACTTTCGGAACAGGATATTTTGGAGTCCGAGTCCTGGGCGATGTGTACCATTCCTATCTAGATTACCGAGCTGGAAAAGTCACGGAGCCCAGCGACTAGTTGTCCATTCCCTCCTATTAAACCTTAAAACCCAGAGGCACAGACAACAAAGAGTTACGCATGTTTGATTAGTGACTTCTAACTAAAGCTTTCTTTTGGCTGCGACCTCTTCCGCTGCGCTGCCTCTGTAGTATTGGGGTTTCAATAAAAAGGGATCGATGACTTGGCCTGCTTGGAATTTCGCGATCCCCAACCTAGCTACCGTCTCTGCGTTGGGCAACGTTGCTGAACCGTCAATCCATCTTATTCGCTCGACGATCCCTGCCATCCACTCAGGCTTACCATTCTCCGGATCGGATAGAAATCTTCGAATGCGATCGCAACCCGGTCCGCACAAGTCGATCGTTAACTGTGGTTCGACTCGATTCCTCGCACATTCCAATAGGGCATCAATGTCCATAATTTCGGTGTTCGAAACTTTCTCGATCACTTGAGTTGAACCGACAGTACGAATTGAGTATTCCGCCGTGAAGACTTGCCCTCGGTATGCGTCGAGTATCACGTGTACTGAATGGCTAACAACGGGACACTGATGAGCGATCACGTCCAACGTGTCGATCTCGACAGTCGGTATCCGCAATGCATACGCCATGGCTTTGGCCGTCGCGACCCCGACTCTCAAGCCGGTAAAGGATCCCGGACCAGTCAGCAAAGCGATCGCGCATAGACTCTGCATCTCGATTTGATTTTTGGCCATCAAGCGTTCGATGGCGGGCGCGAGCGTCTTGGCCGAACCTGACTCCGGCGATAGTTGCTCCATGTCACAAACGAACGATCCGTTTTGTTCGCGAAGGATTGCGACCGAACCGCTCTTTCCGCTGGTTTCGAGAGCTAATAGGACAGACTCGGGCTTCATTGGTTGGTCGCCCTAGCAACTACTTCCCAATTTCAGACAGCAGTTCACTCATCTCAGCCGCTGCGTGATGATTGCCCTGGCTTCGTGCTTCGTCGATCCCATCTCTCAGAAATGTTCTTGCTTCTTCGATGCGATCCAGCTCGACTAGTTGCTGTGCTGCCATGAAAAACGCGGCGACATAACGTGGCTCTTCGATATTGGCCAACTCGGTTAACAGTTCCAAGCTCTTGTCGTTTTCGTCCAGCTTGCGATACTCCATCGCTAGCGTATATCGCAAGAAAGCATCGCGGGGATCATCCTGCAGCATTGCTTGAATTTTGTCGATGCGTGTTGTTGTCATGATATGCTGTTGCTAATGATTGTGTTTTGGCTCGAGCCTAATGTTTGGCCACGTTGGACGCAGAACGGCTTGAGGTCAATTTCCGTTTTTTGACCGCTCATCCATTGGTACATTAGCAGACCTGTCGCGGTCGACCAGTGCAAACCGTGGCGAAAATGCCCAGCCGCAACAAATCCATTCTCAAACGGATGCAAGGTTCCCAAATAGGGCAGCGAATCAAAGGAACCGGGACGCAGCCCTGACCAAACGCGTTCGACGACAGCACGCGACAATTCCGAACAAATTCCCGTCGCCCATTCTTTAAGCGGTTCGATCATTTCCGGGGTGGTCCGATGATCAAAGCCAACTTCTTCCTCGCAGGACCCGGCCAGCACATAGCCGTCATCGCGTGGCACTAGGTAACGATGCCCATCGTTGATCACCATAGAAAAGAGTGGTTCATCGAGCTTGTACAAAACCATTTGCCCGCGTACGGGCAGAATGCCGGTCTCGATTCCAATAGGTTTTAAGAGCTGCGATGCCCACGCGCCGCTCGTGACACAGAACTTCTTTGCATGAAATTCCAGAGGACCCGCATGTGCCGAAACGATTCGGTCGCCGTGAGTTTCGAGTTGATCGATGCAAGTATTCTCAATCATCGCAACACCCAGCTTTTCGCAGCCAGTCACTAACGCGCGAATGTGTCTGGGATTTCGAACTCGGCAGTCCGCTGGCACAAACCAAGCGCGAAGTCGGTCGTTGGATTCAATTAGCGCACGCAAAACGGGTACTCGCGTTGCCAATTCGTCCTCCGACCAGGGCTCGAATTCGATGCCGTGTTCATCCCACCACATTTGATTGGCTGCCAATGTCGCTCGTTCTGCCGGGCTGATCCCCAGATAAAGTCCACCGCACCTGCGGTATTCGTTATCGATGCCGGTTTGTTCAAGTAAACGCTGAGACCATTCGGGATGCAATCGATGGGACATGGCACGCAATTGCTCGATAGGATCCTGAGCTTCGGTGGTCGCTCCTGCCGGCAAAATGCCAGCGCCTGCCCATGAGGCCGCTTTTCCGATCTCCGCCGAGTCCACAACAAGAACTTTCCAACCGCTCAAAGCGCATTGGTAAGCGATGGAAAGCCCTACGACACCTCCACCGCATAGCATCAGGTCATAAAGTGAGTTGTTGTAAGAAGCCATTTTTCAATTCTAGCGGCTTAGAAAATAAGCCGTCGACGTCACTATTCCTATATCGCGTGCATTATACCTTTGCGAGTTCTATTGACGACAAGGTCGAGCTTAGAATGTCTGGCGACAATGCCTGTGCATTGCGATTTTCCACTGCCACAAAAGTCCGACAACGAAAAAAGCCGAAGTCTTTGGACCTCGGCTTTTGATTGCCAAATTTTAAGCTATTGCATTATCTGGGGCTTAATTTTTCGTTGTAGCCTTTGCTAGCGACGCTCCGCGTTGCAAAAATCACGACGCGGAGCGTCGTGCATCTAATTCGCCGAATTCGATTAGCGAAACATGGTGTTTGGCTGACCGCCGGGTAGGCCGTTGGCCGTGTTGGGAACATTAGCCGGTGGCATGCCCGCTCCACCCGTCGCTTGATTCGAGAAATCGTAGCTTGTTTGCCGTCCAACGCTGCCTGGTCGGTAAGGTGCGGCACCCGCATAAGTCTGTGCGGGCATCGCTGGACCGGCACTTGGGGGCAGACTTGATGGTTGGTAGGCTGCAGGCAGAGCGTTGGGCATGCTGCTTTGCGCCTGCATCGGGTTAAACGACCCTGCGTTATATCCCGCTGGCATGGCTGGGATTCCAGCTGCATTGCCCATCGAAGGATACCCGGAAATACTTGGGGACTGCGGCATTCCGGTTGGCAAGCCACCGTATGCGGGCGGCATGGAAGATGGCATACCTGCCATTGCGTTTTGCGGCGGTGTACTTGAATAGCCGTTCGGCGATTGCGGCGAAGTTCCATAACCGGTCGAAGGTGTCATGCCACCCGTACGGTTCGTTCCGCCCGCCATGTTGTAAGGTCCTGTTTGATAGCCATTCGCTCCGGCGTTGACGCCTGCAACACTGTTACCCATCTGGCCGTTCGGCATTTGGCCGTTCGGCATTTGCTTAGCCATCGCGTTATTGGGAGGCATGTTGAAACTGGGTCCAGTGCTGGTCGGACCGTAAGGCGACGCAGGTCGGATCGGGTTTGCAGCGTTGCTCGCCAGTGGAGAAGGACTGTTTTTAAAGGCAGGTCCGACTGGCGATGACGACGAGTTCGAAGGCATCGACAAGCTAGGGCTGCTTCCAGCCAAGGTCGATTCCGATGGTTTTTTGGACCAAGGAAACATATCCGTTCCAGGCATCTTCCAGCCGTTTCTGCAACCGGTCTGTGTTCCGGCGACGACGACAACGACTAAGGCAATCCGCGTCCAATTAGCGAGTTTAGTTCGCATGCTAACAATTCCCTTTGATAGCTTGTAGCACCCCAACTCTCATTGAGTCGAAATGCCTTTGTTTCTGTTTATGGGTTCTCACAAGAGAACGGTATTCAACTCTAACTGCCAATGTGTCTTGTTTCGACAAACCACTCGTCGCACAATAGTCATAATCCGAAAAGACTACCTAGTTTCTCGAATTAAGTTCCATCGGCGAATTCATTGCTCGAAGCATTACGGGATTTAGTCGAAACCAACTAATCACGTCAACGCCAAGTCCCGTAGAACTTAAGCAGGTTACAATGCCGCTAACGAAATCCATTTGCCATACTTCCTCGAGCGCATCAACAAGACCATGAAAATACTACATCGAATTGCAAGCAAACCAAATCAATTGATTTTCGCTTTCGCATTAGCGTTTCCTGGGTTCATTCAATTCGCCCACGGCATTGGTCAGGCGTCCGGCGTTGGTCAGGCGTCCAGCGTTGCACCGCCGCCACCGGCGAAAGGTTGTGTTCGCATCGCAACATTCAATGTTGCATTGAATCGAAAAGAGAACGGACAGCTGGTTCGCGATCTCAAGGCAGGTGACGAACAAGCAAAGAGGATCGCTACTATCGTTCAGTTGGTAGCACCCGATGTTTTGCTCGCCAATGAAGTGGATTATTCCGAGGGAGAGGCAGCCGCACTTCTACGCGACTTGTATTTGTTGAAATCCCAGTCCGGCGCGCCGAACCCACTGACCAGCGCTTTGGTGCATATGTTCTCCGCTCCAGTCAACACAGGCGTGAACTCCGGAATGGATTTGAACGCGAACGGCCGAAGCACAGACAGTGATGACGGTTGGGGCTACGGTGCTTTTCCGGGGCAATACGGGATGGCGGTGTACAGTCGATTTCCGATTTCCGCAGGGAAGGCTCGGAGCTTTCAATTGTTTCGTTGGAGCCAAATGCCGCATGCCAAACGACCAAAATTAGTGGACAAAGCTACGGGTGAAGAGAAGTTTTTTCATTCTGATGAGGTCTGGAGAAAACTTCGATTGAGTTCCAAGTCGCATTGGGATATCCCGATTCAAATCGATGGCAAGACGCTTCATGTGATCGCGTCGCATCCGACACCACCCGTCTTCGACGGACTGGAGGATCGCAATGGGTGCAGGAATCACGACGAGATTCGACTTATCCGAGACTATGTTAGTGGGACGGACGATGGCAACTATATCGTCGATGACAGTGGAAAAAAAGGAACACTTTCCGCACAGTCGAACTTTGTGATTTTGGGAGATTTGAATTCCGATCCAATGGACGGTAGCGGTCTCTCGCAGGGCATAATCGACTTGCTGAGTTCGAAGCGTGTTTTATCGGATTTCGTCCCAGCGAGCGACGGTGCGATAGAAGCTGCGAAGCTACAAGGCAAAGCCAATCTCAAACACAAAGGGAATCCGGCCAACGACACCGGCGACTTCAATGACAACGAGCCCGGCAATCTGCGAATCGACTTTGTGCTCCCCTCGTCCAATTGCAAAATAAGAAACGGAGGTGTTTTTTGGCCGACCGCAGAGCAACTCAAAGGGATCGACTCCAAGCTTGGTGACGCGTCCGACCATCATCTTGTCTGGTTGGACATCGAGTTGGGTTCTGAATAGCCAACGAAAGCAGTGTAAAAACTCCTGTTGTCAAGCTGGTAAAGAGTGTATACACTTCGACTATCTTATTGGGCAAAACGTCCATTTAGGTCGAAAAATGATTGCTCCGTGGTGTAATTGGCAACACAAGGGATTTTGGTTCCTTTATTCTAGGTTCGAGTCCTAGCGGGGTAGCTTCAAAACAACTCCAGCCCGGTTCCGACCGGGCTTTTTTCATTGCCAGATACGAACATTATCATGCCAGAAATCCAGGCTTTTCGCGGTTTACGTTACAATTTGGCCCAAGTAGGTTCACTTTCCAATTGCATTGCTCCTCCGTACGATGTCGTGGACTCCGAACTCCAAAACCACCTGTACGGACTTTCTCCCTTCAATTTTCTTCGATTGGAGCTCAACCGCCGAGAGGAACAGGATCTCGATGAAAATACGATTTATCAGCGTGCGGCTCGCATTTATCGTTCATGGCGGAGCGAAGGAATTTTGCAAACAGAGCCGGATCCCGCCATCTATGTGTATCACCAAGAATTCGAAATTGGCGGCCGGAAACGAACTCGCAAAGGATTCATGACGCGAGTTCGGCTCCAACGCTTTGGCGAGGGAAACATCTATCCCCACGAACAAACCCATGCCAAGGCAAAAGACGATCGTTTGCGATTGACTCGCGCCACCCAAGCAAATTTGTCGCAGATCTTTGGACTCTACCCTGATCCGGAAAATTCCATTCAAGAACTCTTGGATAAAAAAATCGCTGGCGTCCACGGAATCGAGGCGACAGATCATCTCGGCGTTCTACACCGCATGTGGCCAGTCAGCGACGTCAAAACGATTCAACAAGTCATGGCCTTGATGAGCGACAAAGACATGTTCGTGGCCGACGGACACCATCGTTACGAAACCGCGTGCAACTATCGCGACGAACTCAATGCTCAGTCTCCTTTGCCAGATGCCCATCCCGCAAACTTTGTCTTGACTATGCTGGTCAGCATGAGTGATTCCGGACTGGTAGTACTACCAACTCATCGACTGATCCCGGGAGTGCCAGATATGACAACGAGTCAATTGCATGAAAAACTATCTCATTGCTTTGATTGCGAAATCGTGGGAAGTGGTTCTGAAAGCACCGGTGCCGTTTGGGCCGAGATGGACAGACTCGACGACCAGCTCATTATGGCGATCTACTCCAAAGCTTCCAACGAATGGACGCGAATCTCGGCACGCCAAGAAGCAGCGGATCGGATGGCCGAGATCGCTACCGAACACTCCGAAGACTGGCAGGGACTTGGCGTAGCGGTACTCCATCGATTAGTGTTCGAAGACCTACTCGGCCTCAAGGATATGCCCAGGCCCACGTACGTTCACCTTGTCCAAGAAGTCATCAATGGACTCAACGGACATCTAGAATACAACCTCGAATACCCACTGGCCGCGATGGTCATGCCGGCCACGATCGAACATATCCGTTCGATATCGCTGCACCAAGAACGCATGCCAGCCAAAAGCACATACTTCTTTCCAAAGCTCGGTTCCGGACTGGTCGTCCACCCTCTCGCATAGCGATCATGGCGTTGCGCTACCAGCTACCAAGCCTGGCGTTCACGATCATGATCAAGGTCTTTACGCGATCTTTGTTAGTCGACTCCAACAATTTGTTTCCCTCCTCGCGCTCGGATCGGGTTGGAAGCCTTGCGTCCGTGGCGAGATAAGCGTGTTCCAATAGCATTTGCCAGTTCATGGAACTAGCGGCCCAGCGATCAGAGAGCATGCGAAGCTGGCTATAGGGTTGATCAACCGATACGAAATACCGAACCTGATCCTCCGTGTAATCAATCTTGATCGCCTTTGGATTGTTGGCTTGTGTTTTGTTGGCTTGTGTTTTGTTGACAGCCGCCTGCGCTAAGGTCGCGTCCGCATCTTGGAAAGATCGTTTTTGATTCATCCATGTCGCGACTTTCCCTGACGGTAATTTGCCAGATTCCGTAGCCAACGTATCTGTTGCAGGGAACCCTGCAAACAACCGCATCTGACGTTGAGCTATAGCGATCTGAGACTCAGTCGACTTGAGATACCATGGGGCGTCGGTCTTGATCCCCTCAAGACGAAAGCCTTTTGACAACACGATCCAACGGACCAGAGCCCCTAAGTCCGCTTTGCGAGATTGCATCTGGCTTGCGAGCAACTCAAGCAGATCGACCCTCTCATTGAAACCCTCGTCTTCGGTGAGTCCAATCGCTGGCACCAAGGGCTGTTTAAAAATTTGCCCCCAAACCATTTCCACTATAGCTCGTCGAGGTTCAGCCGAAGCGTTAAACCATTGACCCAGCGACTTCGCGGTCTTCCGCGGCTTTCGAAGCGATGGCGGGCCAGCGACGGCCAGCTTCAAGCGACCTTCGGCATCCTCAAAGAAGTAATCGGCCGCCGGTTCGTTTCGCAATGTGCGACCAAAGGTCTGATTCACAAGTGTCAATCCTGTCAAATTCGCTGGTACAGACCAAAACTCACTGGAGCCTGCTCCGGCCTGCGATTTAGGCATCGCAATGTAGCCTTTCATGTTCGAACTATTGGTTTCGTCGACATGGCATTGCGAACACACCATCGAGGGGTTGCCGCTCATTCGCATCAGTTGCCTAGAAACGCCAATCAGTGATTCCTCGCGTGGGGTTCGCCGTTTTGCTGTCGGTACCAACTGATCCATCGCGTCACGTTGAGTTGCCATCGTCCGCTCCATCGTATCAGCCAACCAATAGGCAGCCGCATCGCTTCGAACTCCGGCTGGCTCCTCGCCCGCTTCGGTGCCGTCAAGCATGAGTCGCTCAATGTCGCCAACGAACACCTTTCCAGTCAATGACGCTTCGAGCCAGTCCACAAACGCAAACTCGGAAGCAGACAAATTTCGGGTAGTACTTAGACGCTTGCCCAAATAGTGTTCGGCAAGCTTTACAGACCAGTAGCGAGAAAACTCCGCGCTCGCAATCAGGTTCTCAACATAGTTGTCAACCCGGCTCTCACTCTTGGTCGATCGAAACGCTTCTTTCTCCGCCGCAGTCGCGGGCCGACCCACAATAGCCATCGCAGATCGATCCAACCAAGCATCAACTGGAATACTTTGCGAAGCCGTCAACCCAACACGTTTCCAAAGATAACTCAACTGAGTATCGATGATGTTGACAATCTCCTTGTTTCCCATCCCCTCACTCGGAACGCTCGTCGACGGGGCATTTGCGACGGCCAGCGATGCGATTGACTTGTCTAACTTGTTCAAACTCTCAATCGCTCGTTCCGCTGACGCATCTATTTGTTTATTGCTTGAGTCAGGCCCAGGAGCCGCAGCTAGATCATCTGATTTCATGTCGAGATCTGTGTTGCCTGCACCGGCTTGGCCTGAAGGGACTTTCGTCTTCGGCTCTGTGGAATTGATTGCCATTTCTGGCTGAGTACCGGACGTCGTCCAAGTCTTCAGCACTCCAGGCAAAAAAACCACACCAACGACAGCCGCAGCCAAGCCCGTAACCAGAACCATGCCGCGACGAATCCAATGACGGTAGTTTTCGTCTGCGAGTTCAGGAATCTCGCGGTGCACTTCAATAGGCGGCGGAATGACGGTTCCATATCCATTCTTGATATCCGTGGCAGCTGCATGAATCGCTTCTTCTAATTCCTCCGATGTGCAACGCGCGTTCTCGATGTTGCCTTTGTTTAAGCTCGAGATGATCCTGGATTTCAGGTCAGGGGCCTCGTCATTGCCAAAAAAGTCCGACAGCAACACCGTGAGCATTTGGCCACTGGGACTCGATGCAGGCGCGAGATCGGAAAATTTATCTCTTTGGTAGTCACTCACGATTCAGTTTTTCATCCAAACATTGTTTTAGTTGTGCTTTGGCACGTTGCATTAGATTCTTCGCTCCATGCTCGGTGATCCCTAACTCTTTCGCGATCGTCTCTCGCGAAGCCGATTCGGTAAACCTGAGCTTCAATGACCGCTGCGCCCGCTCCGTCAATCGACCGAAGCAATCCGACAATCGGTCCGACAAATCGCTTCCATTGCTATCCGCGCCAGCCCATCGCAACCACTGGCAATCGAGCTGGTCTAAATCACTGGTCACCATCATTTTTTTCTGACGGCGACGATACGAAACCAACAAGTGATAGGCGACTCGTCGCAAGTAGCTTGTCGTTGCATTCGCGTTAACCTGCACAAACGGACGCCGCAGAACGGCGAAAAACGTTTCCTGAGTCAAATCATCCGCCAGGGACTGGTCGCATCCGATTGCGCGCAGATATCGCCACACCCCCGCTTGATGCTCGGAAATCAAAGCCGATGCATCGAGCGACGGATCCATTTTGGGCGAGTTCAGGGGCTGTGTGCTCAATCCGTTATCCAAAAAGATCTTTGATGATTTTTCCACTATTTGCGATCTTCATCGGCCGTCCATTGCGACTCGTAAAAGTCGTTTCCAAAGAAATACCCAACGCGTGGCAAACCGAGGCCATCAAATCCTCAGAGGAATAAGGTTCACCCGCAACCTCGGTTCCGTCTGCATTGGTCGCACCTACCGCTTTGCCCCCTTGAATCTTGCCACCGCCGACAACCACACTCCATGCCTTTGCCCAGTGGTCACGCCCTGCGTCGGCATTGATTCTCGGTGTTCTCGCAAATTCACCCATCCAAACGATACAGGTGTCTTCAAGCAAACCTCGCTGCGACAAATCCTCAACCAATGCGCTCATGGCTTTGTCCAGCACTGGCAACCGGTCGTTCTCCAACGTTCGGAAAATCCCCTGATGATTGTCCCAGCCCCCTAAATCCACTTCGGCAAACGGAACTCCTGCTTCGACCAAACGTCGAGCAAGCAAGCAGCCCTGACCGAAGTTGTTCTTTCCGTAACGTTCTTTCGCAGCCTCAGGCTCCTTTTCGACATCGAAGGCCTTCATTTGGCTACTCGTCATCAAGTCGAATGTCTTGCCCTGCACCTTGCGATGGTCTTCGAGAACCGAGCCTCGGTTTTGAGAAATAAACGAATTCTCAATCAATTCCAGAGCAATCCGACGTTGAGTCAATCGATCGCCCTCAAGCTTCATCTCCAAGTTTCGAATTCTTCCATTGCTTGAGACACTCAAGGGAGCCCAGGACATGCCGAGAAACCCGGGTCCCTCACTGGCACCGCCAATGGAAACGAACGGTGGAATCTGCAGGTCCGGTCGCTGCGATGCCAGTTCATGCGCCATCACTGATCCATAACTTGGATAATCCACATTGGCATCGGGCACATAACCGGTATGCATGTAGTATCGGACTCGATTATGATCCGCCTCACGCGTGCTCATCGATCGAACAATACTCATGTGATGCATTTGCTTTGCCATCAACGGCATATGC
>Ga0105046_10014805_pt1 | contig 12017 bp, 10 predicted proteins | sample MAT03_FD_78385 | JGI IMG/M metagenome (GOLD analysis project Ga0105046, IMG submission 78385) | Freshwater microbial communities from Lake Fryxell liftoff mats and glacier meltwater in Antarctica - MAT-03 (megahit assembly) | ecosystem: Environmental > Aquatic > Freshwater > Ice > Liftoff...
GAGGCTCCACGATCAGCGAGACCATGGCTGAATTTATCAATGGATTGTGTCTCATGGAGACCGGTCAAACGCATGTGGTTATCAGGCCCGTAAACGGCGATGTGCTCTTCTTTAAACTTGTCGAAGGCAGCCATGAGTTTTTCGAAGTATTCTTTACCGCCCACCGTACGCATAAACTCCGTGGAGAAATTTGAATGCATGCCTGAACCGTTCCAGTCAGTGGCCCCGAGGGGTTTGCAATGGTATTGGACAGTCACGCAGTATTTTTCACAAAGGCGGGAGAGGAGGTAACGGGCGACCCAGACCTCGTCGGCGGCGCTTTTGGAGCCTTTACCAAAGATTTGGAATTCCCATTGGCCTTTGGCGACTTCAGCATTGATTCCTTCATGGTTGATCCCGGCGTCGAGACAGATGTCGATATGTTCTTCGACGATTTTGCGGGCGATATCACCGACGTTTTCAAAACCGACACCGGTATAATAAGGTCCTTGAGGAGCGGGATACCCGTCTTTAGGGAAACCAAGGGGACGGCCGTCCTGATAAAGGAAATATTCTTGCTCAAATCCAAACCATGCACCGGGATCGTCGAGAACGGTGGCGCGGGAGTTTGTAATATGGGGAGTGACACCATCGGGCATCATGACTTCACTCATGATGAGCACACCATTTTTGCGGGTGGAGTCAGGGAAAACGGCCACGGGCTTGAGCATACAGTCCGAGCTTCTTCCTTCAGCCTGTTGAGTCGAGCTTCCGTCGAAGCCCCACATGGGCAATTCTTCAAGCTTCGGGAAGCTGGAGAATTCTTTAATCTGGGTTTTGCTGCGCAGGCTAGGAACGGGTTTGTACCCATCGAGCCAGATGTATTCGAGTTTGTATTTTGCCATAAATATTTGAATGATGTTTAGGTTTTTGTCTTTGGTTGTGTGATTAAATCATCAAATACCGTGAAGGCAAGTGACGAGTCATCTTTTGACTAATACAGCAATTAGCATGCCAACTTAAAAGTAAATTATTGCAATTTTTTAAAAATAATAATCCAGGAGGCATTTTTTATAAGTAACTATTTATAAGATATTTATAATTTACCTGAATAAATGGAATTCCCTAAACACAGGCTTGCAGGAGGGCATCCTTAGTGGCAGCTTGGGTGGAATCCATGCATGAAATTAAAGATACTCAGAGGGCTCTCGTCAGGATTGGTTACGACGGCAGGGTTCATAAAACTTTCCGGGGGCCTTATGCGGCGGAACGTTTCAAAAATGAAGTTCAAATCCTGAAGTATCTAGAAAAGAAAAAATGTGAATTTGTCCCGCGATTGCTGGAGATGGATGAAGAAAATCTTTACATGGTCACGACAAATTGCGGGGGGCGCGTGGAAATCATGGGTGAGGGAAGAGTTAAAGAGATTTTTGCGGAACTCGAAAGTTACGGGGTCCGGCATGACGACCCATTCCTGCGGAATATCACCTACCTCACCTCAGACGGGCGGTTTTGTGTGATCGATTTCGAGTTTGCATGCATCACCGACGATCCCGGATACGTTTCGCCCTTTCCAAAAGAATTGCTCGAGAAGCTGGACAATAAAGTATGAGTGACCAAGGAATGATTATGCAAAGAGTGGCTTGGTCGGGGATGACTCACCCGGGGCGGTTCCGGCAAAATAATGAAGACACCTTTCTTGCGTTAAATTTTGATGCCCGCGAAGTCCGGCACTTGGGTAAGATCGGGGAAGGTTCGCTGGAAGGGTCTGATTATGTTTTTGCCGTCAGTGACGGGATGGGCGGGGCGAATTCCGGGGAATTCGCCAGCCGGATCGCCGTGGATAAAATCACGAAGCTCCTACCAAAGAGTTTTGCGTTTTCGAATTGGAAGATCGATATGGGATTCTACGATATATTGAGTGAACTCTTTAGCCGCATCCATGATGAGATGCTGGTGATGGGACAGAATTATGAGGAATGTGTGGGGATGGGGGCGACATTGAGCCTGGGATGGTTCACCCCGGGGAAAATGTATTTTTCACATATCGGGGACAGCCGGATCTATCATGTGCCCGCGGACGGGAAAATGATCCAGCTCACCCATGATCATAGTCACGTGGGGTATTTGCGGCGACAGGGTAAACTCACCGAGCGGGAAGCGCGTAATCACCCGCGGGGCTCGATCCTGAATCAATCCCTCGGGGCCGGGCACCAATTCCTCGATCCCCATATCGGGACCGTGGAGACACAAGCTGGGGATACTTTTGTATTTTGCACAGATGGTGTGGTGGACGGTATATGGGACCATTATTTGGAGGACCTGGCGAGAATGCCCGTGGGTGGGGATCAATATTCCACAATCGCTCAGAGGTTAGTGGAGACTGCCGTCAGTGAGTCAGGCAAGGATAATGCCACAGCTGTGGTCGTGCAAATATCCGTGTAGTGCTCGGAAATGGAGCTAAACGGCCCGTTCACCCTTTTCATTGGTCCTGATCCGGACAGCATCATAAACAGGAAAAACGAAAATTTTCCCGTCACCGATTTTCCCGGTTTTTGCAGAATTCAGAATGGCCTCCACCGCATTTTCCACATCTTCATCCGCCACGACCACCTCGACTTTAAGTTTGGGCAGGAAATCCACTTGGTAATCACTGCCTCGGTAGATTTCTGTGTGGCCTTTTTGACGGCCGAACCCCTTGGATTCCGTGACGGTCATCCCGTGGAAACCTTTTTCGGACAAGGCTTCTTTAACGTCTTCAAGTTTAAAAGGTTTAATGATGGCTTCGATTTTTTTCATAGTTTGATTTTATAAGTAAAAAGCATATCCTGTGCCAAATGCAGGTTGCTTCGGGATTATTAGGGATATTGCTCCCCTGTATGTAGCTTCAAACGGCCCCCATAGCAAAGCATGGTTCTCTTTTTTCTCGGGAATTTAGGATCATTCAGGTATTTTTTTACCTAATAAAGGTAAGGTGCTCGGGTGGCGATCAAGACACGAGTTTCTTGTAGAGGTATCCTGACGACGTCGCAGAGAAGAAATGAAAATATCGTGCTGAAATGTATAGATTGATTTAGGTCAATTATTTTGGTAGTTATGCATAGATTATCTCCATCATGAAAACAATTACCCCCCTTAAAGATTATAGTCTCCTCGGACCGGAAGCCAAACGTGCAGAAGAACGGGGACTTTCCTCGGCAGACTGGTATATGACCCCGATTCCCCGTGAACGCATGAAAGAACTCATGCAACGCCGCAACTGGCCGGCCATCCGGGATACAATTATTTGGTTCGCCGCGATCATCGCGGTTGGATGGCTGGGTTATTACACTTGGATCTCGTGGTGGTCGATTCCGGTTTTCCTGATTTACGGCGCCCTTTTTGCTTCAGCATCCGATTCACGCTGGCATGAATGTGGCCATGGAACCGCTTTTAAGAGCAAATGGATGAATGATGTGATTTACGAAATGGCCTCATTTATGGTTTTGCGCGAATCCGTGCCCTGGAGATGGAGCCATCAAAGACATCATACGGACACGATTATTGTGGGGCGTGATCCGGAGTTACTTTTCCAGCGCCCGCCTGACTTGAAAGGAATTGTTATGGGGGTATTTAATATCAAGGGCGGGATACACGAACTTAAAAATATTTTTTATCATGCGGGTGGAAATGTTTCCGAAGTCGAAAAAACATACATTCCTGAGAGTGAATGGCCAAAGGTCGTCCGGAATGCCCGGATTTTTGTCACGATTTATATCGCTACGATTGTCGCAGCGCTCTGGATGAAAAGTTTCTTGCCCTTGATGTATATCATTCTCCCCGGCTTTTACGGGGCTTGGCATATGTTGCTGACCGGGATGACCCAACATGCTGCCCTCGCTGAAGACGTTCTCGATCACCGGTTAAATTGCCGCACGGTTTATATGAATCCTATTTCGAGTTTCCTCTACTGGAATATGCAGTATCACGTGGAGCATCACATGTTCCCGATGGTCCCCTATTATAATCTCCCCGCCCTGCACAAGGAAGTGCTTTATGATACACCCAGACCGTATTCCGGATTCTGGGAAGCATACAAAGAAATCATTCCCGCCCTCTGGCGACAATCGAAGGATCCGACTTATTTTGTCGAACGCACATTGCCCCCGTCTGCCCATCCTATTCTTGAAAAAACAGCGCAAGAACATAAGGTGCACGAAGGCTGGGTCGAGGCGGCCAAGGTGACTGAGATTCCAGAAGGTGACGTGATCCGTTTTGATTATGGTCCACGCACTTTCGCTCTTTACCATGGTAATGACGGGAAATTCTATGCGACTGACGGACTTTGTACACATGGACGTGTCCACCTTTCCGGAGGATTGGTGATGGGTAATATCATCGAGTGCCCCAAACACAACGGATGTTTTGATTTCACCAATGGCGAAACCAAACGCCCACCGGTAAAAAAGAATCTCACCACATTCCCGGTCAAGGTGGAGGACGACAAAGTCTTTGTACAAATCGCCTAAGGCACTGGTCACTTTTCTGAGTCAGGTGAACCCGCAACGGTGTATTTTAATCCTAGTGGGGGTTTTCTTTTCTTTGGGATAGATGGCCGACAAGTTTTATTGAAAGGGGGGAGTCAACGCAAACTCATCCACCCTACATGCCCCAGCTATACAGGGAATCATCCGACGGGGGGAGCGTTCCATATTCCACACGTCCGTCTGAAAGGACAATATGGCCTTTATCCCCACCAGCAAAATTCAATCCGCCTTTCACAAGTTGGGCTTCAAGAAAAACAATGACTCCTTTTGAAGACGATATATTTGCATAATATTCCCCCGAAAGACCCTTGCCCCACACTTGGGGATAACCCATCGAGTTAAAGGCGTAATCATTCCCGTACATTTCATAGTGTGTTTTCCCGCCCAAGGCCGCGATGGGTTTATAATCACTTGGATGCCGGAAGATTTCGTTATTTTCACCCACGTAGATATTCAGAGGACGTGGGACAAATTTATTAAATAATCCTCCTTGTTCATTACTCAGGTTTCCCGTACTGCGTCCGCCATGGGCGAACCAATCCATTCCCTCTGTGGCGATATCCGCACCCCTCCAGAAACACTGGTCGTTATTGTCTCCCGCATACATCAAGAATGCTTGGTAAATTTGTCTGATGTTACTCCCACTTTTAGCAATTTGCGCGCGTTCCCGTGCTTTCATGACGGCTGGAATAGCTAAGGCCGCCAAAATGGCAATCACACTGATGACAGCGAGTAATTCAATCAGGGTAAAGCCTGCCTTTGAAAGACAGCGTTTTTTCATAAGTTTGCATATCATATTCTAGACGGAGTCATTTACCAGTTTGAAACTAAAAAAGTTTAAAAGTAATACTTAGAATCGATCACTTATGAAATTTTATACGCATTATTAATTATTATCATAAATTCTCGTTGTAGTGGGCCTATAAATTTTAGTAAAAAGTATCAGAAACCATTCTCTAGAGCTGTATTTCCGGCAAGTGATATTTTAACACAAAGAAATGACAAAATTTGATTATTTGAGGGTATTTTAAGTTATTGATAGTAAGTGTTTTATATTTAACGATAAACATTCTTCTCGTGTATTCATGGAATGAATCAACCTTAATTTTCAGCCAGTAAGAGTAATTAAGTATGAATTTATAGAATTTTATTAAGAAAATATAATGACAGAAATTCTTAATTAGACTATTTGTCCACAGAGTATTATTTCTAGTAAAAATGAGTACCGCACAAAATATCGAGCCACAGGATGGACCACGCATTAAAGAAATGAAATGTGGTACTTTGACCTACACTAAGGTCACGATCACGGTTCTTTTTGCTTGGTTACTTTGGGGTGACTTTTGTTTCACTCTCATGGAGGCGGTGGTGCCAACCATTGTCCCGCTCAAGCTGCAACAGCTGGGCTGTTCATCCACACTGCTGGCCATCATCACAGGCACTATTCCGGCCATACTAAACTTAATTGTCTGTCCTTGGGTAAGCTTTAAAAGTGATCGTCACCGCAGCAAGCTCGGTCGCCGTATCCCGTTCATTTTATACACGATCCCCTTTCTCTGCATCAGCTTGGTCCTGATGGGCTGGAGCCCCGAGATCGCCACTTTTCTGCGCACTTGGATTCCCTTCTTTAAAAATATGGCCCCCGCCAGCCTCACCATCGGGGTGATAGCGATTTTCCTCATCGTCTTCTCGTTCTTTAACCTCTTTGTCAATTCGGTTTATTGGTATCTCTTTAATGACGTGGTGCCCGGACACATGCTCGGGCGCTTCACCAGTCTCTTCCGCATTGTGGGGAACGGTGCCGGGTTCATGTATAATGTCCTCATCTTTCCGCTGGGTCTGACCCACACCCGGGAAATCATGACTGGCGCGGCCATCCTCTATTTCATCGGTTTCGGCCTTATGTGTTTTTTCGTCAAGGAAGGTGAGTATCCACCGCACGAGAACCCTAACGAGAAACACGTCGGCCCCATCCAGGAATTCATTGCGAATATCAAAATCTACGCCAACGAATCTTTCCGGGTTCGTTTCTACTGGTACTTCTACCTATCCCAGGCCTTCTTTGCGATGTTGTGCTGCGTGGGCATGTTTAGTATGTTCCAGCAGATAGAGCTAGGCTTGAACTTGACCCAGATGGGAAATATGAATGGGTTTAACATGCTGATCGGTATAGTGGCCCTATACTTTGCGGCGATTTATGTAGACCGCTGGCACCCGATGCGTGTGCTCGCCTATATGTCGGTCATCGGTGCCTTGGGAGCCTTTAACGGTGGTTGGCAATGGCTTTTTATGACCATGCCGTCTAATATGTATTTCTGGGTGAGCTTTGCTAACGGTGTGGTCGGTGTTTTTGCCGGATCCCTTTACGGGGTCTGCCTCCTGCCCGCCATGATGCGGCTTATGCCGAAATCCCGGTACGGCCAGCTTTCTTCCGCTTACTCCATGATCCGTTCCGTCGGGGCGATCGTTGGCAGCTTCCTCGCTGGCATCAGCATGGATGCCACCCTTTATTTGTGCCAGCATTTCGGACACAGTGCTACCTATGGCTACCGCTGGATATTCGTCTGGGGCGGATTTTTCAGTATCTGCACGACTATCTGTTACGCTCTCGCCTACCGCAAATGGCAGGAACTTGGCGGAGACAAGAATTATAAGGCTCCCGCGCCTTGGAATCCCTCTGGCTTTGAAGAAGTGAATGACAATACCCCGTCGATCCCCTGTAATCCTAAGCTCCTGATGAGGGGGCTACATCTGAATACAGTGACACTGATCCTTACTATTTTAGCGGCACCGCTTTTCCTCTATGCCACTAGCCATCAAGGAGCCATTCATATTCCGCTTCCAAACTTGGAATCCATCCAATGGACCATCGCCTCTTGGAAAATCCCCTGGCACATCCCTATTAAGCCATTTGATATCCAGATGCACCAAATGCCCGTCGCCGAAATGTATGCCAAGTACCTTTATATCCCTTTCATGGTCTTGGTTTTGGCTGGCTGGCTCCGGCTGGTTTACGCGATCAAACGTGACCTCAAAATTGTTTTAGCAGGCGGACAGCCAAGGCTGGGCATCCCCCACCACGGCGTATTGATCGTGCTGGGCATCCAAGGTGTTTTCGCCATGGGCGTCGCTTGGGCACAGTATCTCTGGATGATTGATTTGAATATGGAGCACGAGCTCATGATTGTGGGCTTGGTCTCCATTATTGGATATGCTTGTACCGCTGGCGGTTACCACCTTCTGCGCCTACTGGAGAAGGGCCCAAATCAACAAGACCGTATTGCCATGCCCCATAACCATCCTTCTGCCCCTGAAGCCTCGGCTCCGGGAGTATCATAGATTTTCTATTGGATGATGTTGGATCCCCTGACGATAATGAGCGGCTAATGGAAGACATTCTTTTCACAGGCCACCAGTCCTCAAATACATTCAAACGCAAGAATCGGGTGGTCGATGGGGTACGTCTGTGATAGGATTCATGATCAGATGAATGATTATGAACGTATGGCGAAGGTGATCCGGTATTTGGACGGGATTCATCCGGCGCGACCTTCTCTCGCGCAAATTGCGCACGAGACAGGGCTGAGCATGGCCCATTTCCACCGGATATTTGTCCGTAGGGCGGGGGTTACTCCAAAGGATTTTCTGCAATGCCTGACCTTGACCCGGGCAAAGGAACTCCTCTGCCAAGGGAAAAGTGTTTTGGATACAGCCCTTTCTTCCGGCCTTTCAGGGCCAGGCCGGCTTCATGACCTTTGTGTAAACTTAGAAGCAGCAACCCCGGGAGAAATAAAAAGTAAGGGTCAGGGCTTGAATATCATAGCAGGCTTTTCAGAAAGTCCATTTGGTGAGATATTTATCGCCGAGAGTCAACGGGGAATTTGTCATCTCTCATTCCCAGATGGAGATAAAGAGGGGGCTTTAATTGATTTGCAAACTATTTGGCCAAAGTCGGTTATAAAAATGAATCAGGCTCGGGCAAAACAAATTGCTTCAATGATTTTTCCTCGATTGCGGGAAGAAGCCATTACTGTGGTTAAAAAAGTCAGTTCATCAATCGAAAATAAAAATCAAGGAGGGCAGAGGCATTTACGTGCGTATGTGAAAGGCACAGATTTCCAAGTCCGTGTCTGGCGTGCTTTACTCGCGGTCTCTGAAGGGAATCTAACCAGTTATGGTACTCTGGCTAAAACCATCGGCCGACCCACCGCCTGCCGTGCTGTGGGAACTGCAGTCGGGGCCAATCCTATCGCCTACCTAATCCCTTGCCACCGTGTCATACGAGAAACCGGTGTCATCGGCCATTATCATTGGCATGCGGAACGCAAACGCGCCATGCTCATGTACGAGACGGCCTAGATTCTTTAAAAATTTTCACTTCGGCTTTTTCTTCCCCTGTGGAGTGGGTACTGGTGATTAGGGGCCGTTTTCGAGGATCTCGCGGAGGGTTTTCCCCCCGTCAGGTTTAATGATAAAAGTGTTATGATGATTTTCACGGATAAGGAAGGGGGTGCGCCAGATCCGGGTACCCGATTCATCGGTGAGTTCACCGAGAATATAGTAGGAGCCGGGGCTTAACTCGATGTTTTTAAAAACCGCCACGCCCTTTTGATCTGTCGTCATGGATTTCATCGCAGTGGCCCTGTAGATGGATAATATCCGAGGTAGGTAAGGCTCGGTGGCATTATCGAGGAAAGCTTGGATTTCATCACGTTCGATTTGCATGCGGGCTTGTTTTGCCATGAGAGGCTCTTTTTGATTTTCGACGACGGGCGCCTCGACTTTGAGTTTAGCTAGCTCTGATTTCTTTTTATCATCGATGACTCGGCCCTTGATCATGGCTTTATCCATGCGTTTATGCCATTCCTTCTGGTAATTTACCCACTCCTGGAAAACCTCATCGGACCATTGTCTTTCGGCCACCGCGTTGATATTCGTCCCTACATTGTAGAGGGACAGGCGGTAGGCACTCGAGTAGGCATCGACGGATGGGAGTTTCGGTTCTTTAAAATTCGTTTGTAATGTCGCGGCCTTTTCCTGGAATTTTTTCAAATACTCATCTCTAGTTGTTTCATACTCCTGCTCTAGCTCCGCACTGGCATTATTCCAGACTTCCTTGGCTTGGTCTTCAAATTTCTCACCAGTGTGGACAAGATTATTTTCAAAATCAGTTTTTTGGGATTCGAGGTCCGCGAGGGTTTCGGAAATATCTTTGAGTTGCTGGTTGATTTTCACCAGTTGGTCGCGTTTCGGTTTTAAGGAGGCGGCATATTCAGCCCTGATTTCTTCAATGACTTGGATATTACCTAAGGCTAACGAGACCGCGATGGGCGGGACGGGGTTGGTAAATTTCTCCGCGCGGATGGTTACTTTCGTTTCCTGTGCGCCGCGGTAAACCATTACGACGGTACCTAAGATCACCAGCAGCAGGATGATACTGGTAATCGTCGTTTTTTTCATCTGCTTCATCTTCTATTATTCCTTTCAAATCGGGTAGGAACCGATTATTTTTACCGCATTACAGCCTGATGCAAATTGCTCCAAGGCTTTAGCCATCTTCGGTTCATCGGCGTGCCCGTCAAGATCGATAACAAAATGATATTTGAATCCCGCACGCCAGGAGGGACGGGACTCGATTTTCATGAGGTTCACCCCGGCTTTAGCCAGGACTCCGAGGCTCAGAGCCAAGGCGCCGGGTTTATCCGGTAATGAAAAAAGGATGGTTGTACGGTCGATACCCGTCGGTGGGGGGCACTTGCGGCCGATGACAAAAAAACGGGTGGGCTCTTGCTTCGTTTTTTTCTTTTTTCCGTCTTCGAGCACGATTTGCGCACAGATGCGCAACGGGAAATCGATAAAAAAATCAAACACATCGAGCAGCGTGCTGTCGCCTTGGATCTCGACAGGCACCACACCGTAGTCGGCCTTTTTGTCACCCACAGTTTTAAAAATGGAACGCACGTCCTTCTGGAAAGTGTAACGGAGGCTTTTGCCAAATTTGCTTTTTGCCGCATTGGCGGAGATGCTCGACTCCGGTCCGAGGGCGGCGATCACGATAGGTTTTTCCAGCGAGATGGCGCTCGACATGATCTCCCGGTAAATCGCCTTGAGCGAATCATTTGGGAGCGGCCCTGGATTCATCCCGGTCAAGCGTCGTAAAAGGGCTTGTTCGCGTTCCGGCGCGTAAATATCCTGGCCGGAAGCGTGTTTGATTTTACCGACTTCCAGCACCAGGTTCACACGTTCGTTGAGCAGCGAGAGCAATTTGCTGTCGATCGCGTCGATTTGAGTACGGACATTTTTCAGGTCAAATGCCATAGGGATTAAGCCTTCGGTTTGGTGGTCTGATCAGATTCTTCCTCGCCGCCGGGAATCGTATCGAGGTCCTCATCTGCCGCAATTTGCGCGGATTCTTTGACGGGAGTAGAGGGTTCGGTTTCCGGGGAGTCTTCCCCGGCAGAAGCGATTGACTCCTCGGGATGAGTTTCCTCGGCAGCGGCGGCAGCTTCACCCGCTAAGGGGAGTTGCTGTTCACTATCTGTGGGCGGACTTTCCGGTGGAATCTCCGCTGTTTTAAGTTTGAGCGCGCGTAATTCAGCAGCATTGGGCATTTCATCGAGGTTTTTGAGCCCGAAATGCTCGAGGAAAGCCTGTGTGGTCTCGTAAAGCATCGGCCGACCGGGTAACTCTGCGCGTCCGGCGATTTTGATCATGCCCCGCTCCATCAAAGTCTGGACCATGGCATCGACTTGCACGCCACGGACAGCCTCGATATCGGCGCGGGTAATGGGCTGGCGGTAGGCGATGATCGATAGGGTCTCTAAGGCTGATTGGCTGAGGCGCTGAGGGCGGTACTGGTCGAAAAGCTGTTTGATCCAGGCACCGAATTGTGGACGGGAGGCAAATTGGTAGGTGTCCCCGATCTCCTGGAGGAAAAAGGAACGCTGAGAGTCTGCCTCATAGTCTGCCCTGAGATTTAGCAGGGCGGCTTTAATGTCATCGAGGCTCCATTCCTTGTGTGTTTCGGTATCGGCCGATGGCTCGTATTCAGCCGCGTCTTTGAGGATGGATTTGAGTTCCTTCACGGAAAGCGGTTTGCCATTAGCGAAAAGGACGGATTCCAGAATGTATTTGAGTTCCATGTGTTTTTTATAATTCGTATTTGGTGATTTCAATGTCCCCGAATGGATCGGGTTGTGCAGCGAGGATTTGTTTCAAACGGATCAACTCCAGCAGGGCTAGGAATGTCACCACGATTTCACTGCGGGAACGGGCATTAATAAATAGCTCGGTGAAGAGGATTTTTGTGTGTGTCTGGATTGTTGTCAGGATCAGGTCGATTTTGTCCGAGACAGTGAATCGCTCATCATAAATCTCACGCAGGTCATCATCGATATTGAGTTTCTTGAGGATTTTATTAAAGGCATTAAGCAGGTCAAAAATCCCGACGTCCGAAAGGGGGCGGGAGGAGTCGCTCTCTTCGAAATCAGGTTTTTCCGGTGCCCGGACAAA
>Ga0105046_10014806_pt1 | contig 12016 bp, 10 predicted proteins | sample MAT03_FD_78385 | JGI IMG/M metagenome (GOLD analysis project Ga0105046, IMG submission 78385) | Freshwater microbial communities from Lake Fryxell liftoff mats and glacier meltwater in Antarctica - MAT-03 (megahit assembly) | ecosystem: Environmental > Aquatic > Freshwater > Ice > Liftoff...
AAACCTTCCCTCTAGTTCATATTCTTATGTCCGATATCTCGGACTGGCAATTCTCCTGAGTAATCCAAAATAGTTCTCCTCATTTCAGTATCAGCCTCTTGTTTATAGAGAGAAAGAAAAGCTATTTTCATTTATGTGGAAATAACAAATAATCGAATCCAATTTTCACGACAAAAACCTTGATTAAATTTTTCCTCGTTCAAAATTACTTTCTTGTATTTTAGTATTAATTTTGAGATAAATTTACCCGCCAGCCGCCGAAGCCAATAAAAAAAAGGCGCGGGGGAACCAATCCGCCATCAAAAAAATGGCAGGGGTGAATGAAGCCGGGTAACCGGTACACAAGGCCACTTCCAAGGCCTAACCCGACAGCTAACCTCGCAGGCACATGGAAGGGCCGTTAGTGAGAGTCATCTTGCATGAACGATTGACCGGCCTTGAAAAAAAATCGATCTATCCCGAGAGGGAAGGATCATACAAACGAGGCCCGTGATGATTGATCCAACAAAAAAACGATTCTTGGTCGCCAGCGAAAACACCCCTGTACCAGCACAACAAAACCTAACTCCTTACGACATTCTGTCATGAAAACTGAAACAGGCTCAAAGAGTAAATGGATTTTAACCTTAGGCGCATTAGGGGTCGTCTACGGCGACATCGGCACCAGCCCCCTCTACACAATGCAGGAATGCCTCAATGTCGGTGAGGCCTACGGGCGGGAGGCCGCTGTCAAAGGCAGTTTATCCCTCATCTTCTGGGCCCTGGTACTAGTTGTTTGTTTTAAGTATATACTCTACGTCACCCGGGCGGACAACCACGGGGAAGGAGGCATCTTTGCACTCTTGGGATTGACAAAAAAAGGTGTCTCGAACCAGAAAACCAGTTTATTTGTCCTTACGGTTCTTGCTGGTGCTGCCCTGCTTTATGGTGACGGCATCATCACGCCGGCCATTTCCGTTCTAGGTGCGGCCGAAGGTCTCAAGGCGATTAACCCCGAGTTCGAAAAATATATCGTACCGATTTCCTGCGTGGTACTCCTGATCCTTTTTGCCTGTCAAAGGCAAGGTACCCACCGCATCGGTACGATTTTTGGTCCCGTTATGTGTGTGTGGTTCCTGAGCCTAGCTGTACTCGGGATATTTCAGATCGTCGAGTTCCCCGGGATCGCCGCGGCCTTAAATCCCTTCTATGGTATCAGTTATCTGGGAGGTCACCCCGAACGAGCGGCATTCATTCTTGGAGCCGTGGTGCTCTCGATCACCGGGGCAGAAGCTCTTTACGCGGACATGGGCCACTTTGGCCGCACAGCCATCGCCCGTGGTTGGTTTATCCTCGCATTCCCCTGCCTGGTCTTGAATTATTTTGGCCAAGGTGCCTACGTCCTCTCAAATCCCACAGACTTGTCGAATCCCTTTTACGCCATCGCCCCTGCGGGAGTCATTAAATACGGTCTCGTCGCCCTCGCCTTTGCTGCATCAGTCATCGCCAGCCAAGCCCTCATTACCGGCGTTTACTCCCTGACCCGCCAAGCCATCCAGCTCGGATTTTTCCCCCGCACACATATCACCCACACAAATGAAAATATCGAAGGGCAGATTTATATGCCCTTTATTAACTGGGCGATGGCCTGCGGTTCTATCTTCCTAGTGATCGAGTTCAAATCCACGGAAAACCTAGCCGCGGCTTACGGCATTGCCGTCACCGGCACAATGGCCATCACCACACTGGCGTTTTATTTTGTGATCCGTGAACGCTGGCATTACCCTGTCTGGAAAGCTCTGGGGTTATGTACGATTTTTATGATCGTGGATTTAGCCTTTTTCTTTTCAAATATCCATAAGATCGCCGACGGCGGCTGGTTCCCCCTTCTGGTCGGGGCCGCACTCCTTTCCATCATGTACGTCTGGAAAACGGGGCGTACCCACATTATGCAAACCCTCTACTCAAACCAGCTAGAAATGCCCGTAATCATCCAGGACATCAAGGACTCCCATGTCCACCGAGTCGCTGGTACAGCCATCTTTATGGCCGGGCGTCCGACCGGTGTGCCCGTGGTCTTACTCCATCATCTCAAGAATAACCAATGCATCCATCAATGCGTCATTATCATGAGTATCATGACCCAGCCCGTTCCACGCGTGGACATGGTCAAAGACATTGAAATCGAAGATCTGGGTGAGGGTTTCACCCGCGTCATCGTGCCCCATGGATATATAGAAACCCCGAAACTTTCCCAGATCATCGACATCCTCACTCTCAACGGGCTTCCGATCCAACATGGCCGCACCACCTATTATTTTAACCGTGAAGTCATCTTTTACGGCGGCAACTCCCGGCTCTGGCGCTGGCAAAAAAGTCTGTACGGGCTCATGAGCCGTAATGCCCGCCCCGTGCGCGACCATTACGGTATCCCGCCAAACCAAATCGTGGAAATGGGTTTGCCCGTGCGTATCTAACCACATGACCTCGATAGCCTGAGTCCCAGATTTATGAAAGGCTGACGGTTACTAACGGCATAATGGGGGGCGAGTCTTTCTAAAAGAGGTCTCCGTATATTCACTCGATCAAATATTTGGCTGGGTGAATAACTTCCTTACGACAAGCCTGAGATGACGCCGTCGTCGTCGATATCCATGCCTTCACTGGCCGGGACCGATGGTAGGCCGGGCATCCGCATCATGTCCCCTAGGATCGGGATGATGAATCCCGCTCCCACCGCAAATTCAAACTCCCGCACCGTGACCCGGAATCCCCTCGGGCGCCCGATACGTTTCTCGTCGTCGCTGAGTGATTTCTGAGTCTTCGCCATACATATCGGCAAGTGCCCGATCCCCAGTCGCTGAATGGTTTCCAGTCCCGCCTCCGCTTTCTCCGTGTAATCAACCCCCTCCGCCCCGTAGATCTCCCGCGCTATCGTCCCGATCTTCTCTTTGACCGGTAGGTTCCAGTCATAAAGGGGTTTAAAATGATTCCTCCCGCTGTCGAGCTCACTCACCACCGCCGAGGCCAGTTCCCGCGCTCCTTCGCCCCCTTCGGCAAAACCGTTACACACCACCGCCCGGATATCCATCTCCGCACAACGGTCAATGATATACTCCGTCTCTTCCCTAGTATCCGACGGGAAACGATTTACCGCCACCACCGGATGTAATCCAAATTTACGGCAGTTCTCGATATGTTTCTCCAGATTCTCGAATCCCCGTTTCACCCGATCGAGGGAAGGCGTGTTATACTCCTCCTTTAAAGCACCTCCGTGGTGTCTCATCGCCCGGATCGTCGCCACCAGCACCATCGCCTGTGGGGCCAAGTGCCCGTAACCACATTTGATATTCAGGAATTTCTCCGCGCCAAGGTCCGCGCCAAATCCCGCCTCCGTCACACAATAATCACTCAGGGACAGACCCATCTTTGTCGCGAGAATCGTATTCGTGCCTTGCGCAATATTCGCAAACGGCCCCGCATGGATGATCGCCGGGTTACCTTCCAGGGTCTGGACCAGGTTCGGCTTGATCGCATCACGCATCAAAAGCGCCATGCCCGCCTGCGCTTTTAAATCCCGCGCATACACCGGCTTCTTGTCGTGTGTGAATCCCACAAAGATCGATCCAAGTTTGTGTTTGAGGTCTTTAAGATTCTTCGCCATACACAATATCGCCATCACCTCGGAGGCCGCCGTAATATTAAACCCGTCCATGCGCTGGATACCGTTACCGCGCCCGCCATGGCCGATACTGATCGAACGCAGCGACCGGTCATTCATATCCATGACCCGCTTCCAATAAATCGCTGTAGGATCCAGCCCGAGGGAATATTGGCGGCTGTGGAGGTTATTATCAATGAGTGCACTGAGCAAATTGTTCGCCTTCTCCACGGCTGAAAAGTCCCCCGTGAAATGAAGGTTAATATCCTCCATCGGTACCACCTGCGAGTAGCCGCCCCCCGCCGCCCCCCCTTTGATTCCGAAAACCGGGCCCAGGGAGGGTTCACGTAAGACCACGGTGGTCTTGCGCCCGATCTTATTTAAGCCTTCGGACAATCCGATGGATGTTGTTGTCTTACCTTCCCCCGCAGGCGTGGGAGTAATCGCAGACACGAGGATGAGTTTGGCATGTTTGATCTTGTCCTCATCGATCAGGCTCAAGGGCAGCTTCGCCTTATACTTACCGTAATGCTCGAGAAGCTCAGGATCGATCCCCAGCTTGCGCGCAATATCATTAATGTGTGTCATCTTGCACGATTGCGCAATCTTGATATCAGTAGGAAATGGCATAGGTGAGCAAAAAGATAAACCCAGTCCTCTTTACATGGCAAAGACAAAATAACGGAGAGCACCACAGGATTCAGGAATATATTCATAAATTACCGGAAGAAATCTCTCCCTCATCATGATATTATGCTCCCCTTATGAAAAGCTATCTCGAAACAAAGCCCGACCTCGAAGTAAGCCTAAATCGTATGGAGGCTTTCTGGAATTGTTCGGTGCTGGACCGCCCTTTTGTCCATATCCCCACCGCTAAAACCAATGCTCAACCCTGGCCCCAAAAACAATTTGCTTCAAACCGTGAACGCTGGCTGGATGTGGAGTTCGCCGTCGAAATGGCTTTGGCCCTTACGGAAAATATCCTTTGGAAAGGTGACTCGATCCCGGTTTTTTTCCCGAACCTCGGTCCTGAGGTCATGTCCTGCGGGTTCGGTGCGGAACTCGAGTTCAGCGAATACACCAGCTGGTCGAAACCGGTGATCCATGACTGGAACCAGGTGGAAGGGCTTAAATTCGACCCGGATAATTTCTATATCCAAAAAATCTGTGAGTTGATCAAGCTCGGGGTCGAGAAGGGTAAGGGGAAATTCATTACCGGCATTACCGATATCCATCCCGGCGGGGATTTAGCTGCGTCATTACGTGAACCTCAGCAATTTTGCATCGACATGATGGAGTCTCCCGATGAGGTGGAGGCATTGCTGCAAAAAATCCAGCCCGCCTTTGAGGAATTTTACAATCTCCAGTACGACCTCATGCAGGCCGGAGGACAGGTCATGACGACGACTTGGGCTCCCCTCTACACGGAAGGTAAATATTATGTACCGAGTAATGATTTCTCCTGCATGATCTCCCCGCGCAGCTATAAAAAATATTTTGTCGAACGTCTCGAAAAGGAGATCGAATTCCTCGACCGATCCATCTACCACCTCGACGGACCAAATGCCCTGCAACACCTCCCGGCGATTCTGGGAATGAAGAAACTCGATGCTGTCCAGTGGGTCTTTGGCGCAGGTAACGGTACACCCAAAGACTGGATCCATGTTTATAAACAAATCCAAGATGCAGGCAAAGGAATCCAAATCATCGAGTGCGGTTACAATGACCTCGATGCGATCATTTCCACGCTAAAACCCGAAGGAGTCGCCATCACCACCGCAGCTGGCTCCGAGCAAGAAGCCGACGCATTCCTCAAAAAAGTCACCGAGTGGAAAAAATAAATCCTCCGCGCCTCAAGGCAGCGGGAGATTGATGTGGGGAGGATATGTCCGGTAGAGGATTCAGTCGTGCGCTAGCCCTAAAGCCGCGTGACCAAATAATGTTTTTCTTTCCAAAACATGATTTCCTCTTTTACTATGGGGGATCATTGATGTCCGTAATCTTTAAAAAACCATTGTATTACCTATCCCTATGAAAGAACTCATCCAGATCACTGAAGGCCAACTCGAAATCGTCTTAGGAATCCCCGAGTCCGGCCCTGTTCGCCTCCTCCATTTCCAAGCCGCCGCCTTTGATCCGGCAAAAGTCCCTGAAGACAAAGACCTGGGCCAATATTATAAACTCGTGGAAATCCAAGTCTCTGGGGAAAACCAGTGGGGGCACCACGGCCAAAAACACACCCTGACGTGCCCGGGTATCCGCCTCGAATACGTCTCACACAAGGACTACCGTTCCAGTCAGGGACGCAAAATCGAAATCGTCCAGAAGGAAGAAAAAGGTCTGGAGGTCATTGTTCATTGGCAATTTTTCGATGGCCTACCCGCCCTTCAAGCTTGGACAGAGGTCATTAATCGGGGCTCAGAAATCCAACCCCTGATTTTTGTCTCCAGCTTCCACCTCACCGGCATCGCCAAAGAAGGTGCCCGCCACTGGAATGACAAATGTTTTATTAATCTCGGGTTTAATACCTGGTATGGTGAAGCCCAGTTCAAACGCCACAAACTCCCCGATCTCGGGCTCACCGGCCTCGGAGGCTCGACTAACCGCCTCGCCTGGTCGAATGTCGGCACGTGGTCGTCCTCAAACCAGTTACCCCTCGGATACTTTGAAAATACCGAGGCCGGAACCGTTCTTTTCTGGCAGGTCGAACACAACGCCTCCTGGCATTTTGAAATCGCCGACGGTGGCAAAGACCTCTACCTGAGTGTCAGTGGCCCGACCGAACAAGAGTCGCACTGGTGCAAATTGCTCGCGCCGGGGCAAGCCTTTTCGACAGTGCCCTCTGGAGTCGGGGCCATCGCAGGCAGTGTCGCCGATGCCGCCAATGAGTTTAACCATTACCGCCGTGCCATCCGCCGCGAGAATGAGGACAACCGCAAATTGCCCGTGATCTTTAATGATTATATGAATTGCCTCAATGGTGATCCCACCACTGAAAAACTCCTGCCCCTGATCGATGCCGCTGCGGAAGTGGGTTGCGAATATTTCGTCATCGACTGCGGATGGTATTCAGACGACTGGTGGTGGCCCAGTGTCGGTGAATGGCTCCCGAGTGCCAAGCGGTTCCCCGGCGGCATCCAGGAACCCATCGATTATATCCGCAAAAAAGGAATGATCCCCGGCCTGTGGCTCGAACCCGAGGTCATGGGTATCGAATGTCCCATGGTCAAACAAGTCCCTGATGATTGGTTCTTCAAACGCCATGGCCGTGCCATCGTCGACCATGCCCGTTACCAGCTCGATTTCCGTCATCCCGATGTCGTGGCACACGTCGATAAAGTCGTCGACCGTCTCGTCAAGGACTACGGGGTGGGTTACATCAAGATGGATTATAATATTAATGGCGGTATCGGCACCGAGGTAAATGCCGAGAGTTTCGGTGAGGGTTTACTCGGGCATAACCGCGCTTTCCTCGGATGGCTGGACAAATTGCTCGTGCGTTACCCCGACTTGATTATCGAGAATTGCGGGAGTGGTGGCCTCCGGATGGACTATGCCATGCTCAGTCGCTTGAGTATCCAGTCCACCAGCGACCAGACCGATTATAGTCTCTACCAATATATCGTTTCCGCCCTCCCCCTCGTCCTCGCCCCCGAGCAAGGTGCGGTGTGGAGCTACCCCCTGCGCACTGGTGACCGTGAGGAGGCCGTCTTTAATATGGTCAATGCCATGCTCATGCGTATCCACCAGAGCGGCCACCTCAACGAGCTCACTCCCGAACGCCTCGCTCTGGTCAAAGAAGGACTCGACTATTACAAAACTTATCGTGAGGAAATCCCCACAGCGGAGAGTTTCTGGCCCACCGGATTCCCCACCCATCTCGACCCTTGGGTCTCGCTGGGTTACCGTATGAAGGATAAAACCCTCGTCGCGGTCTGGCGCCGCCAGGACGGACCGGAGCTCCAATCCCTTTGCCTCCCGCATCTCAAGGGCAAAAAGAGCAAATTGCGCTGTGCCTATCCCTCGGAGGAAATCCCGCCTTACCAGTGGAATGAAGAGTCCGGTCTGCTCACCGTCGAATTCATCAAAAATAAAATGGCCCGCATATTTGAGTTTACCCACTGAAACGATTTTTGCGGCAATAAACACGAGGGCCATCCCCCGGCAGTCTCCCCCCCTTTAGCGGTGGAGTAATAAAACAATGACCAGACCCCAGAAGGCCATGATGATATTGCCCACGGCATAAGGAATCGTGTATCCCAGCGCGGGAGTTTTGCTTTTAGCGATATCTTGGAGTTGGGAGAGGGCGGCCGTGGCGCCACGGGCTCCTGCACACCCCCCGAGGATAATCGCCGGGTGGAGCTTTAAAATGTATCGACCAAAAAGAACCCCTAAAAAGAGGGGGATGATCGAGACGATTAACCCCGCAAAAATGAGCGAAATACCGGCCTCTTTGAGGCCTGTGACAAAGTCCGGGCCGGCATTAATGCCCAAGACAGCAATAAAAGCGGTGATCCCGAGATTTGTGAGTACCCAGAGGGCCGGGCGCGGGACTTTCCCAAATGTCGGATGGACCGAACGCAGCCAGCCCAGCACGAGCCCCGAAACCAATGCTCCACCACTGGTCGTCAGGCTCAGAGGGATATCATGGAGATCCAGGGTCAGTGCCCCGATAAAAGCCCCGATAAAAATGGCAAACCCCATCATCGACACATCGGAGGAGTCATTCTGGCGGTCGGGATAACCGATGTATTTCAAGGTCCTCTCGATATCCCTCTTGGCTCCGGAGATTTTAATCACGTCCCCGCGGTTGATCCGTGTCCCATTAGCAAAAGGTAAGAGGTGTCCCCCGCGGGTCAGGCTCCGGATAAATACCCCACGGGTCACGCGCCCGTGATTCATGGCAGCGATTTGCTCAAGGGTTTTTCCGGCGAGCCGTTTATTGGTAATGATCACATCCACGGTTTCCGCAGGGAAATGCTGCAGCTCCCGGTCATCACACTCCGTCCCGATCAGAGGGCTATCCTCGATCAAATACTCAAGCCTGGACACGACGGAAATAACATCTCCCGTGGCCAGCACCGTTCCCGTGCCGGCCTCATGGATTTTCCCCGCCCGCCTGTATCTCTCGACAAATACTCTTTGATTGATAAATCTCGACTCAAATTCCGCGACACTCACGCCATCATACCCCGGTTTATCTAAGTGATAAGCCCGCGTGATGACCTCGTGGTAGGCCGAGTGCACACCCGGCTCGCTTTCATGGGACCCGAGCTTTTCATCGAGGGCACGGCAGGAGGCCTGCAGGTTCACCCCCAGCAGGCGGGGACCGATACTCGTGAGGAACCACACCGCACTGGACATCCCACAGATATAAGTAATCGAAAATGCGACCGACATCTGGCTGGAGTACAGGGCCTTTTCCTCCCGCGTCAAACTCAGGTGTGCGAGAGCCCCGTCGGAGACACCTAATGCCGAGGTCATGGTGCAAGCCCCGGCATACAGGCCCGGCCCGTAACCGATGCCGAACCCAAAAATCCTCGCCGTGATAAAGGCCGTGATCAAACAAGCCACACAGATAAATAGTGCGAGAGCAAATTGCGGTAGCCCGTCTTTTTTAAGGCCTTGGAAAAACTGGGGCCCTACCCCGTATCCCACTGCAAAAAGGAAAAGGAGGAAAAAAACCGTTTGCACATCCGGGGAAATCTTTACGCCGGTTTGCCCGATGACGACCCCGGCCAAGAGTACACCAGTGATCTCGCCCAGCCGGAAGCTACCCACACGCAATTTGCCCAGCATATAACCCAGCCCGAGGGTCAGAAAAATGGATAAGGCCGGATTCATCCGGAAAGTATCGAAAATCAAATCCATGCCCCACTATAAGCAGACCCTGTGAATGTCAAACAGAGAGAGAAATATTTAGGGGGGAAAGTCAGAACCGGCTCATCGTTTGTATCAGCTAAGCAAAGTCTCTTGCCCGACAATATCAGGCCAAACACGTTGCTCTTTTCCTCTATTCACCAGACCGATGGGATCCCTAATTTACCTGAGGAACTCTTATTTGACTGATATTCCCGATCACACCGAAGGCATAAAGAAGCCACACGACGACGCAGATCACGACCACGATATTGAGGATCTGTTTGATTTTTCCATCCATCGGGATGTAGTTATTGACCAGCCAGAGCAGGACTCCGACGACGATAAGGGTGACGATAAGTGAGATAATGGGCATTGGAACCTTTATTTTTGATTGGTTGGGGGTATGGGGTGTATCGATGAATGGTAAAGATGAATAGCCCTCTCCGCTATAGGGTATTCACCCTATTCACCCTGAAAACGGCCAAGACGACTAATCGCATGGAAGTGCCACCTCTTTTGGCTGTATTCCGGTCTCATGATCTTGTACCGGGGGGTTATGCATGGCTGGAAAGCACTACCGACTTTCAGCCGGTAATGGTTTGCCGTTCATTGCGTATTGGCTGGCCGAGAATCAACCCAATAACCTTGCTGATTATAATGCCCATGCAGGGAGGTTTCATAGTCCCGATTGAGAGTCTCAGGTGTGTATTCCGGCGAATTTTTGACCATGTCAGAAGATAACTTTACAAACACCTTCGATTCGTCCCAACTAATCCGTTCAATCCATCGTGGTGAGACCAGAACGTGTTTTCCTGCCCACCAGTTTTGTGTATCAACAACCAAATACCGAATCGCCCAGGTCTCGTCATCAATGATGAAATCCTCGACATGGCCGATCTCTCCATCGGGGGTGCTGATGTGATAGCCGGTCACGGCCTCAGTGCTACGCAGATTTGGGTCGCCTGTTTCCGCTGGAGGAGAGGATAACTCGACGGGGGGAATGCCATTTTCGCTAGCCCAAGTGACTCCACCGCTCTGGCCTATTGGGTAAAGGGATGATCCCCACAAATACGGGCCATTCCAATAAAGAGGCCAGCTGTGATAAGCGTGATATTGCACCTCATACTGGCGGGAGAGCGGCTTATCACTGTCTAGTGATGGACTTTCTTCAAGCTGTTTTTTGGTCAACTCCACCGGGAGGACATGATCCGTCTCGTTGACAGGGTGCAAGGCGTGAGGCGAGATCAGGACTTGCCTACCGATTAACCAACCGCCGGTATCGGCGAGCAGGTAGCGCACCGTCCAATGCTGGTCATCGAAGTAAAACTCCATGGCCTCGCCGATGTCCCCATCGCGTGCGCGTAGCTTGAACTCTTTGAATTCTTTGGCTGGACGTAACATAATAAGGATCTTTCTTTTAAATATGACATGAACGTGTGGTGCTGATGCCCCCGTTGCTCCCGAGGAGACACCCCCCCCTTCCGTATCCGGCCGGGGTTGATGTTCTTCGAGGGTAATTGATTTTTTTATTAGGGTATTAATCCTGAGCAGTATTAGCAGCCTCTATATTAATAAGAGACGTTGCCAAGTCTGTGAGTGCTAAGTCGGTTTCGATCTCTTCATCCAGGGTTTTTTGCAGATGCTCGCTGCATTCGTTAAACCCGAGGACTTTTGCAAAGGTGCGGACACACCCGTAACCAGCGATCTCATAGTGTTCTACACGTTGGGCACAGGCGATCAGACCTGCGTCACGCACGGTGGGTTCTGCGTCCTCTTTGACCATTTCAGTACATTCTTTGATCAGTCCCTCCATGGCAGCACAATGTTTTCCTTTTACGGGTTCATTATGTGCTTTGAGGATGTTTTCAAGGCGTGTAAGATGTATCTTGGTAGCCGCGAGGTGTGTTGAAAAAGCTGATTTTAGCTCAGGAGCTTCTGCTGCTGCTACCATTGCTGGGATCGCTTTGACGAGTTGTCCTTCAGCATCATAGAGATCTTTTATTTCTGAGATGAAAAGGTCGTAGAGGGATTTTATTTTGTTCATAATAATCTGTATTTTTTGGAGGGTTACAATATCGACTTTTTAGATGCTGGTTATTGGATTTTCTTTTCCAGGTATCGCGAGCTGTCTTAGTCCTTAGTGAGCTCGTTAATGTAGTCGCGGATTTCATCTTTCGATTTTCCGACTTTTTTCTGGATGCGTCCGACCATCTCATCTTCTTTGCCTTCAAGATAGGTTAGATCATCGTCCGTGAGGGTGGCATATTTTTGTTTCAACTTACCGGTAATAATATTCCAATTACCTTTGATTGTCGTGCTATTCATAAGTACTCCTTTGTTGGAAGTTGCATTCTGTTGTCGAATCGTTGATGAGGTTAGGCCCGCTATTCAAAAAGCGCTATGGGGTGTATACCCCATGAGAGTATCCTGATAGGCACGGGAAAAAGCAGACATGCGATTCTCTTAGGTAGACAATGAGGCAGCAGAGACAGTATAAAAATCTAGAACCCCCCC
>Ga0105046_10014809_pt1 | contig 12014 bp, 8 predicted proteins | sample MAT03_FD_78385 | JGI IMG/M metagenome (GOLD analysis project Ga0105046, IMG submission 78385) | Freshwater microbial communities from Lake Fryxell liftoff mats and glacier meltwater in Antarctica - MAT-03 (megahit assembly) | ecosystem: Environmental > Aquatic > Freshwater > Ice > Liftoff...
AAGTACAAGGAAAACCTGGCAGCCTATCGCGGCAAGCTCGCGGAATTCTGCGCTCGCCGTGGTGTGAACTATCTGTTCACGAGCAACCAGGTGCCATTCGATCGCTTGGTGATGGGATATTTGCGGCAGCGTGGATTGGTTCGCTGAATGATTTGTAGGGTGGGCGTAGGCTTTGCGAAGCCCACCAAGCCGAACGGTGGGCTTCGCAAAGCCTGCGCCCACCCTACAGTATCCCCTCAATCGGCGTCACATCCACGGCCACTTTCACTTTGTGCTCACCGCCTCCCAGGATCACCCCCTTGAGCGGACTCACATCGCCGAAATCACGGCCCCATGCTAATAACACGTGGCGATCCGAGGGAACCTGGTTGTTAGTTGGGTCCACATCGACCCAGCCGGCCTCGCCACAAAAGAGACTGACCCAGGCGTGCGTGGCATCGGCACCGATTAATCGTTGTTTACCCGGTGGCGGAACGGTCGAGAGGTAGCCGCTCACGTACCGTGCGGCCAAGCCCAGCGAGCGCAAGCACGCCAATTGAACGTGGGCGAAATCCTGGCACACGCCGCGACGATTCTCAAACACCTCGGCCACGGGTGTGGCAAGCGACGTGGACTTGGGGTCGTACACGAAGTCGATGTGAATTCGCCGGGTCAGGTCGAGGATCGCTTCCCCGATCGGTCTTCCTGGAACAAACGACTGACCGGCGTATGTCGCATAGCGAGGCCCGGCCGCGGCGAATCGGGAATCGAACGTGAATTGATAAGCGTCGAGCCAGGGTGAGGAAGTGTCTTTTCGCAAGCGGTCGCGAACTTCTTCCCACGCGACCGACGAAGTTTGAGCAGGCCGATCAGTCCGAATCGCGATTCGATGCGACGCACTCACAATCAACTCGCGATGTTGTTCCTGGATGGTGAAGTACGCGACGGGATTGCCGAAATAATCCATGCGTTCTTCAAGCACAGCCGGGTCCGGAGTAATCGAGAGCACGGATTGTTCGCACCACTGTCGGGAACCAGGCCGGGGGCTGAGGTGCGCGAGATTCTGACACAGCGAAACCGGTTCGCTGTATTCGTAAGTCGTCGTGTGTTGGATTTGGTAGTGCGTCATCACGATGTCGAGTTCCCCGCGAGATGGCGGGAGGTTTGCAAATGACTGAGAAACTGCTGGGTAATTGCATCCGACAGCGTGGGCAGTATCGAACCGACTTCTTCGAGCAAATCACGCAGACCTGGACGCGTCCCTTCCTCGACCACGGACAGGCGATCCGCCTCGGCCATGCGAACCGTGCTGATGGCAGCGAGTGCGAATCGCTGCTCCGCGGCACGTCCCGCTCGTGCCGACGATCGCGGCAAGTGAGCCACGTCGTCTTCAAGGGCTGCGAGTTGGGTTGCGAGTGACCGCGGATTCGATTCATCGAGCACGAGCAGATCGATCACACCCTCCGGGCGAAGATTGCTCAAATACCTCCGGCGGTAGGTCATGCTGCTATCAGCCACTTCGAGCAAGGCATCCAACACCGGACCTTCGTTATTGGCCGGAAACACCAGCGTTCCCTTGAGTAGCGCGATCGTGTAGAGCGAACGTTCCAGCTTTCGCCCCATGTCCAAGAATCGCCAGCCTTCGCCGCGAGTCATGCTTTCGACGGCCAAGCCGCCGAATGCCGCGAGCGAAATGACGGACTTGTTCAATCGATCGAGAACGTCGGCAGTGGTCGGGCCCTCCTCGCCAAACTCGGACGGCAGGTCGCTCAGCCCATTAACGACTCGCCACATGTCGATGGAAATCAAGTCGCGCACGATGCTGGCAACGCGACGAAAGGCTTTTACGACGCCGGCCAAGCTGCCCGGTCGGGCTGGATCGAAGACCGCTGCGGCCAGTGCCGTTTCTGGATCTTCCGGAATCGCCGTCGGCGTGTGACCCTCGACCAGCAAGGACAAGGATCGCAACAGTGCCGACAGCTCGGGAGTATTGCCCAGTCCAGTCCGTTCCGTCAGCCGGACAGCCGCCCCACGTAGCAGCCGCGTCGTGCCCTCAGCACGCTCCGCGTAGCGGCCGAGCCAAAACAAATTGTCGGCAGCACGGCTCGGAAGATCGCCGCCTGCACGAGTCAGTTGCACGCGAGTCGATGCAGGCAGCAAACTAAAATCGCTAACCGCACCGGCTGCAAGCACCCAAGTGTCCTTGCTTCCTCCCCCGCGTTGCATTGAGACGATCATCGAATCTGGACCGCTGCCGACACGAGTCAGGCCGCCGGGCATGATGGTGAACCCATCGCGGTCGGCCGCCAGGTATGTTCGCAGGACCATGCGCCGCGGAGCCAAATTGCCATCCACAAGCACAGGGGCGGCCGAAAGTTCGATCCGCTCTTCTGCAACGTAGGCTGCCGGACGAGCCTGGATCTTGCCGATCAACGTTGAGCGTTCCTCTTTGGATAAATCGGCCGGGAAGATCGGCTCGATGCTCGCGGAAATAAACGTCGGCTTCAGGACCATGCGGTCTAAATTCGCCAGGACGTGCTTGAGCGATTCGGCCTCGCCGCACCACCAGGTGGGAGCCGACTCGATCCACAACTCTTCACCGAGCAACTCTCGGCACAGGCGTGGCAAATAGGCCATCAAGGCCGGCGTTTCCAGAATGCCCGTGCCAAGCGCATTCGCCACGGCCACGGTTCCACTACGCACCGCCTGCGTCAAGCCCGGTACGCCCAAAAAAGAATCGGGACGCAATTCGAGCGGGTCGCAATAATCATCGTCGAGCCGACGGAAGATCACATCGACGGGCTGTAATCCACCCAGCACTTTCAGGAACACGCGATTGTCGCGAACAGTCAGGTCGCCACCTTCCACCAGCGTGTAGCCAAGGTAACGAGCGAGATATGCATGTTCGAAGTACGTCTCGTTGTAAGGCCCCGGCGTCAGCAGCACGATGCGTGGGTTGTCCTTGTTACGGGGGGCGATCTCACGCAACGTGTCGCGAAAGGCACGAAAGAACAACGCCAGCCGATGCACGCGACAGCCCTGAAATGCTTCGGGAAGCGTCCGCGTCATCACCGTGCGGTTTTCAAGAGCATAGCCCGCACCGGACGGTGCCTGCGTGCGATCACCGAGCACGCGAAACTGTCCGTCGGCCCCTCTTCCAAGATTGGCCGCATACAGATGCAGGAATCGTCCGCCCGGCAAACGGATGCCATGACACGGCCGCAAGAACCCAGGATTCGGAAAGACGAGTTCCGGGGGAATGATCCCGGCTTGGAGCAGCCGCTGGGGACCGTACAGATCAGTAAGAATCAGTTCGAGCAGCCGTCCGCGCTGAACCAGGCCGCGTTCCAGATGAGCGGCCTCTGCCGGAGAAATCATCAGCGGAATCGGATCGAGTTGCCAGGGGCGAGCGATGCCGCGTGAGTCGCCGTAGACGTTGTAAGTAACACCATTCTCGCGGATGAGATGCTGAGCATCTCGCCAACGGCGAGCGAGTTCAGCGGCGCCGAGATCGTCTAGCGATTCAAAGAAAGCAGACCAGTGCGCACGGGGAAAGCCAGACGGATCGTAAGCCTCGTTAAAGCCGTTCGGTGTGGAGGTAAGGCCGGAGGGCATGTCGCTCGTTGAAACGTGAACGCGGTGGGATGTCAAATCGTGGCTGGTGTGCGGGAGAGATACACACGATCGAACTCGAACCTTCACCATTGTAGGGGATTTAGTTGGGTTGCAAAACCGAGCGATTTCCGAAAATGCTGATGCTTTTCCGAGTACCTTGCCCAGATCCGGGGTTTCATCCTATGGTATCCTGGTCTCAACTCGATCATCGAGTCCTTTCGAGGCAATTATTAGGAGGTTATTAACATGCGTGTCTATGCCGGGTCGGCCCTGGCACTCGTTCTCGGAATCGCGTGGCTGGGTGCCACAGCCGACGAACTGAAGTCCGGGCCGGAAAAACGAATCGCGGGGGCCTTCCAAGTCAAGGCCTTCTCTGGGGCTAACACGGGCAAATCGCTCTGTTATGTCTGAAAATTCGGTGGAGAAGGTCGTCCTGCCGTGGTGCTGATTTTCAGCCAGAAGGCGGACGAACACTTGGCCAGTTTGGTCAAGGCAGTTGACGAGGTTCAAAAGAACAATTCCAAGCTTGGAACTGTGGTCGTCGGTGTGAGCGGCGTCGAAGGTGCCGACCTTGAGAAGCTCCAGGATACTCACAAATTCACCACGCCTCTAACCGTCGCAAAAGATCCAGACGGTCCCAAAAAGTACAACCTGAATAAAGAAGCGGCCGTAACCGTCCTCGTTTACAAGAAGGGCGGCACCATCACCAAGAGCTTTGCCTTCAAGGACAGCAAGAGCGCTGCCGAGAAAGCCAAGGACATCGCCGAAGCCGCGAAAGCCGCCTTGGAATAATGCGCCGAGTCGAACTATCATTGTGATTGTCGTCGGGCCGGCCAGCGATGGACCGGCCCGCCTATTTGTTTGACGAAATTGACAAAAAACCAAGGCATATTCTGCGCAGCGTTTGATACGGTCATCTTTCAGAGATTCACATGCCAATTCGAATCCTCTTGCTCATATCACTCCTGTCAACTCCGGTATTGCCCCCGCATGTCTTCGCTCAAGAGAAGGAGCCAGACTTGCGCAAGGAGGACGAGCGGCTACAAAAAGAGGCCGAGGTCGCCGAAGCCCGGCAGGTCAAGCTACTGAAGGATCTCGTTGATCGGGCGAAGAAAAATGCAGCGACACCCCTTGCGAAATTGCACACGGAGCGTGCCGAATCCGCCGTCGAGATATTCATCGGTATTTACTAACGCGTCAAGTCCGGGAAGGTGGGATTGGACGCTCTGGCACAATCGGCCTTTGGAATACGGGCGGCATTTTCCGGCGTGAATCTCAGTCGAGAAGATCGAATCTCTTTGGGCAAGTTCGTGCTTGAGATTCTCACTGGCTTCGAAAAACAAGCGATCCAGTTGAAGGATGCCGGACTTATGACTTCCTCCCAGGTTGCCACGGCACGGTTGGCCCGCCTCGAGATGGAAATCGAGGTGACTGAGTTTATCGAGGATGCGAAAGCCAAGCCCTCCGGGTCAGTTCCCGAACCAGTCACGCCTCAACCCGCCCTAAAACTCGAAGGTAGTGTGTCGGCAGTACTCAAAAGAGAACCTCTGGTTCCCGCTGCGGGAGACGACGAACTCCTGAAACTGCTCAAAGCCCGTTACAATTCCGCTGTTACCGTCGCTCAAGTCGCGGTTGCGGGATACACCAGCGGAAGAGGCGAATCGGCTTCAGTCTGGGCAGCCATCCAGCTACTGCTCGCCGCGGAACTCGAACTCACAGCCGATCCCAAGGAAAAGGTTCAGATTCACGAGCGCAATGTTCAACTCGCTCAAGAGATCGAGGAGGTCCTGAAAGCAAGGATTGCAGCTAAAATCGTCCCCTCCCGCGATCTCCCAACAGCAACCTACAATCGATTAGATGCCGAGGTGCAACTCCTTCGTGCCAAACGGGCTGCACAGACCACCAAGCCATTAGGAAAATGACGATTCTGATGCCGATCGCATTTCCATCGTCTCCCGCACGCTCAGCCAGCCAGGGTTTCGACTATACTATTTCGGAGCCCACGGAACTCTCTCCAGCCTCCGACCTCCTGGTCGGCACGATTGCTTCGCTCAGTCAATCGAAGGTCTTCACTAGGGGTTTTGGATGCGACTCCGTTTGATTCTCTGCTTGCCTTTTGTGTTCGCGATCTTGGCCCTCGCCCAGCAACCAGACCGCACTCCCGAGCGCATCGGCACGGACCCCAAGAACGTTTCCATCGACTCGTCGGTGAAGATCGACTACGACATCGCCTACGTCCGTTTTCCGCGCAAGGGGGACGCCGTCGGCACGAATTGGGCCGAGATTGCCAATCCCGTGTTCATGGATGCCGGAGCCGACCTCATGCTGCTGCACCCGGACGGTAGCGAAGAAGTCCTCGTCAAAGGCGGAGACGGCTCCGTGACCGATCCGACGGTCTCGTTCGACGGCGAATGGATTTACTACTCGCACTTCCACGACATGAAGGGGGGCAGTCTCCAACAAGGCCCCACGGCCGGTGCCGATATCTTCAAGATCCACGTGAAGAGTAAGAAGATCGTTCGCCTGACGAAACAGGAATACACGCCGAACACCGGGGCCGCGAATTGGTCGAAGGATTATCGCACTCCGGAGGCAGGAAAGAACTATCTGGAATTCGGCGTGTTCAACATGGGCCCGTGTCCTCTGCCGGGTGGCCGTGTGATTTTCGCCAGCAATCGCAACGCGTTCAAGCCGCCGAAACGGCTGCCGCACATCTTGCAACTGTTCACGATGGATGACAACGGCGAGAACGTCGAGTGCATCGGCCACCTGAATCTCGGCATGGCCCTGCATCCGACGATCCTCATGGATGGTCGGGTGATGTTCAGTTCGCTCGAATCGCAAGGACTGCGTGCCTCGATTCTCTGGGGCCTGTGGACCATCCATCCCGATGGCACCAACTGGGGGCCGATGGCGAGTGCCTTCCTCCCCGGGCCGAATCCGACTGCCTGGCACTTTCAAACGCAACTGTCCGATGGCTCGATCGTGGCCGAGGAATACTACAACCAGACCAGCCACGGCTTCGGCAGCTTCGTGAAGTTCCCGCCATCGCCGCCGAAAGGCGAAATGGCCTTTGGCCCTGCTTTCGCTGACGATCCACGCAACCCGGCCCTGCGGCACGGTCGGCTCGATAACGGCTCTCCGCGTATTCGCCGCTTGCCCTTCAGTCCGTTCGGCATCGAATCACTGACCCGCTTTTCCCGCAGCGACGAAGGGCCATCGGATTATGCAGAACGCGGCCAGCGTTATGGCACGCGTGTCGGCAAGGTTGCTCATCCGTCCGGTGCACCGGACAATCATCTGCTGGCCGTGTGGTCGATCGGCCCCGTCAACGGCGGGTATTCCGTGCATACGCCCTCCGTCGATGGTGGGTTGTATCTGCTGAAAGAAGGCAAGGCGATCGACGAACCCTCGCAGATGTTGCTGCTGAAGAACGACGCGAAGTACAACGAGCAATGGCCACGCGCCGTGGTGCCGTACAAGCGGATTTATGGCATCGACGAACCCAAGAACCTGGCCAAGCTCGCGAACGATGGCTCGAAGTCGCCACACTTGCCAGCGGGAACGCCGTTCGGCCTCGTCGGCACTTCGAGCCTGTTGAAACGAGAGAGTTACCCGAACGGCGTCGTAAAGCCTGGAACCGTGACGGCCGCCTACGCAGACAGCGATCCAACGGGTTACGAAGATCTCGGGCCGTTCAATTCGTCGGCACCGAATCCCTCGCAGAACTGGCAATTCCAGGGAGCCGATGCCGGCAAATATTCAAACGAAGACGTTCATGCCATTCGCATCCTGGCCATGGAGCCGACGACCGACCGGCAGCGTGGTCCCAGTTCGGGTCGCACGTTCCGCAGCCATGCGACCGAACGACTGCGCATTCTCGGCGAGATTCCCGTTCGCAAGTTTGTCAACGACAAGCAGCCAACTGACCCCGACGGCAATCCGGACACCAGCTTTCTCACCAAGATTCCGGCGGATACCGGCTTCACGTTTCAGACTCTCGATCAAAAGGGTATGGTGCTGAACATGGCCCAGACGTGGCACCAGGTACGGCCCGGCGAGATTCGCCACGATTGCGGCGGCTGCCACGCTCACAGCCAGAAACCAACGGAATTCTCTTTAACGCTTGCGGCGAAGCCCAACTACAAAGTGTTCGATCTCACGAATAGCGTTCCGCTTCTCACCGCAAAAACCAATGATGAATCTAAACAGAAATGGGATGCTAAAGACGAGACCGGCCTGCGTTTCGACAAGGGCGTGAAGAACGTCGAATTCTTCCGTGATGTGAAGCCGATTCTCGATCGTAGTTGTGCCGCCTGCCACACAGGAACCTCGGCCCCCGCGAAACTCGTGCTAAGCGATCACAAGAAGGTCAACCTGCCGGACGCGGACGACGTGCCGAACTCGTACTATCGCCTGGCGATGGACGTTGCCGGCCGCTTCGGCCACAAACCGCTCGTGGGTGGCTGGAAAGCCCCGAACGCTTCACGTTATGTGCGGATGTTCCAATCGCGGCGAAGTCTGCTCGTGTGGAAAATTTTTGGCCAGCGTCTCGATGGCTGGAGCAACGACGACTTCCCGACGGAACGCGAACCCGGCAACGCTCGCACATTGATGCTCAAGGGCGAGACTATTGCCGACACGCTAGCGAACCGCAACCGGGCCGACCTGGATTTTACGGGCAGTATTATGCCGCCACCCGATGCGGTGAAGGCCGGTAAGGTCGCTGCACTTTCCGACGAGGATCGCCTGACGATCGTCCGCTGGATCGATCTCGGCTGTCCAATCGATCTCGACCCGAAATATGGCTGGATGCTCGACGACCAACGGCCCACATTGACGCTCGCTAGCCCGCAACCAGGTGCGAATCCCGCCCTCAGCAAAATCCTAATCGGCATGTACGACTACGCGGGCCTTGATCCGACTAGCTTCCAAGTGATCGCCGACTTTGCGGTTGATGGCCTCCCGGCGGGAACGAATCTTGCTTCGCTGTTCAAGGAAACCGCGACGGGCGTTTGGGAAATGAACTTGAAGGAATCGATCCGCACCAAACGCGGAGTGTTGAAAGTGAGTGTGAAAGACCGGGCGGGGAATTTGACGCGGATAGATCGAGTTTTCTCGGCGAGCCCATAGGACCATGTGGGCCAAATTTGCCACTCAGTCACCTCGGCCAATTGACCCAAAAATCCGCGAATCACCTCAAGCTGCTCTTCACTTTGGCACCCCTCCGCGCTATCTTCTTTGTGCGGATTGCGCTGTTTCAGCGTCGGCTCGGAGTGTTCCAAAATCCCCCACCCGGCAAAAGCTTGTTTTTGAGGCCCGTGTAGAAGACGACACGATTTGACACAAGAATTAGAGATGTTTGGCCTATGGGTACGAGCGGAGGGCACTGACACAACCCTCCGCTCGAAACGCAAGCGTGAGATCTGCAAGGACGTCCAATCACTTTCCGTTGCCTCTCCGGGCCATCGTCGCACAATAGCGGGGAATACTTTCACAGGAGAATGCTCATGTCGAACAGCTTTGGCAGCCGCTCGTCCCTCGTGGTGGGCGACACCACCTACACGATTCATCGCCTCTCGGCCATTGAGTCGGTGTTTCCTAACGTGGTCAGGCTGCCGATCTCGCTCAAAATTCTGCTGGAAAACCTGCTCCGCCACGAGAACGGACTCTCCGTTCGGCGTCAGGACATCGAGGCATTAGCGAAGTGGAACCCCAAGGCGGAGCCTGAAACCGAGATTGGTTTTAACCCGGCCCGTGTCTTGCTTCAGGACTTCACTGGCGTGCCCGCGATCGTTGACCTTGCTGCCATGCGCGATGCCATGGCTGATCTGGGTGGCGACCCGAACAAAATCAACCCGCTTATCCCGTGCGAACTGGTCATCGACCACTCGGTGCAAGTCGATGATTTCGGCACCCTCGGCGCGTTCGCGAGCAACACAAAACTTGAATACGAGCGAAACAAAGAACGCTACCGCTTCCTACGCTGGGGTCAGAATGCGTTTCAGAACTTCAAGGTGGTGCCGCCGGAAACCGGCATTGTCCATCAGGTCAACCTGGAGTTCCTGGCACGCGTAGTGTTTGTCGATGGGTTGAACAACGCTTATCCGGACACGCTGGTCGGCACGGATTCACATACGACGATGATCAACGGCCTGGGTGTGCTTGGCTGGGGTGTCGGTGGAATCGAGGCCGAGGCTGCGATGCTCGGCCAACCGGTGACCATGCTGATCCCTCAGGTCGTGGGCTTCAAGCTGCAAGGCAAGCTTTCGCAAACTGCAACCGCGACCGACCTCGTGCTCACCGTCACGCAGATGTTGCGTAAGAAAGGTGTCGTTGGAAAGCTGGTCGAGTTTTACGGAGAGGGGCTATCGGAATTGCCGCTCGCGGATCGCGCGACAATCGCGAACATGGCCCCGGAGTATGGCGCGACGTGTGGCATCTTCCCCGTCGATGCGGAGACAATTCGCTATCTGTATGAAACCGGCCGGCCCAACTCGTTGGTCAAGCTCGTCGAGGCCTACTTCAAGGAACAAGGAATGTTCCATACGAAGGGCATGCCGGAAGCGGAATATTCCGACACGATGTTTCTCGATCTGGCAACGGTTGTCCCCAGCATGGCCGGGCCGGCCAGGCCGCAGGATCGCGTGAGCTTACCCGAGGTTCGAACCTCGTTCTCGGACGCCATGCCGAAACTCAAGGCTGCCGCACAAGCCGCGAAAAAGCCGGCACCAGCGCTTCCCATGGCGGGGAAGAGTATTCACCTTGAGAGTGCGGGAAGTCTTCCAACCACGACGGTCTACCTGGCTCCGGGAACGGTGAAGGACGGGGCAGTCGTGATCGCGGCCATCACAAGTTGCACGAATACATCGAACCCCGACGTCATGGTTGCTGCCGGGCTGCTCGCTCAAAAGGCAGTGGCACGCGGGCTGACCTCAAAGCCGTGGGTGAAGACGTCGCTGGCTCCCGGCTCGAAAGTCGCGACCGATTATTTGACTGGTGCCGGTCTGATGGCACCGCTGCAAGCCCTCCGCTTCCATGTGGTCGGCTATGGTTGCACCACTTGCATTGGCAATTCCGGCCCACTGCCCGAATCGGTCTCGTCGCAGATTCTGGATGGAAGCCTGGTCGTTGCCAGTGTGCTGTCCGGCAATCGCAATTTTGAAGGGCGTGTGCATGGCGAAGTTCGCGCGAATTATCTTGCTTCTCCGCCGCTCGTGGTCGCGTATGCAATCGCCGGTCGTATTGACATTGATTGGGAGACGGAGCCACTCGGCAAAGATCGCAAGGGGGTTCCCGTCTTCTTGAAAGACGTATGGCCGACCCGCGACGAGGTGGTGGCTGTGGTGAAGAAAAATCTGCGTCGGGAACAGTACGAACGAATCTATGCAAGCGTTTACGAAGGCGATGAAAACTGGAAGGCGCTGCACGTCCCTTCGGGAAGTCGCTACGAATGGGATTCCGCCTCGACTTACATTGCTCATCCCCCCTACTTCCAACGGATGCACAGCGTGCCGGTCGGGGTGTCCGACATTTCCTGGGCGCGTGTCTTGGCCTTCCTTGGCGATAGCATCACAACCGACCACATTTCCCCGGCCGGGAACATCAAGAAGGAAAGCCCCGCTGGGCAATACCTCATCGAACATGGAGTGATGCCGAAGGAATTTAACCAGTACGGTGCCCGTCGTGGCCATCACGAGGTGATGATGCGAGGCACGTTCGCCAACGTGCGACTGAAAAATTTACTGGTCCCGGGAGTCGAAGGCGGAGTCACCCGCCACTTGCCCACGGGTGCCGAGATGTCGATCTATGATGCAGCCATGTTGTATGCAAACGAAGGGACGCCCCTTGTTGTGATTGCCGGCAAGGAATACGGCAGCGGTTCGTCGCGAGATTGGGCGGCCAAGGGTGCCCGGCTTCTCGGTGTTCGGGCGGTGATTGCCGAGAGTTACGAGCGAATTCATCGCAGCAATCTCGTCGGCATGGGCGTGCTACCATTGCAATTCAAGCCCGGCGAGACGGCGGTGAGCCTAGGACTAACCGGGGCGGAAGTCTTCGAGATTCCACACGTCGCCGAAGCCTTGAAAAAAGTTGGCAGCGGGAAAGTGTACATGAAAGTGAAGGCCGACCTGAAGGAATTCGAGGCTCAGTTAAGAGTGGATACGCCACAAGAAGTGCTCTACTACGAGCACGGCGGGATTTTGCAGTATGTACTGCGGCAGTTGCTGGGAGCGAGCGAACCGGCGAAAGCTTAACTTCGCAGTCTGAAGCAGGACTCATGGGGCTTAGAAGACTTCTAGGCGAGCGGCAGGAACAAATTTACCCAGGCAGCGGCCAGGCGAGCGTCGAGGCGTAAGCCCGACGTGGTAGCGCCCGAACTTGGGAGTACGCGAATCCACGTCGGGCTTACGCCTCGACGC
>Ga0105046_10014810_pt1 | contig 12014 bp, 7 predicted proteins | sample MAT03_FD_78385 | JGI IMG/M metagenome (GOLD analysis project Ga0105046, IMG submission 78385) | Freshwater microbial communities from Lake Fryxell liftoff mats and glacier meltwater in Antarctica - MAT-03 (megahit assembly) | ecosystem: Environmental > Aquatic > Freshwater > Ice > Liftoff...
AGTTGTTAGGCGCGCACAATGAGCAATCTAAATGAGTGATCTAGAAGTACTAACGCAGCAGCTGATTATTGGTCTTTCAAACGGCATGATCATCGCCTTAATTGCGCTGGGCTACACGATGGTTTTCGGTATCGTCGAGTTAATTAATTTTGCGCACGGTGACTTATTCATGCTCGGTTGTTTTCTCGCTTTAAGTATAGTTGGCGGGGTAACCGGTGCACTGGGAGAAGCTATTTTGCCCGGCAGCGCTGTGAGTATCCTAAGCATCGCGCTCATGTTTATCGTTGTCCCATTTTTTTGTGGGGCCTTAAACTGGTGCGTAGATCGATATGCTTACCGAGCGCTGCGTAACGCTCCTAAACTTGCACCTCTTGTGTCGGCCCTCGGAGTGTCATTTGTATTTATTAATCTAGGGCTTTTTTGGGGCGGATTACCTTTTAAAGTTTTCGGATACGGTAATGCAGCAGCGGCACCGAAAGATTTCCCCAATTTACTGCCATCTCAGAACTTACTCGCCAATACTCCAATTTTTATCACTTGGCGCGAAGTATTAGTTTTTCTAATAACGATTCCGTTACTTGTAGCGCTTAATTACTTAATCAAGAAAACTCGGCTTGGTTGCGCGATGCGCGCAACAGCACAAAATAAAGACGCCGCGCGTTTGATGGGAATAAACATAGAATCAGTCATCGGAACTACGTTTATAATTGGCGGCGCCCTGGCAGGAGTTGCAAGTGTCGTCTACGCACTTACCTACAATACAGTTTTTTTTCAGATGGGTTTTCGGGTGGGTGTTGATGCTTTCACCGCCGCTGTTTTGGGCGGAATCGGTAATCTGCCAGGCGCCTGCCTTGGAGGGTTAGTAGTTGGGCTACTGCGCGCGCTAAGTGATCAATACATCGCAACGCAATGGACTAATTCAGTCGTGTTTGCAGTATTAATACTTATTCTTATTTTTAAACCCTCAGGGCTTTTGGGTGCCCGTGTGCGAGAAAAGGTATAGGAACCATTTAGGTTAGACGCACTGCATATGAAGGGATCAATTTTTTCAACCATTTTTTTATCCGTTTTGTTTTCGCGCGCTAAAGCCTCGCCGCTAGCGGTGCTGTTGATAATTTCATTACTTCCGCTTCTCTTCGAATTAATATTTCCTGGTCACGGTATCTGCGAGCGCTTACGTCCGATCTTAATTTTTGCCATATTAGGGCTTGGATTAAATATCGTAACCGGAAATTGTGGGCTCTTAAATTTAGGGGTGGCTGGATTCATGGCAATTGGCGCCTACACCTTCGGTATTTTAACTGTGCCGATATTTCCGTTTCAAATAAACGCTTGGCTAGGGCTACTAGCAAGCCTTATCGCCGGGGCCGCTGCTGGATTTGTTTTAGGGCTCCCAACACTGCGCTTGCGCGGAGATTATCTGGCGGTTGTTACGCTCGGTTTTGGTGAAATTATTCAGGATGTAATCAGAAACTTAGATACGATCACTAAAGGCAGTCAGGGGCTTAATCCACTGCCCGCCCTTAGTATATTGGGAGTTGAACTCAATAACTCGCACCCGTCGCTCTCGTATTTTTCGCTGCTAATTATAATTTTTATTATTGTTCTACTTTTGCGCAATCTTAACAAAAGCCCCGTAGGGCGTGCCTGGAGTGCTGTGCGCGATGATGAGCTTGCGGCAGGTAACATGGGGGTGCCTGTGATGCGCACTAAGCTTTATGCATTTACAAGCGGGGCTGCACTTTCGAGTCTTGCGGGTGCGTTGTGGGCCAGCGCACTTGGGTCAACCGGCGAGCCAGGCAATTTTGATTTTCAGCTTTCAGTCACAGCGCTCTGCATCGTGATAGTTGGTGGGTTAGGCAATTTAGCTGGAGTGCTCTTGGGTGCAGCTGTGATCGTCGGCTTTAATTCCGTTTTTCTGGTTGAGCTTTCACAATTTTTAAACTCGGCTGGGCTTTCTGGAACCCAGAATGTTCTGGCAACACCTGCTAACTGGAAATTTTTAGTGCTAGGATTAGTGCTTATTTTAATGATGCGCCTTGCGCCGCGGGGTCTGATTCCCGCACTTAAAGGTTCGAGCAGTAAATAGTTTTTTTTCAGACGCTTAAGGGCAACAACACTTAATATGTTGAAAGTAAAAAATTTAAGCTTACGATTCGGTGGATTAACAGCAGTTAGCGATGTTTCGTTTTGTGTTGAAGAAGGTGAAACTTTTGCTGTTATTGGTCCAAACGGTGCCGGAAAAACATCCCTTTTTAACGCAATTTCCGGGGTCTATCGCCCAACTGCTGGCGAGGTACTAATAGCAGGTAGTAAATCTCGTTTGCCATTTACAATGTCTACGGTGCTTACCGTCTTTGTCTCGGCACTACTTACAGGATGCGCGGCAGTACTGATACTGAATCTAACCGCTCTTTGGGACGCCGTTATTATCAATAAATTTATCTATGACGCAGCTTTTGATTGGGTTGATTGTTTTTGGGGAAGTGTAGCGTATTTTAGCGCGCAGAATACAAGCTTTATGGCGCTGCCTTTCTTATCTGGCTCGATAGTTGGCGGGCTTGCAGCGCTAAAAATATTTTCTAGCACCCGAGTTGGACCTGAGGTGTGTTGTAGTTTCGGGCTAACGCGCACATTTCAGAACGTGCGCTTGTTTAAAGATCTATCAGCGCTCGATAACGTCTTGATTGGGCTGCAAAACGGACGTGGTTTAAACTTTTTCTCAAGCCTTTTTCACCTACCATCTTTAAGAAAGCAGGAAGCCGCAAATTACAAAAAAGCTTTAGAGCTCTTGGCGCTTGTGGGGCTTGGACTCGACGCAGAACGGCTTGCTACGCAGCTTCCCTACGGTTCACAGCGCAAACTTGAAATAGCGCGCGCCCTTGCGTGTAATCCGAAAGTTCTATTACTAGATGAGCCTGCAGCTGGTATGAACACCACGGAAAAACTCGCCTTAGTTGCGATTATCAAACGGATCGGAGCTCTTGTTACGGTGATCCTCATCGAGCACGATATGCAGGTGGTGATGGGAATCGCTAATCGAATTTTAGTGCTTGATTACGGCTCTCAGATTGCGCTGGGTACACCGGCTGAAATCTGCGTCAACCAGGCTGTGATAAACGCTTATCTAGGCACTAGCTCGGAGGTGGCCTCTGTATGATTCAGCAAACAGAAGGCCCTTCTGCTAATGTTGTACTGCGAGTTAATGAACTCAGCGCAGGTTACGGACAAGTCGCTGTGCTAAAGGGAGTTTCACTGAATGTAAATTCCGCAGAAATCATAGCGATAATCGGCGCAAACGGCGCGGGTAAAACTACCTTGCTGCGTTGCCTTTCAGGATTAATCCCGATTACTAGCGGTGAAGCGCATTTTTGTAGCGTTAGCCTCGGTTCTACCAGCGCTCATTTGTTACCCGGATTAGGGCTTGCCCATGTGCCAGAGGGGCGACAAATATTTTTACGCCTTACGGTGCGTGAGAATCTTGAGCTTGGTGCGTATTCAAGACCAGCGCATAAAGCTTGCCCTGATCGTTTAAATTTTGTCTTTGAATTATTTCCGATTTTAAAGACTAGACTCACTCAACTTGGTGGCACCCTTTCCGGTGGCGAACAACAGATGTTAGCGATAGCGCGCGCATTAATGAGTAATCCAAAACTGCTACTACTTGATGAGCCATCCATGGGAGTGGCCCCAATATTAGTAGAGCGCATTTTTGAGACGATAAAATTATTGAATTCTAGCGGGCTAACCGTTGTGCTAGTTGAACAAAACGCACACCTTGCACTCGCCTTAGCGCACCGCGGCTACGTGCTTGAAACCGGCAAGATCGTTTTAACCGGCACTGGGAAAACTTTATTAAACGACGCGCGTGTTAAAGAAGCTTATTTGGGGCAGTGAGGTATTGTTTTGCCTCTGAAAGAAAGAACGGACTGCGCGTTTTTAGGACTGAGGCTACGTGAGTCGCAAGATGCTCAACCGTTGGCTCGACCCTAAGATTCAGATAATTCTGATGATCACCTTCCCCTGGCTGAAAAAAGAATTCACCAGCCGTGGAGACGATATCAGCGGTCGGGGGGAAACAGCAAATCGCCCTTGTGGCAACAGGCTATCCAGACAGAACTTTAGGAATCTCCTCTACCCTATTTTCAAGATAAGAAATTATAGCGCAGCGTGGCATGCCTGCGGAAACTAGCTCAAGTTGCTCATCTATGTGAGGCAGAAGATTACAATAATCCGAGATAGACCGTACCCGTCGTGCGCAAAGTGGATCTTTTCCTTTAAGCCAGCGTCCGATATCTCTTTCGCTAAGCTTAACTCCATGCTTTTGCTGCGCGTATTTAACGATTTCGCTCACACTCGCCGTACCCACCGCACGACAGGCGTGTGTATACGAAAAGTATTCTGCCACAGAGGCATGCCGCTTACCACGCGGAGCAGCAGCACTCTCAAGTTTTCTGTCTAACTCTGGATAACGTCGGCCAAGCACTTTTCGCAACTGAGCTATATCTGAGGGGGAGGAAATCGTCAGACGTGATAAAGAATCGTTAACTTCTCCGTATATTTTTAACTGCGACATGAGCACCGCAACCTCTTTTAATAATAATGATCCATGCACTTTTGTGTAGCGAACTCGATCAGCAAAGACCACCCCGATGCTGTCGGTAAAACCGCGCACAAACGCTTTTTTCTCTGCTGCACTTGCAAGATAAACCCACGGTAAGCGAGTATAGCCATAGGTAATTTCATAGAACGCGCTGTTCAACGCCATCGAGCGAAGCCGGATTTCTTGTGGTGACTTTCCATTAAGAGGTTCAGCCTTATGAGTGGATGCTACTTGAAATCCAAGATCGCTGAAGGACTTCTTGACTCTCGCAATCACTTGGCGGGAAGAATGGGCAATTCCCACTTGCTCAGTCGTGCCTTCGAAATGGACTCGCCCCACCTGTACACCCAAGAGATACGACAATGAGGGTGAAGGACCTGCAGGCAATTCAACCTTATGAAATCTAGCGCGCTGGGTTCTCATTTCAATAAGATTAAATCTAATCTCTGCTGGAAGATGTTCTCCTAGGATCCATGTTGAAACCTGATCTGAAGAGATGGATACGCCAAATGTTTCACTCACGCGTTTTGCTGTTTCAGCATTATTAAACCCCAACTGTCTAAGACGGAATGACTCCGAAATTGTTGAGAGATGTTTTTGAAAAATAGTTTCAGTTTTTACGATATCTTCTGTGCGACCAACTGCTAACAAATCCTTGGCAAGCGCAGCAAGTGCTTCGGTACATTTAGTCTTGAGCAGCGCAAGACCGGGCGGTCCCTCAGCCTGAAATACTATCTTCGTTTTTTCAGATTCTAGTTTGACTACTAAGATAAGTGGTGTACCTAAAGATTGTTTCCAACGGAGCGCGTTGCTTCCGGTATCCGTCCGAAAGTATGTAATGAAGCGATCCACGATCTTCGCTAAATACTCGAGCTCGCCACCAGGCTTCAGTTGTTTTGCTTGAGCGCGCAAAGCGTCACGAACCGAGTAACCGACCAAACCGGGAAACTGTTCGACACATCGTCTGAACGCCTCCATCGAAGTAAGCCCGTTTGCGAGAGCAAGTGAAGCCTGAAAATTGGGAAGTGTAATTTCAAGTACTGGAGAATTGTTTATTACTTGGAGTGTAACTGAATGCCCAAAGCTCTGGTTCAAGGCCTGGACCACTGGAATTCTGCCTGGAAAACTGGTCGGGTAAGTGGCCGACGCTTTCCTTGCATTCGTTGAATCTAAGATTGAATTTTTCGCTGTGTTGGGAGTGGGCATGGGAACTAAAGGTTATATCAGCTCCAATAGCTAATCTAATCTGATTTGTAGAGTTGGGACCTGCTATCACGGCAATATCCCAAGCGTGCTTCGGGTGTAATCCGCAGGGAATATGCCGCTCATCGGAACCCCCATCCAGAGCAGTGCATCGCTAAAGATATCTCTATAGTCGATTGCTACGGAAATTGAATTCTCGTCTTCATCATCTAACTCAGCTAAGCTTGGCGGCTCACCGCAGATTTGCGGTATTACATCTCCCCCAATTACAAAAGTATTATTGCCCCACCCATGGTCGGTTCCAACGGTTTCGCTCATAAAGCCATTTTCACGCACCGTTCTACCGAACTCAGATATCACAAGAACTACTGTATCCTTCCAGGTATCAAGCCGCCTCATCTCTGAAACGAAAATAGCCAGATTATCGCCAAGATCTTTGAAGTTATATCCGAGACCTTTGGAGAAATCTGCAGGTGAGGCTTGATCGCTATGTGTATCGTATCCGCCCATGCCAATATAAACGATAGTTGATTTATTTTGCTGTCCTAACGCAGGACTAAGTTTTTTTGCAGCCAGTATGCGCGTAGCGTCAGCAAAAGAGCTGCCCATATCACCACTAAATGCACTTGAAACTTGCTGATTAACGATATCTCTTTTTACCACACCCACCCTTTCTCTGACGCGGCTTGAAAGCTTTGCGTATGCGCCTTGAATTCCTACTAATCCAGACTCAGTTGCCTTAAGAGCTTGCACTGTAGCGGCAGTCTGATTCGCGTCCCCGCTACCTTCCATGTACAAACGGGAATAATCGAAGTCGGAAAGATCGGTCAGTAAAATTGGCCGCTCGCCGCGAGTATTAAAATCTGCCAGTGCGCTACCGCTTAAACCCCAATACTGCAGCGACTCCCAATTTTGATTATCCATGACGCGCGCAAGAAAACCGCGATCTGAATCGTAGTGCAATTCATTTGATCCAAGGCTTACTAATAGCTGACTAATATCGTGGCTGCGGTCAGAGTTATTGATTAATCCGTAGCGTTGAATGAGTGCTATGTTACCGGCTGCCGCGCTAGCAAGATTGGAAAACGCCGGATGCAGACCGATTCGATAGGGGAGCCCATTTTGAGCACCTACCTGGATAACGCTTTCGGGTGCGATCTTTAGTTGTGGTCTATAAGTAGCGATTCGATCCGCAGCTGTTCCCTGCAGGTATGGCACCATACTTAGGCCATCACAGCCACCAAAGAGATTTATTACTACCAGGTTCTTTCCGTTACCCGCTGTTTTAGATACTGCAACGCTGAGACGGGGCAGCAGCGATAAACCGCCGATACATGCCAGCTGTTTTAATAATTCTCTGCGATCCATAATCCCCTCCTAGCGCATCTGGGTACTCGTTAATCCGTTAATCAAGCAGACAAGCCTCTGCAGTTTTTTGGTCATGTACTCAGGGGATGCCTTACTTAAAATTACCCTACTGCCTTCAAGGTTATTATCATCCCACTCCGTACTCATGAATTTTTCCAGTATCCCGCGTTGTTGGGGGCTTAATCTTATTCGCAAACGCTCGCGGCTAACGATGTCGATTGCTTGCTCCCAATCAAGCAGCGTTTTAGGCAGTAACTGATCTTTTAGATTAGTTTCGAGGACGTTTGGCACTGTATTCATGATCGCTACACATCCACGGTCACGATTAAGGATCGCTTGATCAGTTAACCAGCCTTCCCCACGCGCCGTTCTGCCGCCGCGATTAACGCCGCAGGCATCTTTCCACCCAAAAACCGATGGCGGTTGAAAGATAGTCTGTCCGGCATCGCTCATCTTGTATGAGAGATTTGTGAGCATCCAACTTGCAGCCTCTTGCTGCTCTTTATTTAAATCAGTCTTAAAAGGGGTAAGTGTTAACGCACGAACTAATTCGGTCATCTCTTCAACGGGTGATCTGACACAAACCGAAAGTGCCTCTTTAGAGAACATCGCATTAGATTTTAGAATACGTTTTAGAACTGCTGGTAATTTAAAACCGTCTTTTTTAAGCGCCTGTGAAAGTTCACCCACGATACTAGCTGGTACATCGGGCCTTACCATCTGAGCGAATAATTTCTCAGCTATGTATCTAGCGGAACCGGGATGATTATCGAGCACGTAGTTTGCAAACTCAGCAGGTGCAAACGCTCTTGTTGTAGAAGCGTTTGGGATTCCGCTAAAAACTGACACGGTAGCTGTGCTGTGTAACTCTGGATCGAACGTAACAATCCTCGAGTAATTTTTAAAAGGTTCCGTTACGCGCGAGTCTTCATAAAACCCACTAAAGAAGGCGGTGGCCGCTGCAACTGAATCTTCGCCGTAATTAGGAACTTGCGTTATCGGATCAACTGCTCCCAAAGTAAAAAGCTCCATGAACTCGCGGGCGAAGTTTTGATTAGGCGCATCAACACGGTTATCATCGTTATTTAGCCACGTGCACATCGCACTGTCATCGATCATCCCCACGGCCATGGCGCGAAAATCAGTGAGCGCATTATTGCGCAAAAGTGCTACGTGGGCTGGAATTCCTAAATGGGTGTAGGTATTAAAACCGAAATCTAGCCTGTCAATATTTACCGCGAAATGCGCGGCCCAAAACTGCGTCATCCATTCTTTAAACGGTAGCGGCGAGAAGAGCATGCGATAAAGCGCGCCGTTTACAGCTGCTTGAACTGTCCAGATTTTTAACCCTGGAAATTTATCTGAATCATTTAACTCACGTTTTTCATAGAACTGAGCATTACTCTCGATCTCGTTTGCATTGGCTGTAAATCGTGAGCCATCTACAAGTGCGTCTACTAACGGCAAAAGTCCTTCCTTGTAACCGATGCGCCTTAGCTCAGCGTTACCGCCGTAGGCTACTTTTGAGAGTAAATGATCAACCTCAGCTACAGTTAAGTTATCTCGATACGGTTCGAGTGAATCAGGCTGACCTGTAAATTCGCTAGTGCTAGGAATTTTATCGGAGAAGCAATTAAATACTGCTGCTTCGCGAGTGCGCTTTAACGTCTCTAAACTTTTAAGCTGTGTTCTTAGCTCACGATATTTTTTGTTTGAAGATTTTATTTTTTTTAGAGCGCTACGGACTGAGGCATTCTTTTGTGTTGTTTGTGCGGCGCTAAACTCGCTCCAGCTTTCGCCGCTGCGAATTCTACTTCGATAACTAGTTAAAACCCCTACTCGGCGCACTCCGATTGGATCGTTAAAGCAGACCCAGTTTTTATTGGCGGCAGAGTTCCTAAACTGTGAAACGTTTGCGGAGGTAATCTTTTTAGAAAGGGCGCTAGCACCTGAAAAAGCTAGAAAAATCGATACGAATATAAGAGTGCGCCAGGGCATGCATCTGGATTTGCAAACGCTAGGCCAGGGGGGCAGTCATAACTTCAATCTTCGCGGAATAAATTATTAGAAGAGCCCCAACGCGGCGAAATTTGAATAGCCTAGGATGCAGCGCGAAGCGCGGAGTCCTAGGTAGCATTCCCAATATTTTTGGAGTCCTGAAGGGACGAAACCCCGGATCATGAGTTTGTGTCGTCCCTTCAGGACTCTTAATCTGGGGATTATGATCCTGGGGTTCCGCTACTCTGCACCCCAGGCTACCCAAATTTTGCGCCTTCAGCGCAGCCGGTTAAATTGGATCAGTTTGCGAGAAACGCATTTTTACCGGTCGAGGTGAGAAATTCCTTTGTATCCGTTGCGTACGTTCGGTTGCCTTCGACCCCGAGCTCAGGCCGAGGGGAGCTCACGTCGAGGCCTTCGTGGTCCAAAAAATCTAACTCAACCTACTTACCAGGGATATTTTTTCTAAAGCAACCCTCGCTCCAACAACTTCACTGCCCTAGTTACTGTCTTTTTATCCGCAGTTATCCGCTTTAAACGCAGCAGTTTGCCGACTGAAGATTTCACATTAGCTACTAGCTTAGTGAAATTAACCCCTGACTGAATAGAGAGGCCGCTTTGTTGTGCTCTTGCATAATTCGCTAATTCGTTTGTTGCTGCTTTGAGCTTTATCTTGGTTACATTAAGCGCTTGCCTTTGTTTCTTAGTCTTTGCAGGTTTGATTTTAGCAACAAGCTGTTTGACAGTCGTAATCCGAGCTTTTAATTCAGCATTTCTCTGACAATCAATTATTCCGTTAGCATTAAAGTCTGAATCCGCAACGCCGCATCCGCATACACCAGGAGCAGTCTTGGCAGCATCAAATTGACAGCTCTCAGCACAGTTAGCTGCACCATCGGCATCTGAATCAGTATCCGAGGCGCCGCACCCACACGCACCAGCGGATGTTTTTGTCGCATCAAACCGACAAATGTCAGCGCAATCAGCGGTCCCATCACCATCTGTATCAGTGTCCGCAACTCCGCAGCCACAAATTCCTGGTGTTACTTTTAATGGGTCAGTTAAGCAACGATCAACCACCATCGACCAGAGCTCTTCGCCAACGTCAGCTCTGGTAGCACTAAAGAAGAATGTACCGCCAACCAGGGTAAAGTCACCCGGAAAAGAATTAATCTCGCCTGGATTTAGGTCGATAACTCGGGTTGTTCCTGCCGAAGTTCCATCCGTTCTCCAAAGCTCCCTTCCGACCGAGGCCTCAGTTGCAGAGAAGTAGGTTGCTCCCTCGTAAGTCGCAAAATTACTAGGAAACGATCCATCGCTTCCCAGATTAATATCTTTCACGAGTACTGTGCCGGCGGCTGTGCCATCGCTAGTCCAAAGCTCTGAGCCGGTCAATCCATTGTTGGCAGGAAAGAAAACGCGTGAGCCGTTGGATTTTAAGCTAGTAATCGAAGAATCGCTGCTATTTCCGTTGATATCGTTGACCAGCACGGTACCGAGGGGCGTCCCATCCGTCTTCCAAAGCTCCAGCCCTACCACGCCGTCGTTTGCGACAAAGAACGCTTGAGACCCCGCCGTAACGAAGTTTGATGAAGTTACTCCAGACGAAAGGTTCCCCGGCCGAATATCCTTAAGCAGGAAAGTCCCTGCTTCTGTTCCATCGCTGCGCCATGGTTCGGCGCCGTTTCCAATACTGTTTGCAGTAAACAGAAGAACGCCATTAAATTCAGAAAGTCTGCTCGGCGCAGAGCTTAGACCGAGGGGCTGAATATTTTTTACCAACACAGTGCCACCTTCGGTACCATCCGATTTCCATAGCTCTGTGCCTGAAGTTCCGTCATTAGCCGCGAAAAAAACGATGTTACCGACCCGAACCAGAATGCTGATACTGGCACCGTTCGGGCTAGGTCTTATTTGTTTCAAAAGATTTGTCCCGACAGTGGTACCGTTGCTTCTCCAAAGTTGAAGGCCGTTAACACCGTCGTTAGCAGCAAAAAGAAGCGCTCCGTTTAGTTCAACTAAGCGGCTGCTGCTTGAGCTCATTCCAGAATTTGCGCCGATTGCAATATCCCTAACAAGCGATGTGCCACCTTCAGTTCCGTCTGTTTTCCAAAGCTCCTCGCCTGTCACATCGGTTGATGCAGTGAAAAAAAGCTGATTGCCAAGACGCATGAAGTTTCTAGGCAACGACCCTTCGGAGCCTAAATGGATATCCTTTACTAGCGTGGTCCCTGAAACGGTGCCATCGCTCTTCCATAACTCTTCACCGTTGAGGCCGTCTAACGCATGAAAATATATAGCGCCGTTAAGAACCCCAAAGCCACCCGGGGAAGAATCGTCTGTTCCAGGTATAGAAAGATCTTTAATTCTGCTCGTTCCTGCGTTAGTGCCATCGCTTGCCCAGAGGGCAAATGCGGCTGAATCATCCGCCTTAAAAACCAGCTGAGAGCCTACAGCTGTTAAAAAGCTTGGAAATGAGCCGTAAATATTTGGAACTATGTCTTTTACTATGCTTGGATTATTAGCGCCGATTACCTTCCATAACTCTCTGCCTTCAGACCCGCTGTCAGCGCTAAAAAATAGGGTGCCCCCTACGTCCGTTAAATTTCTTGGGCTTGATGACAGCGCTCCAGGTTTTAAGTCTCTGGCTAAATTTACTTGATTACCACCGGTGCGACAAAGCTCTGTTCCGATGCCAGTTATCTGGCAAGCAATGTACGCGTTAGAACCCGACTTTACGAATCGGGGGTTTGAATCTCCGAAATCAGAGAGGAAACTGTAAGCGTCGGATATATTCTCAGTAAGTTTAAAAGTCCCCGCCGGCGTTCCGTCGGTGGACCAA
>Ga0105046_10014811_pt1 | contig 12013 bp, 11 predicted proteins | sample MAT03_FD_78385 | JGI IMG/M metagenome (GOLD analysis project Ga0105046, IMG submission 78385) | Freshwater microbial communities from Lake Fryxell liftoff mats and glacier meltwater in Antarctica - MAT-03 (megahit assembly) | ecosystem: Environmental > Aquatic > Freshwater > Ice > Liftoff...
GAGTTGAACTACCAGTCCATCGGCTCGGGCGGCGGACAAAACCAGATCACCAACCGCACGGTCGATTTCGGCGCCTCTGACGCTCCGATGGCCGAAGACAAGCTCAAGGCCGCCAACCTGGTGCAGTTCCCCACGGTCATCGGCGGCGTAGTGCCGATCGTGAACATCCCCGGCGTGGCCGACGACGCCATGAAATTGACCGGCGAGTTGCTGGCCGACATCTATCTCGGCAAGATCACCAAATGGAACGACCCACGGCTGGTCGAACTGAATCGCGGCGTGACCCTGCCGAACCTGGCGATTGCGCCAGCCTACCGCGCCGACGGCTCGGGCACCACCTTCGTATTCACCTCCTACCTCTCCACCGTCAGCCCCGAGTGGAAGGAAAAGGTCGGCGCCGGCACCAGCGTGAAGTGGATTGTAGGCAACGGTTCCCGCGGCAATGACGGCGTGGCGGCGACCGTGCGTCAGGTGCGCGGCGGCATCGGCTATGTCGAAAGTGCCTTCGCCACCCAGAACAAGCTGTCGGCCACGCAGTTGCGCAACCGCAGCGGACAGTTCGTCACCTCCTCGCTGGCGAGCTTCGCCGCCGCCGCCGACGCCGGCGATTGGTCGGCCAATCCGAACTTCGCCGTCAACCTGATCGACCTCAACGGCGCCACGTCCTGGCCGATCGTCTCGGCAACATTCATCCTGCTGCCGCGCGACCCCAAGGATGCTACCCGCGCCGGCAACGTGAAGAAGTTCTTCGACTGGGCTTACAACAATGGTGACAAGATCGCAGCCGATCTCGAATATGTGGCCCTGCCAGCGAAGGTGAAGAACGCCGTGCGCGCTGTCTGGACTGCCGAGTTCGGCCGCTAAGCCTCGCCTGTCTCGCCCACACGACATTCGCCTCCGGCTGCCACGGGCGCCGGAGGCGGATTTTCGCCACGTGCGGTGGCCGCCCCCTCCGCTGTACACCAGCCGAACTGGATTGCGCCCGTGTCCCGAAGTGCTGCCGCCACCACCGGATTGACCGCAACCGCGTCGCGCATCACCGGCGACACGATCTTCGCTATCGCCGCCAAGGCTTCGGGCGTGTTCGTGCTCATCCTGCTGGGCGCCATCATCATCTCGCTGTTCATCGGCGGCTGGCCCGCATTCCGCACCTTCGGCATCCACTTCCTCGGCAATGCCGATTGGGACCCGGTGCACGACGTGTTCGGCGCCGCAGTGTCAATCTACGGCACCATCATGACCTCGATCGTGGCGCTGATCATTGCGGTGCCCTTGGCCTTCGGCATCGCCTTCTACCTCACCGAGGTGGCCCCAGTGTGGTTCCGCCGCCCGGTCGGCACCGCCATCGAGCTGTTGGCCGCCGTGCCCTCCATCATTTACGGCATGTGGGGCTTTTATGTGATCGTGCCGTTGATGTCGCAAACCATCCAGCCCGCGGTGATCGACACCTTCGACGGCATTCCGGTGCTCGAAACCCTGTTCGCCGGCCCGCCCTTCGGCACCGGGTTGCTGACCGCGGCGCTGATCCTGGCGGTGATGGTCTTGCCGTTCATTGCCGCCACCATGCGTGACGTGTTCCAGACCGTGCCGCCGGTGTTCAAGGAATCGGCCTACGGCGTCGGTGCCACCACCTGGGAGGTGATGCGCTCGATCGTCATTCCCTACACCCGCATCTCGGTGGTCGGCGGCATCATGCTGGGGCTCGGTCGCGCCCTGGGCGAAACCATGGCGGTCACCTTCGTGATCGGCAACACCAACCGTATCGCCACCTCGCTGTTCGGGCCGGGCAACACCATTGCCTCGATCGTCGCCCTCGAATTTCCCGAAAGTGCCGCAGGCAGCCTCAAACTTGCCTCGCTGCTGGCACTCGGTTTCATCCTGTTCGTCATCTCCTTCATCGTGCTGGCGATCTCGCGCATACTGTTGCAGCCGCGGGCCGAGAGCTGAGGAACGGGCAATGAGCAGTCACATGAGCACCCTCGCCGCGGGCGGCCCGGTCCGCGATCTCTCAATTGCCGCCAACCTTGGCCGCCGCCGCAAACGGGCCGACCGCATCGCCCGCATTCTGTGCGTCCTGGCGACCACCATCGGCCTGCTGCTGCTCGCCTCGATCCTTTACACCCTGCTGTCGCGCGGCCTCGGCGGGCTGTCGCTGGATGTGTTCACCCGCATCACCCTGCCGCCGGGCTCGAACGGCGGCCTTTTGAATGCCATCGTCGGAAGCCTGATCCAAACCGCGCTCGGCACCGCGATCGGCACGCCAATCGGCTTGATGGTCGGCACTTACCTGTCGGAATACGCGCGCGGATCACGACTGGGCGATACCGTGCGCTTCGTGTCAGACGTGCTGCTGTCCGCCCCCTCGATCCTGATCGGGCTGTTCGTCTACACCATCCTGGTGGCCCCGTTCGGCGGATTTTCCGGCATCGCCGGCTGCATTGCGCTCGCCGTGATCGTCATCCCGATCGTCGTGCGCACCACCGAGGACATGTTGCAACTCATCCCGGTGGCCCTGCGCGAGGCGGCCGTGGCACTCGGCGCGCCGAAGTGGAAGTCGATCGTCTTCGTCTGCTACCCTGCCGCGCGCGAGGGAATCATGACCGGCATATTGCTGGCCATCGCCCGTGTGGCTGGAGAGACCGCGCCGCTGCTGTTCACCTCGCTCGGCAACCTGAATTGGTCGCTCAGCCTCGCCCAACCTATGTCCAGCCTGCCCGTTACCATCTACCAATATGCCGGCTCGGCGTTCGACGACTGGGTACAGCTGGCCTGGGTCGGCGCCATGCTGATCACCGCAGGCGTGCTCGCCATCAACATCCTTGCCCGCGTCGTTCTCCAGCAACGTCGCTAGCAGCACTCCCTCAGGACGCGATTCAGGAACCTGCAATGACCGATTCCAGCACCACCATCGCCGCTGCCAATCAGGGTATCGCCAGCCCCACGCTGCAAACCCGGCCCGAGACCGCCGCCGGCATCGCCAAGATCGCCATCCGCAACCTGGACTTCTTCTATGGCAATAACCGCGCGCTCAAAGCCATCGACCTCGATTTCCCCGAACGCCAGGTCACCGGCCTGATCGGCCCTTCGGGGTGCGGCAAGTCCACCCTGCTGCGCTGCCTGAACCGCATGTACGACCTCTATCCAGGCCAGCGCGCCACCGGCGAGGCAATGATGGACGGCCAGAACATCATCGCGCCCGACGTCGACCTCAACGCCCTGCGCAGCCGCATCGGCATGGTGTTCCAGAAGCCCACACCGTTCCCGATGACCATCTACGACAACATCGCCTTCGGCGTGAAGCTGCACGAAAAGCTGTCCAAAACACAGATGGACGAGCGCGTCGAATGGTCGCTATCGCGCGCCGCGCTGTGGGACGAGGCCAAGGACCGCCTGAATTCGCCCGCCGGCGGCCTGTCGGGCGGCCAGCAGCAACGACTGTGCATTGCCCGCTCGATCGCCGTACGCCCCGAAGTGATCCTGTTCGACGAGCCCACCAGCGCGCTCGATCCGATCAGCACGCTGAAGGTCGAGGAACTGATCGACGAGCTGAAACGCGACTTCACCATCGCCATCGTCACCCACAACATGCAACAGGCCGCCCGCTGTGCCGACCGCGTGGCGTTCTTCTACCTCGGCGAGATGGTCGAAGTGGGCACCGCGGCGCAAATGTTCACCGCCCCGCGCGAGGTCCGCACCCAGCAGTACATCACCGGCCGCTTCAGCTGAAAGATACCCCGCCATGACCCAGACCAAGGACCACATCGTCAAAAGCTATCAGCAGGATCTGAAACGCCTGCACGACCTGGTCACCGAGATGGGCGGCATGGTGGAGCGCCAGGTGGCACTCGCGTGCAACGCCATCCTCCAACGCGACCGGGCCGACGCCACCCGCGCCATGGAAGCCGACGCCAAGGTCGATGCCCGCGAGCACGAAATCGAGCAGTTCGTCATCCAGTTGCTCGCGTTGCGCCAGCCGGTCGCCGGCGACCTACGCCACATCGTCGCCTCGCTGAAGGCCACCGGCGACCTGGAACGCATCGGCGACTACGCCGCCAACGTCGCCAAGCGCAGCCTGGTGCTCGAGCAGTTCAACATGCGCTACGCCGCCACCGGCCTCGCCCACATGGCCGGCCTGGTACAGGACAACCTCAAGCGCATCATCGACGCCATCAGCGCCGACGATGCCGAGAAGGCGATGCAGGTCTGGCGCAGCGACGAGGCGATCGACGAGATCTACAACGCGCTGTTCCGCGAACTGGTCACCTACATGATGGAAGACCCGCGCAACATCACGCCCTGCACGCACCTGCTGTTCATCGCCAAGAACCTGGAGCGTATCGGCGACCACGCCACCAACATCGCCGAGACTGTCTACTACGCCGTCACCGGTATCCCGCTGACCGAAGCGCGGCCAAAGGGCGACCTTTCGGCCTTCGCAGTCATCAAGCCGCAGGGCAATTGAACATGGCCGACGCCCCCCTCATCCTGGTGGTCGAAGACGAGGCGGCCATTGCCACCATGCTGCGCTACAACCTCGAAAAACAGGGCTTCCGCGTTGAGGAGGCCACCGACGGACAGGAAGCCATGGTCCGCATTGGCGAAACCACGCCCGACCTGGTCCTGCTCGACTGGATGCTGCCGGTGATGTCCGGCATCGAGGTGTGTCGCCAAATCCGCCGCCGGCCCGAAACCCGCGAACTACCGGTAATCATGCTCACCGCCCGCACCGAAGACCACGATGCGGTGCGCGCGCTCAACATCGGGGCCGACGACTACATCACCAAGCCCTTCGGCATCGAAGCGCTGATGGCCCGCATCCGCGCCCTGTTGCGCCGCGCGGGCCCGGTGCAAACCAAGGGGCGGCTGGACTTCCACGACATCACCCTCGACCTCGCCGCCCATCGCGTGCAGCGAGCCGGCCGCGCGGTGCATCTGGGCCCGACCGAATTCCGCCTGCTGGAGTTCTTCATGCAGCACCCCGCCCGCGTGTTCACCCGCGAGGAGCTGCTGAACGCCGTCTGGGGTCCCGACATCCATGTCGAACCGCGCACGGTCGACGTGCACATCCGCCGCCTGCGCAAGGCGATCAACGCCGAGGGTGACCTGGACATTATCCGCACCGTTCGCGCCGCCGGCTACGCGCTCGATACCGAACCGGCCTGACCATCACCACACTCCGTTGTCATACGGCAGCAAACCGCCCCATAGACATCGCCCTGACACCCCGGTAAGGGCCGAAGCCCATTCGCCGGAGAGCCTGATGCCCAACTACCGCGTGGCTATCGTGCCCGTCACGGTGTTCCAGCAGAACTGCACCGTGCTATGGAACGATGAGACGAAGCGCTGCCTGATCGTCGACCCCGGCGGCGAACCCGGCCGCATTCTCGACGTGCTGGTGCAACACGAATTGCGCGCAGAAACCATTCTGCTCACCCACGGCCATATCGATCATGCCGGCGGTGCGCTGGCGGTGAAGGGAACCATCGACGCCGACTACGCCGGCCGCGGTTGGGGCACCGTGCCGATCGTCGGGCCAGACGAACGCGACCGCTTCCTGCTCGACGGTATCGAGGACCAGGCGAACACGCTTGGCTTCCAGGGGCTGCGCAACGTCACCCCGGACCGCTTCCTCACCGAGGGCGAGATCATCGAGTCCATCGGCCTCAGCTTTGAGGTCTTCTTCTGCCCCGGCCACACCCCTGGGCATATAGTCTTCGTCGAAAAGACACTGCGACTGGCATTCGTTGGCGACGTGCTGTTCCGCGGTTCCGTCGGGCGCACCGACTTCCCGTACGGCGACCCCGAAGCACTGATCGCCGCGATCAAAACCAAGCTGCTGCCGCTGGGCGACGACATCAGCTTCATCTGCGGCCACGGCGACGGCTCAACCTTCGGCGTGGAACGCGAACGCAACCCGTTTCTGCAGGGTTGAGACCGATCGCTCTCGTGGCTGACCAAAAACACAAAGGAAAGGCCAGGGCTTTGCCCTGGACCCACCAAAGGCCGACGGCCTTTGGAAACCATATGATTCTAACATTATGAGGTCCAGGGGCTCGGCCCCTGGTGGGTCCAGGGCAACGCCCTGGCCTTGCTTATCGAAGCACTGTTGTTATGAGAGGACCACACCATGAACCGCGAAAAGCTGATCATGGTCTGCACCTGCGAGATGTCCGGCCGCGTGCGCGGCAAGGGTTTCCCCGCGCGCGAACTGCCGGGGCGCATGACCAAGGGCGTCGGCTGGGTGCCGACCAACGCCATGATCAACGCCTTTTCCACCATTCCCGCCACCCCCTTCGGCACCGGCGGCGACCTGATCCTGGTGCCCGACCCCACCACCGAAGTGACGGTTGATTTCGCCGACGGCTCGGCCGGCGAGCACTTCTTCCTCGGCGACCTCCGCCATCTCGACGGCACACCCTGGGCACTCTGCCCCCGCGACTTCCTGCGCCGCGCGCTGGCCGCCCTGAAGGCCGAAACCGGCATGTCGCTCCTGGCCGCCTTCGAGCACGAGTTCACCTATACCGGCGTCGAGGAGGGCCCCGGCAGCCCTTATTCGCTGGATGCCTTTCGCCGCCAGGGCATCTTCGCCGAAGCCTTCATCGCCGCCCTGCGCGCCGCCGGCTGCGAACCCGACAGCTTCATGGCCGAATACGGCGCCCGCCAATACGAATTCACCGTCGACCCCGTCGCGGGCATCGCCGCCGCCGACCGCGCGGTGGTGGCCCGCGAACTGGCCCGCGCCACCGCCCATCGCCTGGGCCAGCGTGCCATCTTCGCGCCAATCCTGGACCCCGCCGGCGTCGGCAACGGCGTGCACATCCATTTCAGTTTTCGCGATGCGGCCGACAACCCCACAATGCACGACCCAGCCGATCCGCAGGGCCTGTCTGCCATGGCGCGGCACTTCATCGCCGGCATCCTGCACCACCAGCCCGCGCTCTGCGCGCTGACGGCGCCGGCCACCACCTCCTACATCCGCCTGCGGCCCAACCGCTGGGCACCGACTCATGCCAACCTTGAAACCCAAGACCGCGGTGCGGCAGTCCGCATCTGCCCGGTCATGCCCGGCCCGAACGTCGCCCGCCAGTTCAATGTCGAATACCGTGTCGCCGACGGTGCCGCATCGCCCTACATCGCACTCGCCGCCATCGTCTGGGCCGGCGTCGACGGCCTGCGCCGCGGCCTGGCCATTCCCGCCGAGGGCCCTGCCCTGCCGGCCACGCTCGACGCCGCGCTGGATGCGCTGGAAGCCAACGTCTCGGCGCGCGACTGGATGGGCGCGGACCATCACATGGCCTATCTGATGCACAAGCGCGGCGAGGCCGCCCTGATGTCCGGCCTCACCGAGGCCGAGCAATGCGCCCGCTACGCCGCCACCTATTGAGGAAAACCGCGATGCTCCCGCACCCCACCACCCGCGACCTGCCGGTCGAAAAGCCGCACACCACGCTACTGTTCATCGACGTGCAGAACTACTGCGCACGCCGCGACGGCACCGAGTTCAAAGACCTCTCGCCGGCCGAATTCCAGCACAAGCTCGGCTGGTTCTTCGATAAGCTGGAGGCCGAAACCATCCCCAACATGCAGCGCCTCCAGGCCGCCTGCCGCGACGCCGGCATCGAGGTGATGTACACCGTCATCCGCAACCTCACCCAGGACGGGCGCGACCGCTCGCTCGACTATAAAATCACTGGCTTCTCAGTCCCCCCCGACAGCTGGGACGGCCAGGTGCTCGACGTCATCGCCCCCGCCTCCGACGAAATCGTGATCCCCAAAACCTCGTCCAACGTCTTCGTCTCCACCAACATCGACTATGTGCTGCGCAACCTGGGCACCAAATACCTGGTCATCTCCGGCATCGTCACCGACCAGTGCATCGCCACCGCCACCACCACCGCATGCGACCTCGGCTACCTCGTCACCCTCGTCACCGACGCCTGCGCCACCTACACGCAAGAACGCCACGACGCCTCCCTGCGCGCCATCAGCGGCTACTGCCGTCAGCGCACCACCGACGAATTTCTGCGCGAGATCCAATAGCAAGCGGCTGGTGAAGGAAGGCCAGGGCGCTGCCCTGGACCCGCCAAAGGCCGACGGCCTTTGGAAACCCATTTATTTTCATATATTTAAGGTCCAGGGGCTTGGCCCCTGGTGGGTCCAGGGCGACGCCCTGGCCTTTCTTGGCCATGGGTCATCCCAAACAGTGATTGGTATTACCGTCCGTCATCGGTCAATGGTTAGGCGGATTGGTATTACCGAGCCCCGGCCTGGTCGTCCCGATGGCCGCTACTAACCCCGAACCGCCGCGATCACCGCACGAACACGGAAAGGATCCGTAACCGTATGGCGGTATTCGCGCTCCGGGTCGCTCCCCCCCATGGCCAGCGCCGGGTTGCGATACCGCATGGCACTCGCGATCGTTCCTGGCGCGGAAAAATGCAGTTCATCCAACCCAGTTTTCTGCCAGACCTCGCGAATTGAATCGGCCCGCAGATCGCCGCAGCCGAGAATGACGATTCGCCCCGCGGCCTGCCGTACCAGCAGGCGAAGCATGTCCACGCCCTGCAACCCGCTCGGTTGCTGGCCGCTGGTCAGCACGCGGTCCACCTCGCACCGGATCAGCGCCTCCAGCGCTGCGCCGGCATCAGCCGTCATGTCGAACGCCCGATGCACGGTGGCCGACAGCGGCCGCGCCGCCTGCACCAGCGCAGCAGTCCGCACCTCGTCAATCGCCCCCTCGGCGGTCAGGCAGCCGAACACCACGCCGGCCGCCCCGCTCTCCCGCAGCGCAGCCACATCGTCCAGCATCGAGGCGAATTCGCGCTCGGAATACAAAAAATCCCCACCCCGCGGACGCACCATCACCATGACCGGCAGCGCCACCGCCGCAACGGTTGCCCGCACCGTGCCCATGCTCGGCGTGATCCCGCCCTCCACCAGGCTGGCGCACAGCTCAATCCGGTCCGCCCCGCCCTCGGCCGCGGCCACGGCACCATCAACGCCCTCGACGCAAAGCTCAATCAGCGGTGCGATCACGGCGCAATCCCGGCCACCGCCAGGATAGCCGTCAGCCCCGCCGCCATGCCGCGCACCGAGTTCGACTGTTCCACGTCAATCCACTCGTCCAGCGAATGCCCGCGCCCGCCGGTACCGCCCGAGCCGATCTTCACCGCCGGAATACCCAAGCTCATCGGAATATTCGCATCGGTCGAGGAAGCGACATGCCGCACCGCAAAGCCGTGTGCCTCCAGCGCCGCGGTGCTGTGCTTCACGATATCGCTGTCCGCCGCCGTCGATCCCGCCGGCCGGTCACCAATCAGCGTGGCCTCAACCGTGATCACGCCCTGTTCGGTCGAGCGCGCATGGTTCTCCGCCTGCACCGCCTGGTCCAGAATGGCGAGAAAACGCTGCTCCAGCCGCGCCAACTCCACTGGCGCTTCCGAGCGCAGATCGACCTCCACCCACACCTCGTTCGGAATCGAGTTCACCGAGGTCCCGCCGCCGAACACGCTGGCGCTGAACGTGGTCTTGGGCTTGGCCGGCACCGCGACGCGCGACAGTTCCAGCATCGCCTGCGCCATCGCGAACGCCGGGCTGACCAGCCCGAACGCCCCATAGCTGTGCCCGCCCGGCCCACGGAACGTCGCGCGATACCGCTTCGAGCCAACGCCGCCGACCACCAGCCCCTCCATGTCGGGCGAGTCCACGGTGAAGAATGCCTTGATCCGGTCTTTATATTTGCCCTCGGTGAACAGATGGCGAATGCCGCGCAAATCGCCCAGCCCCTCCTCGCCCACATCGCCTACGAACAGAATGTCGCTGCTGGTCCGCACCCCCGCCGCGTCCAGCGCGCGGATATAGGCCAGCAACACCGCCAGGCTGCGCGTGTCATCCCCCACCCCGGGCGCGAACAGCTTCGTCCCTTCGCGCCGCACGGTCACCACGGTCCCTGCAGGAAACACCGTGTCGAGATGCGCCGCCACCACGATCAACGGCCCGTTGCCCGCGCCACGCCGCAGCCCCATGGCGTTGCCGATGCCATCAAGCTCGACATCCTCAAGCCCATGGGCGCGCAGCATGTCCAGGTAGTGTGCGCCCTTCGGCCCCTCGCCAAACGGCGGCGCCGCGATCTCGGTCAGGGCGACGATATCTGCCACCGTCCGGTCATGATCGGCCTCCAGCACCTCGACGATCGTGCGGTACGCCGGGCTCTGCATGATCTCAGCCACGCTCATCGATTGAGCTCTTTCGCCATCTCGTCGATGCCGCCAAGCGTCAACGGGAACATCCGGTTCTCAATCGCCTTGCGGATCATCGAAATCGACATCGCATGGTCCCACGCATTCTTCGGCCGCGGGTTCAGCCAGGCCGTCCGCCGGAAATGGTCGGTCAACCGCTGCAGCCATACCGCGCCCGACTCGTCGTTCCAATGTTCCACACTGCCGCCGGGATGGCTCACCTCGTACGGCGACATCGAAGCATCGCCAACGATGATCAGCTTGTAGTCCGAGCCGTACTTGCGCATCACATCCTCCGTCGACGTCATGTTGTCGTTGCGCCGGCGGTTGGTCTTCCACACCCGCTCATAAATGCAGTTGTGAAAGTAGAAATACTCCAGGTGCTTGAACTCGCCGCGCGCGGCCGAAAACAACTCCTCGCAAATCCGAACATGCTCATCCATCGAGCCGCCGATATCCAGGAACAGCAGCACCTTCACCGTGTTGTGCCGCTCCGGCACCATCTGCAAATCGAGATACCCGGCATTGTTCGCCGTGGTGCGGATGGTGGCCGGAATATCCAACTCCGTCGGCGCCCCCTGGCGCGCAAACCGCCGCAGCCGCCGCAGCGCCAGCTTGATGTTGCGCGTGCCAAGCTCCACGGAATCATCGAGGTCCTTGAACTCGCGCTTGTCCCACACCTTGATGGCGCGGCGATTCCGCCCCTCCTGCTGGCCGATGCGCACACCCTCGGGATTGGCCCCATACGCCCCGAACGGCGAGGTGCCCGCCGTGCCGATCCACTTCCCGCCGCCCTGATGGCGGCCCTTCTGTTCCTCCAGAAGCTCCTGCAAGCGCTTCATCAACGCCTCCAGCCCGCCCAGCTTCTCGATATTCTCCATCTCTTCGGGGCTGAGGAATTTCTCCGCCAGCTTCTTCAACCACTCCTCGGGCAGGTTCTGCACCGGCATGCCCTCGGGCGGCTCCAGGCCCTTGAACACCTCGCCAAACACCCGGTCAAAGCGGTCGAGGTGTCGCTCGTCCTTCACCAGGGTGGCGCGACACAGATAGTAGAAATCGTCGATGGAATACTCGGCCACGCCGGCCTTCATGGCGCCCATCAACGTCAGGTATTCGGTGACGCTGGCCGGCAGACCGGCGGTGCGCAATGCCAAAACAAACGAAGCGAACATCGGCGCCTCCTAAGGAAGAAAAGGCCAGGGCTCTGCCCTGGACCCGCTGGGGCCGGCGGCCCCAGACCCCATTCGTATATAGTTGAGGGTCCAGGGGGCTCGGCCCCCTGGTGGGGTCAAGGGGCAAAGCCCCTTGCCTTTCCCCTACCTAATCAGCCCCGCCGAGACAGGAACGCCAGTCGCTCAAACAAATGCACGTCCTGCTCATTCTTCAGCAGCGCCCCATGCAGCGGCGGGATCACCACGTGCGGGTCCTTGCTGCGCAGCGCCTCCACCTGCAGATCCTCGATCATCAGCAGCTTCAGCCAGTCGAGCAGTTCCGAGGTCGCCGGCTTCGGCTTCAACCCCGGCACGTCACGGATCTTGAAGAACACCGTCAGCGCCTCGCGCGCCAAATCCTGGCGGATATCCGGATAGTGCGTCTGCACGATGGCTTCCATCGTCTCGCGATCCGGGAAGCGGATGTAATGAAAGTAGCAGCGGCGCAGGAACGAGTCCGGCAACTCCTTCTCGTTGTTCGAGGTGATGAGCACGATCGGCCGATGCCTGGCCACCACCGTCTGGCGCGTCTCATAGACGAAGAACCGCATGCGATCGAGTTCC
>Ga0105046_10014812_pt1 | contig 12012 bp, 9 predicted proteins | sample MAT03_FD_78385 | JGI IMG/M metagenome (GOLD analysis project Ga0105046, IMG submission 78385) | Freshwater microbial communities from Lake Fryxell liftoff mats and glacier meltwater in Antarctica - MAT-03 (megahit assembly) | ecosystem: Environmental > Aquatic > Freshwater > Ice > Liftoff...
CTCGACGCCATGGCGGATTACGCCAGCCGGGTGAGTCGACGCATGACCTTGGAATATGTGCTGTTGGCCGATGACAATATGACCCTCGACCACGCCGAACGTTTGGCTGAAATCGCCGTGGAATTCCGCGCCCACATTAATCTGATTCCGTTTAATCCAGTCATGGCCACCCCGCATCGACGTCCGGACGAAGCCGAGGTCGAGGCCTTTGCCAATGCCGTCACTGCGTTTGGCGGCGGTGTCACCGTACGCGGTCAACGCGGCGCGGATATTGATGCGGCCTGCGGACAATTACGGCAGCGTAATCTGAGCGACGGCGACAACGTGCCGCCGGTCTCATCCGAGTCCGATCAAGCGGGCTGATCCGCAAAAAATCAACGATAGGTGTTGAGCAGGGCCTGCGCCTTGTCGACGTATTCCGGCATGCCGTAGGTGTCGACCACCGCCTGCATCAGGCGCTGGGCCGCGAACTTGGCCGTTTCGGCGAATGCGGGGGTGGTGCCGGGAGCCTCATGGGTGATCCAATGTTGGGCGGCAGTGGCGGAGGTGCTTTCCCAGGCGAGACGGGCGGCGTCGCCGATATATTGCCGAACCCCGGTGAAGTCGGCGTTCTGGAATTTCCGCTGCAATTCATCGACGGTAGCCAGGGCCTCCTGGAATTTGGTCTGCTTGACCAAGATCGCCGACTGGGCGCGGGCCTCGCGCACCGGGACATCGGTGATCGCGCTTTCGCGACGGGTCTTTTCGGTATCGATTTTGATCACTTCGAATTTGATGGTTTTGATCTGGTCCGCGTATTCGGCCTGGTAATCCGCATTAGCCCCGGCGCCGGGCAGGACGGGATTATCGAGGAAATCCTGCACTTCGCGCTCGAAGACAGCGAGTTGCGCATCATCGAAGGCATTGGTGCCGGTGACCCGGCTGAATCCGCTCTGGATGCGGCGCAGGTTGGATCCCGCGCGCAGATCGCGTTCAGCCCGTTCGATCCGAGTTTTGAGGTCACCGTTTAAACGTTCTTGCACAGCCACCGCCTGGTTGGCCAGGAGCGGACTCGCCAGCAGGGGATCATTGGGATCGAAGCCAGGCTTGGCAAAGGCCAGTTCTTTAATCTCCAAGATCGCGATTGCCTCGGTGCGCTTTTTTTCGGCGCTGGCCGGATCACCAATGCTAATGGCGGTTTCAATACCTTTTATCATCGTTTCGGTCTGGGACAGGGACTGACGGGCAATACTTTCCCGCTCATCGACGCGCAAGACAAACCACCACAATGCGAAGGCAGCGCCAAAGCCAATACCAACCCCAAGCAGCAGTTTGACCACCAACAGATGCGCTGCTCGCCGCTTGGCCTTTTCAGCGGGGGTCAGGATCTTTTTCGACTTCTTCATCGACCCGCGCGACGTGCGCCGGCGTTCGCTGGCCGACATGCGCTTGCTGCCGCGCGCACCGGCACGGCCACGGCGCGAACTGCGTCCGCTGTCCTCACCCTCGGCCTCGGCACCGTCGCCATCGCCATCGCCGTCGATTTCCACGATCTGCGCGGTGTATTCATCACCGTGCGGCTCGACCACTTCCAGCCCATCGTCCTCAGGAATGGGGGCGGGGGGTGGATTCATACGGGTCGAACGACGGGACCTGGGCGCAGGCATGGATGATCTCCGAAGGGGCCGCGATCATGGTTGACGCGGATGCAGGCACAACGGTAGTGCGGGTGGTCAGGGGATGCCGTGTACCAACCGCCTTTCGCGCAAGACGTTGAGTGATTCCCCGCACGCCAGGGAAAGCGTCTCAGACGGTGATGATACGATTGAGATCGTCGAGCAAGGCGACTTTGGGTACCAGCTGATCGGCTTCGTCGGGCGTGCACTGCACGTAGGCGGCAACGATGATGCGGTCGCCCGGCATGACCAAGCGCGCGGCGGCGCCATTGACGCACATTTCCCCCGAACCCGGCTTGCCGGGAATCAGGTAGGTCTCGAAGCGGGCCCCGTTGGTGATGTCATAGATCTGGATCTGCTGATACAGACGCATGCCGACGGCGGCGATGAGGTCGGTATCCACCGACAGGCTCCCCTCGTAATTGATGAGCGTCGCGGTCACCGTAGCGCGGTGGAGCTTGGCTTGAAGCATGGGAATCAGCATGGGCTGGGCAGTGAAACCACTGGAGCGGGAAATGCCATCCCCGTTCCGGCCTAGGTGTGCGCAGGTGGCGAGGTCGGAGGCGTCGCCCGCCGCGCGAACAGTTTACGCAGGTTCGAGCGATGCTTGATCACCACCAACGCCGCCAAGGCGATGATGAAAACCGAACGCGGCAGATCCTGGCCCCACGGATCCCGGCTGAGCAGGACCTCGGCGATGGGCGCCACCACCGCGGCGACCACCGAAGCCGGCCCCACCGCGTTGCTACGCCCCAACCGGGCGACACAGCAGATTCCCCACACCAGGAGCCAGACCACAAACGCGATCAAAGCGACCAGGGGAAATAATCCGATCAACACGCCTAATGAGGTCGCCACGGCTTTGCCACCACGCAAGCCATGGAAGCAGGTGAAGATATGGCCGAAAATAGCCCCCACCGCCACGGCCAAGGGCAGATAGACCGCGCCCGGTACGGTCTCGGGGGCCAGCTGCGTGACCACCAGCACCGGCAATAATCCTTTGAGCACATCGGCGATGAAGACGGCGATGAACCAGCGCCCACCCAGAACGCGGCCCGCATTGGTGGCACCCAGGTTGCCCGACCCGTGCTGACGCAGGTCGATCCCTTTGTATTTCCCCGCCATCCACGCAAAGGACAGCGAACCGAGTAGATACGCCGCCACGGGCGCCATCCACCACCAGGTCATCACGGGCGTTTACCGCGCGATTTACGCTGGGCCCGGACGGACTTGGGCAATACCAGCGAGGCCGTGCGCCCAGCCTTGGTCTTGGCCTGGATGACGCGGAACTTGTCATTGCCCTCACGGAATCGGGATTCGCGCGATTTGTATTTGATCACCATCGGAATGCGTCGGAACGGCAGATGTTCGCGCAGCCAATTTTCCAAAAAGCGCGACCACGTCGGATCGATCCAATCGGTGCGGTTGACGAAGACGATGAAGGTCGGCGGCACCCGTTCGGCCTGGGTCATGTAATACGCTTTGACCTCGTGGCCCTGCACGCGCTTGGGGCGACGGCGGGTCATCGCGACTTCCAGCAATTTATTCAATTCGGCGGTGGTCACGCGGGCGCGAGTTTCGGCGTAGAGTTCAACTGCCAATTTCATGGCTTCGCCCAGATGCGATCCGGTCAGGGCGCAGGTAAAGGTGATTGGCGCAAAACGCAAACCCGGCAGGCGATCGCGCAGCCAGATTATGTATTTTTCACGGGTCGCGCCGGAGGCTTCTGCGAGATCCCATTTATTGACTACGATCACCGTCGGCTTGCCTTCGACCTCACAATAATGCGCCAACTTCTTGTCGACCGAACCGACTTCGTCGGCGGCGTCCAAGACCAGCAGCACGATATCGCAACGCTGGATCGCTCGCTCGGTGCGGCAGGCGGCGTAGAATTCGAGGTCGGCCTCAATCTGGGCTTTTTTGCGCAGCCCAGCGGTATCGATCAAAATGAAATCGCCCTCGGGCCGTTTCAGCGGCACATCAATGGCGTCACGGGTGGTGCCGGCAAGATCGGCGACGATGACCCGATTTTCGCCGCACAAGGCGTTGGTCAGCGACGATTTGCCGACGTTGCGTCGACCCGCGAGGCAGATCTTGATCGGTGCAGCGGGGGCATTGTCGGGATCGGGCGCAGGCGGAGTGGTATCCAGGCCGGTCAAAACGCGGTCGAGCAGATCTTCGATGCCGCGGCCCGCTGCGGCACTGACGCCGACGGCGTCGCCGAGGCCGAAACTGAGGAAGCCATGCACTTCCTGGTCCAGCCCATCGTAGTCAAGTTTATTGGCGACCACGACGACGCGATTTCCGAGCGGACGCAGACGACCAGCGATCTCAAGATCCAGGGGCAGAATACCGCTGCGGCCGTCGACGACGAAAAGGATCCGATCCGCGGTGGCAATGGCACGCTGGACCTGGGCGTAGACATCGGCTTCGAGTTTGGCCTCGTCGACGATGCCGATGCCGCCGGTGTCGATGATCTCAAAGGCACGGCCTTCGTTGAAACAGCGATGGATCAGGCGGTCGCGAGTGACGCCCGGAGTCGGGTCGACGATGGCGATGGGCTGGCCGGCAAGCCGGTTGAACAGACTCGACTTGCCCACATTGGGCCGGCCGACAATAGCGATAAGGGGCAGGGGCATGACGGTACCGGATCCGCAGTCCGACTTTCAGGGCCTACTTCGAGCGCCTTAGGGGCGCTTTCGGGGCACTATTTAGGGCACAATGGCCGGAGGATCCGGCAGAACGACCGGGCCGGGGGGCGCGACAGCGGGCGGCGGAGGCACAACCAGCGCGAGCGGCACGGTAAAATGTGGGACGCCCTCCAGCAAGGCCCAGTCCGGTTTTGTGCCGGCCAATTCCTGCATGATCAGGGCCGCAGCGATGCCCTCCATAGGGCGTTCGGGCAATAACCGCCAGGCTTCGGCCAAGCCCACGGGCTGACCGTTCAGCAACGCTTCGGCCCAACGCAGCGACTCCGGCGGGGCCGCCAGTCCAGGAATCAGCAGGCCGCCCTCGCCACCGCGCCGCCGCAGCCCAGATTGCAGCAGCCGGTCCAGCGCAAACGCGAGTGGGTCCTCAGCCACCCAGCCGCTTGCAGTCTCGCCGCCCTGCAAGGCCCGCACGGCGGCGGCGCGGTCGCTGTGACCGCGCATGGCGAGCAGGGCCTGGATGATCGCGGCCTGGCGGGCAGCGGTCGGATCGATGGCCAAGCCCAGGTTGACGACCTCGGTACCGGCTTTGGCGAGCAACTGCTCGCGGACCTGTTCGGTCAACGCCATCGCGGCAAAAGGCTCGAAACGAGCCAGGGCGATGAGCTGATCCACGACCGGAGCCAGAGGGTCGCGCTCCAGCCAGGCACTTTCCAGGGCGCGGAAATGTCCCTGACGCGGGGCGCTGCCCGCAAACGCCCGCCAGCGATCCGCCAACCAGCCGGGACCTTCAGCCGGAGTCGGCTGTGGCGTGCCGCCGCGCAGACAGCCAGCGGCGTGCACCACCAGCCGCAACATCCAACCGGCGCGACTGCCAGCGGCCAGGGCCCCATCGGCCCCACCGCCGAGATCTAGGGTGGCAAGGCCCACATGCTCAATACCCGTCAACAGCACGGTACGCTGCTGGAGAATAACTCGCGCCGTTACACCACGGGGTGGACGGATCTGAAGGCGGGCTGCTAGCCGAGCGATCTGGTCCAATAAAAGACCATTTAATTCTAGCGCCGGTCCGGCCACCTGGACACGCTCCGTGAATAATTCAATGGCCGCTGCCACGGTATCCAGATCTTGCGGCAGCGATCGCCGAATGACGCCACGCAAACGGCTCCACGCCAGCCATGCATCAATGCCCGGGGCATCCGGGTGGGAATCACCCAAAGCCCGCAAGGCCAGGCGCGCATCGCGCTGGGCCTGATCCCAGGCCCAGCCGCTGTCAGGATCCGCCAGCACCGCTAGACGCATCTGCGCCAACGCGTGGGTCGGCGACGCGAGATACTGGTCATCAGCGGCAAGAGCGTGCAATTGTTCGCTATCGCCCGTCACCAGAACTTTGTCGGCGTCACCCGACGAGCGCCGGTCGTCGTGCAGAGACAGCACCACTTCGCCGAGATCCGCCGCGGCCTGAAAACCCCAGGTGCGCGTCGCGGGCGCAGGCAAACCATCAATTACCGCGAGGACCTCCGCATTGTCGGCGGTAATATCAAGCCGCAGGCCACGGCGACGGACTTCGACCAGCCGTGGCCCGTGAGCCACCACCGCGCTCCCCAGCAGGCGGACCTGATCCCCGCTGGCGATAAATACTTCAAAGGCGAGACGATCCGGCTGCCAGTGAATTTCATAGCCGCTACCAGGCGCGCCTTCATGCAAGACCCAGCGCGTCGCCGCCGGACCGCGGCGGAATTCCATAACCATGCGCCAGGCCCAGGTATCGCGGGGGACTTCGGCGGCCAGGGTCGCCGAAATACGCGCCCGCGAGCGATCAATCAAGGTGGACGGCGGCTTATAGCGCCACGCGATATGGGCCGAGCCGAAAACCAGCACGGTCACGACGATCACCAGCCACATGCCGCGTCGCATGACCATGCCGTGGGCTTCCTACCGCCTCAGGTCCGCTTGCCGCCGCGCTTACCCTTGGCGGGCTTCGGCTCTTTGCTGCGTTTTTGCGCGGGGCCACGCTCGGGCGTTGATTTTTTTGCCGGAGCGGGCTTGCCGCCTGCTCGCGCAGGTTTCGCTGCCTTACTGCCTTGGCTGCCTTGGCTGCCTTGGTCCCGAGTTTTACGCGGCGGTCCGAGGCGTGCGAGATCGGCGCTGATGCTTTCACCACCACGCGGCCTTTCGCCATCGTGCGGCGACTGAGCCTCCGCGCGTTGACTGGCCTGCGCACGCGGACCGGCTTTGCCACGGGACATATCCGTAGCAATCGACGTCGCCGCATCGCTGTCAGTACCGTCAGCACTGCGCTGCGCCACCTGAGCCTGCGGGCTCGGATGGAAACGATCCAGGCCAAACGTGACTTCGCTGCGATCAATATCGACCGTATTGACTAACACGTCGACTTCGACGCCGGGTCCCATGACCTTGCCCGACCGCGAGCCGATCAGGGCGAATCGCTCTGGGTCATACACAAAGAATTCATCGCCGAGATCGCGCACCGGCAAGAAACCTTCCAGGCCGGTTTCCATTAATTGCACATACAGACCGCCGCCATTGGCGCCAGTGATCACCGCGGGGAAGACCTCGCCAATGCGGGCAGCCAAATAGCGCGCGCATTTACGCGCATGCAGGGTGCGCTCGGCCTGTTCGGCGCGTTGTTCCAAGCCACTCGATTGGCGACACAAAGCATCCAGGTACTCATTACGCATTTCGACATCGCCATAGTCCTTGAGCTTCAAGGCACGCTTGACCAGGCGATGCACGAGCAGATCCGGATAACGGCGAATCGGGCTGGTGAAATGGCAATAACTGTCGAATGCCAGGGCATAGTGGCCGATATTGTCAATCGCGTAGACGGCCTTTTTGAACGAACGCAGGCACATGAAATTCATTACTAGGCGCGCCGAATGCGGCTCGGATTCAAGCCGTTTGAGAATGCGCTGCAGACCAAAACGATCCTGAACCCCGGCGGCGTCGATGCCGTAGGCTTCGAGCACCTTGGCGAACTGTTCAGTGCGATCGGGATCGGGCGGCGCGTGGATGCGGTAGGTGCACGGGAAACCCTGCTTTTCCAGCCAAGTCGCCACCGCGCGATTGGCCAACAGCATGCATTCTTCGATCAGCTGATGCGCAATATCGGTGGTTTCCTGACGCACCATTTCGGGATTGCCTTCGCCATCGAGGATGAAGCGGTATTCCACCGAATACAAATTCAGCGCCCCCGCTTTTTCGCGGGCACGGCGCAAACCTTGGGCGATACCGCTGACTTCGCGCACGGTGGACACCAGATCCTCGGGCCATTCGCCGGCGTCGCCTTCGAGCACGGCCAGAGCCTGCTCATAGGACATGCGATGCCGCGAATGAATGATCGATTCGCTCAGGCGAGTATTGACGAGCTTGAGATTGCGATCGAGCTCCATGAAGGCGCTGAGCGCATAGCGGTTTTTATGCGGAACCAGGCTGCACAGCCCGTTCGACAGCACTTCAGGCAGCATCGGAATGACCCGATTGATCAAATAGATCGAGGTCCCACGCGCTGCGGCTTCGGCATTCAGCGCCGTATCTTCGCGCACGTAATGACTGACGTCGGCAATGTGCACGCCCACGATCCAGCCGCCACCAGGCCGGGCCTCTAGGCTGATAGCATCGTCGAAATCTTTGGCTGTTTCGGGATCGATAGTGAAGATCAATTTTTCACTGAGGTCTTCACGCTGGCCCAGACGGAGATTATCGCTGAAAGCCGCGGCCTCTTTCTCAACTTCCTGCGGAAACGGCGCCGGCAGATCGTGGACCAGGCAGGTATAGGTAAAATCGGTCACTTCGGGCGTGTCCGCCGCAAGCACACCGTCAATAATCACCCCGGCCTGACCATTGCTGTCGATGGTCAAGGTGCCGCGCACGCGGTCCCCGGCGCGATAGGTCCGATCAAAAGCCGCTGTGGTCGCCACGACGGGCATTTCCCCATCGCGACGATTATCGGGCACGAAAACCAGGCCGGCGGGCCGCACATTCACCAAACCCACTACGATGCGCCCCGCGCGGCGCAGAATGCGGGTGACCAACGCCTTGCCATCTTCCGACAACATGACCTGACACACATCGCCCGCGCGCGCGCCGATGGTCATGCGCGGATCGACGGGGACCACTTCGCCCTCGGGCAAGCGCGCCTGCAAACCGGTACCGATGGTGGCCGCCTCGATAATCGCCGAATGTTCGCCGCCCGCACCCGAGGGCAAATAGCGCCCAGGCCGCACTTCCAAAACTTGACCATTGCTAACCAGTTCGCGGAAATGGCTCCCCAAGGCCCGCGCCCCATCGCCACTGAGCCCCATCAAGCGCCCGACCTGCGCCGCCGTGCCGCCGCCAGCGATGCTGGCCAGCACGCGCATGACCTCGGCCGCATCGATTGCCGGCAACGGTCCGGACGCTGACCGCGAGCCCCGACCGCGCGAGCTATCTCGACGGCTGTCCCGACGGTCATCCCCGCGCCCAGGCTTACGCCGCGCACTCGTTGAATTGTCAGCAGATGCGGCGGACTCGCGGGAACCTTTGGTCGACTTGGGGCGGCGGGGAGCCATGGGCTACCGATATCCTTACGGCACCCACGCCCACAGCCGACATGGCCGCCGCGCGGGGCTCGGAGCATCGTGACAGCACCCGGCGGGCCGCAACCCCCGGTCTATGGGGAGGATCGACGCGGCACGAGGTGGCACCAGATTGCATGGACCCAGACTTGGGCCAAGCCACGCGCGGCCGGATACACAAGACCTTACGGCTCACCGCCTATCGCTTAAGCAGGCTGCCAAGTTCCACGTGCCTCCGCTCTATCCATCTTTGCACGCCGCCCCCCGTCGCTTTCCCCCGCCCTGCTGAGTCTTTTGCGCTTAAATCACTGATCAAACGCCTGCTCGCCCCCTTGTTCTTTCGCCTGCATTCACGGGCGCACGGCAAGACTTTGGAAGTACGTTTTTGGCGCACCTGGGCCCCCAAACGTGGCTGGCATTGGCAGCAACAATTTCAGCAACGCTTGGATCCCAACGCCGAAGTCACCGGCCACCATCGCACCATCCTGGAAGCGATTCATTCCCCAGAGCTGCGCATTCTAGATGTGGGGGCGGGCCCGATTTCGGGAATTCACCCGCGCTTCCAAGGCCAGCCTCTGCACATTCGCGCCTGCGACCCGCTCGGCGACGACTATCGCCGCATTCTCGATGAGAATTCCATCACCCCGCGCGTTGTCAAGGAAACCGTGCCCGGCGAAAACCTCAGCCAGCATTTCCGCGACGAGCGTTTCGACTGGATCAATTGCGACAACGCCCTGGACCACAGCGAATCTCCCCACCGCGTCATCGACGAAATGATCGCCATCGCCGCCCCCAGCGCGACCATTTCCCTGTACCACGAAATCGACGAAGGTCTCAACGAGGGCTACCGCGGCTTCCACAAGTGGAATATCCGCCCCGTTGCCGGTCGCAGTGATGCCTTCACCATTTTCAATCCCCACGAATCCCACGCCTACACCACCACGTATCGCGGCTTCGCGGTTCGCGTCGCGGTGCAGGGACGGCATGTGCTCTGTCTGCTGCGGCGCTTGGCAGAGGGCCAATAAGCTCGTAAGTGAGCAACTGTCTCCTCAGGTTGATCGCAAGTTGTTGAACCTTTTGGACTACTTTCTTACTACAACAGTCCCCGATAATTTATCATGCCACCCCTGCTTGCGTTTATCAAAGCCGACCCAGATAAATCCTAGTCCCAACGGCAGCGCCGAAAGGAAATAAGCGAGGTAACGACCGATACACTGACCAACTGAGGGATTTTTTCCAGTTTCACGGTCAACTATTTTCATGCGTAAAGCCATTTTTCCAGGAGTCGCTTGTTTCTTAAACCAGAAAGCGGTGACAGCAACTACCGGGAAGACAAATGACAAAATAAAGTCCATCGGGCCATGAAAAATAACATCGGCACCGGAAGACCAGTACTCATCCCCGTACATTGCGGTCAACAACGGCAATGTGATCACTCCGATGAGGAGCGAGTCGATTATAGTCGCTCCGACCCGGGGCCAAAAACCAACGTATAGTATCCGCACATCTTGCGAATCTACCGGCAGCGCCTCGATCTCATCGTCGTTGGAATGAGGCGTCGAGTATGGATTATTCATGGTTTTATTATTACCGCAGCAATACCTTACCGCAAAGATTTATTACTTTAACAGTATTCAAGGGCCTGGCCGTAGAGGCTCTCCCACCGTCGATGCATGCTTCATCGGCATGAAAAGGAGCGAATCGGAGGAATCGAGTGGAATCGAGGACATGCACAGGATGCCTCCATCCACGCATGCCGATCGAGCCAAGAGAGAGGCGTGGGGCCGAGGCGGCCCATGATTCCAGGCCCATCGCCGAACAGAATTTTCAACAGGAAATTCTGTTTGCATTCCCCGGTGCATGGTCATTAGGCCGCCGCCTCGTAACCGAACCCACCCGCGCAGGACCCATCATGGCCCATCTGCTCATTTCATCCTGGATATCCCGAGCCATCCGACGTTCGCAAGTCGCGGTGATCGTCACCGTCGCCCTTATCAGTCCCGGCGTCGTCGGTGTCGTCGTGAGCACTCAGAATCGTGATCAGTGGATCCTGCCCGGCGCGGCCATGCCATTTCAGGCGCGCTACCTGCTTTCATTTGATCGAACAATAAACCATGGTGGCTACCGCTTGAGCAGCGCTCCTGGCGGATGACTTGGTGGAGGGAGAATAAGACCCTAGCTGCGCGCATTATTTTTGCGGCGTAATGGTCGCCGGAAACAATCCCAGGTGACCATCGCGGTCATCGAGCACGATGGGGGCGACGGGCGCATCACGCAGAGCGAAGAGCAGCAGATCGCGTTGGGGTCCCCAGCGGACGAAGGTTCCGCTGGATTGTCCGAGTTTCTCCAGTGGCCCGACGGAGGCGTGCCAGGTGCGCCCTTGATCCAGGCTGCGCAAAATTCCCTGCGGACGGGTCCAGGCGTACCAGCGGCGCGGTTGGCCCAGGGCGATGAGGTCTTCGACCTCGCATCTAGCAGGTAAACCGCAGGGACTCAGAGTGGTCTCTCCAGCGCTATCGCGGCGCAAAAGTTGATTCTTATCCGGCGGCAGGAAAATGAGGTCGCCGTCAAAGTTAAAGATCTGCTGCCACGCCCAGCCTTTGCCGTGATCCGCAATGCGGACAAAGGCATCGCTGCCGGGATAGAGGACCCAGGTGCCTTCCTTGCGGCCACGCCACGCCGTTATAACCAGACCGTCGGGAGAGGGACGAAATGTCATAACCTGTTCCTCCCGGGCCAATTCCGTCCAGGTTTGGCCGTCATTGATGCTTGCCCAAATAATGCCAGGGCCTGGGCGACGGTTGCCTTCGCGGCGCACGGCCAGCCAGCGGCCGGACAGCTCACGGCCGAAAGCGTCCGGTACTTTTCCATCTTGCCACGGAAGGACCGTCCATTGTTTGTTCTGAAAAATGTGTACACGGTCGCCGTAATCCTCACCCATCACGGTATCTCCATACCGCACTAGCTCCGAATAACTATTTTTAGTAGGAATGAGGCTCCATTCTTGACCGCCATCCCGACTGAGGCGGATAGCGTCATGATACAGCAGGCCAATATCTTCACCAAAATCATATATCCGCTTCACGGTCGTGGCCGCCGGCAAAGTGGCCGTAGTCAGGCGCTGGGCGATAA
>Ga0105046_10014813_pt1 | contig 12012 bp, 10 predicted proteins | sample MAT03_FD_78385 | JGI IMG/M metagenome (GOLD analysis project Ga0105046, IMG submission 78385) | Freshwater microbial communities from Lake Fryxell liftoff mats and glacier meltwater in Antarctica - MAT-03 (megahit assembly) | ecosystem: Environmental > Aquatic > Freshwater > Ice > Liftoff...
GAAAGTCCTTTCCGGCAGAAAAGACCTACCAAAGACAGTCCTTTCCGGTAGAAAAGACCTACCAAAGACAGTCCTTTCCGGCAGAAAGGACCTACTGCAACAATCAATCGCGACCGTACGCATCGCCGTTGTATTGTTCAGTTGCTTCGGCTGGTACGACAATCCAGCGACAGAACCAGGATGTTACGAATTCCGGCAAAATTTGCCGCGTGAAACTGTGCCAGCCTCGGGGTTGGAAGTTCTCAGATCTTGTCAGATTTTACTGACCAGTCTCACGCAGGACCGCTGGAGCGACGATCGAACAGAACAAGGACTTTTACACGGTCATCGATTCATCATCGATGAACTGGTCAAGGATGGCTTTTAGTGCGGACGGCGAGGATGGCCGTGGAAAATATCATCAAATTTCTGCCTCGCGATGCGGTCGCGTTCCTGCGAGTTGCAGACAGCGATGCGCGGTTTCCGATTCGTCCGGTTTCTGAAGGCTCATTCCTCATCGGACACGGTTCAGCCTGTGATCTTCGGTTGGGAGACCACGAGGTTCCCGCGCTGCATTCAATCCTGCGCGTCACCCGCAGTTCGGCGACAATCACACTGATGGCCGAGCGCCCGGAATTGTTCGTCAACGGCGAATCTGTCCCGCGTTCCGTTTTACTGGACGGCGACATTGTTGAAATCGGAGACGTCCGTCTTGTTTTTCGCTTTCTGACAGAAAATGCAGTCTCCGAAACAGCAGATTTACTGTCGCCTGGCATCGGTGAAGTGCTGGCTGAGCCGGATTCGGACTCGATCGAAGAATTGTCGGCGGCGGAACTGGTGACCGGGCTGGAACATGAGTTTCAGTTGCTGAACGAGCTGCATCTTTCGAGTGCTGACACAATGGATCGCCTCTTGAATGCGGCTCGCAGGTCCATTGATGGAGCTTCGATCAAACTGGCGGCACCACCCCTGCGAGTTGTCGGTGTGGAAGAGCGATTTGTGGCCGCTGATCGTGAACAGCTTCAGGAAATCGGGGCGAAAGTCAAACAGCAGGAATCCCGCCTCGGCGATGTCTGCCATGTGCTGGAACAGATCGTCTCGCAGCAGCAGATCATGACGACCGCCCTGCAAAGCGTCGCCGATCGGTTGACCGAGCTTCGTAATGCGACGGCTGGCGAACCTTCGACGACACGTCGGGCCAGTGCGTAAAACGACAGCCGATCACCGCATGGCTGCTAAACATGCCGCCCACTCAAACACCTGCGCCGTGTTCGTGAAAACCTGCAGATGCCTTCTGCAGTCCTGTGAAAGAAATCCGAGTTCAGTCATCTGGTCCAGCATCGTGACGAGTCCATCAAACAGGCCGCCGATATTCAGCACCGCAACCTGGCATGTGTGAATTTCCAACTGCGCCCACGTGACCGCTTCGAAGAGTTCTTCCAGTGTGCCATAACCGCCAGGCAATGCGATATAGGCATCGGCAAGCCTGTGCATCAGTGCCTTACGTTCGTGCATATCGACTGTGATTCGCATGTCGACGACACCGCCATGCATGAGTTCCGGGCGAGCCAGATGTCTGGGAATCACTCCGATCACATTGCCGCCATTGCGCAGAACAGCGTCCGCAAGGATCCCCATGATTCCCGTACGGCCTCCGCCGTAGACCAGCGTGTGCCCCGACTCAGCGAGATAGACTCCCAACGCCGCAGCGGCTTCAGCGAACTCCGAAAGATTTCCTGGCCGCGAACCACAAAACACGCAGATACGGACCATTTCCGGGTTACTTCAATTCATTCCTGATTGTATTACAAAGCGTCGCCGTGGAATTGACTTCACCCTGCATCGTGGTCTTCGGAAAAATCAGCTTTGGCACCTGTCCTGAGCCAACACGCTGATACAGACTGATGTGGCGGCTGATGTACTGACCTGGCACATCGGAACTGAGTTCAGCTTTCAGTCGTTCTTTGTCCACCAGCGTCTCGGCAAACGCTCTGGCCGTTAAAACTGTGCGCTGCCCCTGGAACATCCAGTCATGGAATGTCTGGAACTTTGCCGGATCAAGTCGCCAAACCGCAACCGCGATTTTTGCCATTTCACAGGCACCGGGATGTCCAGCACCCGTGACTGCAGGATTGCACGATCTTTCCAATGGGACAGGCAGTGCAAAAATTGCCAGGTCATTGCCAAATTGCTTCTGCGCCCCGGAAATCGCGTGATGCGTATTCCGACAGTGCGGACATGTGTAGTCAAACATTTCTACAAACACGTACTTTGCGTCAGTTTTTCCGAGTAACGGCCATTGCTTGATGTCGAGCGTAAATCGGCTGCCGGCAAACGTCAGCAGACGTCGTTCCGGGGGCTTGGGCACTTCAGCCGCTGGTACAACGCCGGCTGGTTTTTCAGGAGCGTCAGTTTTTGACGCATCCGTTGGGGTCCCGTCCGAAGTTGGTTTAACGTCTTTCTGGTCACCGACAGATTCTTTCGCCGATTCGTCAACCGGCGTGACCGCTGGCACTTCTGATTCTTCAACCTTTGCCGCGTCGGTCGATTTCGCAGCTTCGTCTTCGGAGTACGGAAACGTGACGAGCAGCAGGTGGCTCAATTGCAGAAGTCGAGGCGGTGAAATCAAAAGCAGGGTCGATGCGACTGATGGTTGTTTTTCCGCAGGCGTGGAATCCTGAGGCTTCTCAGACTCCGGCGCAGCAGGATTGTCTGCTCCCACCGAATTCGTCTCGACAGCCGCATCGCCGGCGACTGGTGCTTCAAAGACCCCGCCTGGAGCGGCAAACGCTTCCCCTGGTGCGGCAAACGCTTCGCCTGGTGCTTCGAACACGTCACCAGGAGCCGCAAAGACATCAGGCTCACTGCCTTCAACCGGAACTCCCTGACTGTTCGCAGCAGCGGGAGTCGCATCATCGTAGTTCACAATTTCAAACTGATCAGCCTTGGGCGTTGCTGCCTGAATCCCCACCAGCGCGGCGACACCCAGTACACTGATGCCGGCAGACTTGAGTTTTAACGACGACGGACAATACCGTGATGCCAGCATTATTCCGGCCAGGACAATGCCACAGGCATGGACGACCAGGCAGTACGGACAGTAGTGTTTCAGCACGAAGACCTGCAAACCGATAAACCACAATGCCGCCAGACCTGCCATGACGCTTCCCAGCGTCATGCCGCCCCAGACTAATTGCCGCAACGACCTGGGACCACTTTGACGTGCAAAAGCCAGCAGCGCGATCAGACTGGCATACAGTCCTGCAGCAGGAACACTGACGGGGACTCCCATCACCTTGGACCAGTGACTGGTCAGAACATGCCCGCAATCAATCAATTCACCACTGCTGCATCCATAGACGTTTCCCATGCTGAAGGCGGTCCATGCCAGATATATGGAGATCCCCATCGCCGCTGCACAAATCAGGCGAAGACTCCACACAAATCGAACTGAAGGCAGTTCAGCCGAAGTCGATGAAAGAACCTCGGACGTCCCCACGTCCGCATTGTCGAAAGACGGCTGCATCTGACAGTTCCCACTGTTACGAGACCAAAACAGTCCGAACCCAAAACCGTGCCGATCCGAATTCAACTGCCCCGCAGCCAATCTTCAGTCGGTGAACGGGCGAAATTCTGCCGCGACTCCCCAGTCCGGCGAATGCCCTCAGCATACCCCAGTGTCTCCGTTCACATCACATTAAAATCGTAGCAGTAACCGACATGTTGCCAAATACCTTTTTGCCACACGACACGTTTTCCCAAAATCCCGCGATCCGCTTTCCATGCTTCTTACGCTCCATCGTTGAAGACGGATTCAACGTCAGGACTCAATCGTGCCGAAGCTGTCGAGACAGCAGCACGTCACATGCGGCTCAGCTCAACACGATTGCAACCGGCAATCTGATCCCGATCATTGCTCGAAAGCTGCGAATTCCAGCAATTTCCTACAGCTACGCTTACCTTTCAAAACATGTAGCCGATAAGTCCCGTTTTGGATGCGATGGCGGAAAGATCGAATGTAGGATGGACATTCATGTCCGTCGCATGGCCAATATCTCGGACATGAATGTCCAAGCTACAGGAATCGCAGCTATGGACCGAGCTTCAGAAACTCGGCCCGTCTCCATTTCAGACTCCGGATTTGGCCACAATGCGTTAAACTTTCACGGCAGGATGCCGCGACTGCGATTCGACAGGATGTCCTCAAAAGCGAATCCCCCTTACAATCCATCGGTCTGAGGCGAGCGGAGAAGCCGTGATGCCTCGCTGAAATTTTACAACCTGACTTCCGACCCGGATTGTGTGCAGAATCTCGCAGCACTGCCGAACTTCGCGACTCAAAAAAACAAACTTCGCGACCAGATGAATTCCGAACTGAGCGCGCAGGGAGATCCTCGCATGTTCGGCAACGGCGGCATCTTTGATGCTTACGAACATTCCACCAAGGCCAACGTTGGGTTTTACGAACGCGTCATGCACGGAGAAAAAATCAACGCTGGCTGGATCGATCCGGACGACATTGACTAGTTGGACAGCGCCAGTTTTGGCGGAAACCGAGCTTTTTTCCAACCCGAAGCGTGAGCGAGGGATTGTACCTGACTCCTTCCCTCGCTTACGCTTCGGGTTACTATTTCGTAACAAGGTGGCGCTGTCCGGCTAGATGTAGCGATTGATCAGGTTTTCGAGCATCTCCTGACGACCGCTTGTGTTCGGTGCCGGTGCGCCCTTTTCGATGATATACGATTCCAGTTCCAGCAGGTTTGTCGTGCCGTTTTCGATCTTGCGACCAATACCGCTGTCGTAGCTGCTGTAGCGGTCCTTTACAAAGTCCGTCAGAACGCCTTCCGCTCGAATTGCCGCTGCGATTTTCAGGCCGCGGGCAAATGCGTCCATGCCGCCGATGTGAGCATAGAACAAGTCGATTGGATCAATGCTCTCACGCCGGACTTTGGCATCGAAATTCGTACCACCCGGACGCAGGCCGCCCTGTTTCATAATCACCAGCATTACCTGGGTGGTCAGATAGATGTCGGTGGGGAACTGATCGGTATCCCAGCCCAGCAACAGATCGCCCGTATTTGCATCAATGCTTCCCAAAACGCCTTGAATCGATGCGTATTCCAGTTCATGCATCATCGAATGACCAGCCAGTGTCGCATGGTTCGTTTCGATATTCAGCTTCACAACGTCGAGTAGTCCATATTGACGAATGAAGTTCAGGCAGGCCGCTGCATCGAAGTCATATTGATGCTTGGTTGGTTCCTTGGGTTTCGGTTCAAACAGGAACTGGCCCTTGAAGCCAATCGACTGAGCATAGTCGTTTGCCATGTGCATGAAGCGCGCCAGATGATCCAATTCGCGTTTCATGTTGGTGTTGTAGGAAGACATGTAGCCTTCGCGTCCGCCCCAGAACACGTAGTTTTCCCCGCCCAGTTCGTGAGTCACATCGATTGCCTTTCTCACTTGCGCCGCAGCGTACGCAAACACATCGGCGTTGGGGCTGGTCGCTGCCCCATGCATGAAGCGGGGGTTTGAAAACAGATTGGCTGTGCCCCAGAGCAACTTGATACCGCTGCTCTTCTGAGCTTCTTTCAGTTTGCGAGCGACAGCGTCCAGATTGGAGTGACTTTCGCGGAGTGTTGAACCTTCCGGTGCCACGTCGCGATCATGGAAGCAATAGTAGGGCACTCCCAGCTTCGTCATAAACTCAAACGCGACGTCCACGCGACGGAGTGCATTTTCCAGAGAATCCGTACCGTCGTCCCACGGACGGTTCAACGTCGGCGCGCCAAATGGATCTGTCCCATTGCCGCGAAACGTGTGCCAGTAGCACACGGCAAATCGCAGCCAGTCATTCATCGATCGGCCTTCGACGATTTCGGCGGCGTTGTAGTGCCGAAAGGCAAGGGGATTTTTGGACTGCGGACCTTCGAACTGGATTTTATCGACTTCTGGAAAATACGTGGTCATTGCTTGTTGCGCTTTCAGGTTTTCGACACGGTTGCTGGTGATTCGTCACCCGATCGAATGGGAGCAAAACTGGTTCAGAAACACGAATCGCGAGGTGAATCATCAGGCAGGAAATGGCAAGTTTAGCAGTCTGCGAACGGGATTGAAGGGAAGACGGTACGCTCGATCAATTTATTGATGGTTGTTAGGGTGCGTCAGCATTTTCGTTCCTTAGAGTCTTCCCTGTGTCGCGAAACCACCGCAATTCCGCAACCTGACCTGATCTGCAACTCTGAACGAAATTGACCTGATCTATGGCGTTCTTCGGATTGAATTTTGGGCATAAATCCGTTAGGTTTTGGCGTTTGGAGCCGAATTGGTGCTTTAATGCGGGACTCAATTGCCTGCCCTGTTCCCTTTCTTAGACCTGCTTTTCAGGGCGATCCATGCTGTTCAAAAGTCTCGGCGATCTTGCCGCTCACAAGGCCGTGTTCATTCTGATGGGCTGGGCGGCACTCCTGATAGTCTGCGTCTGGGCCGCGCCCGATCTGAGTAAAGTCGCGCAGAACGGCGAGTTTGCTTTTCTGCCGGAAGATGCCGCAAGTCGAATCGCCGAAGCCAAATTCAAAGAAGCGTTTCCCGACGATCTGGACCAAAGCAATATCGTGCTTGTCGTGCGGAGGGAGCAGCCCGAGGGCCTGTTGCCGGAAGATTATGAATTTCTTTCGAAGTGGGTCATCCCCGAACTTCATCGGATTGCAGGGCTGCCAACTGAGGATGAGTTGAGTGAAGATGCGACAGATCATGTTGCGGCCGAGGCGGCAGCGAAAGAACGCATCGCTCAGGGAATCAACTCGTTTGAAGATAAACGAATTGGCGAGTTGTATATCAGCGACAATAAGCAGGCAACGTCGATTGTCGTATCGCTGCGGACCGAGTTTCTTAATCAGTCAAACGCTATCCTTGTCGATAAAGTCGAAACGTTTGTCAACAAACTGAAACATACACCGACAGATACGGACGAGCCGTCGCTGCCGGCTGGAATGGAAATCGCGCTCAGCGGCACGGCGACGTTTGGTCGCGACATGATGCAGGAATCACGCAACAGCGCGAAATCGACGGAAAAATGGACGGTCATTCTCGTCGTGGGACTTCTGATCATTATCTATCGCGCTCCGGCGCTGGCCATGATTCCACTCATCACCGTGGCGGTCTCCACGATCATTTCGATGAAACTTCTGATCCTGATGGCGCAAGCCGGCTGGATCACACTTTTCAACGGGATCGAAACATACGTCACAGTGCTGGTTTACGGAGCGGGCGTCGATTACTGCCTGTTTCTGGTGGCACGTTATCGCGAAGAGCTGGAAGGCGGATTGACAATTGAGGACGCCGTTTCCGGCACGCTGGAACGTGTCGGTGCCGCGCTCACAGCAAGTGCCGGCACGGTTGTGTGTGGCATCGGAATGATGATCTTTGCAGAGTTCGGAAAATTTCGCGAAGCGGGAATCGCGATTTCATTTGGCCTGACCGTCTGCCTGTGTGCGGCCCTGACTCTGACACCTGCTATTTTGCGCTTGGCGGGTCGATTCGCCTTTTGGCCAAATGCTTCCCGCGCGACGTCCCGCAATGATACGGGGTTTCTGTCCAGCACCGATCTGACTTCGCGGATCAAGCGCGCCAATCTGCTGACGCTGGGCTGGCGATGGATCGGAGACGTCATTGAACGCCGCGCCTGGATGGCATGGTCGCTCAGTATCGTCCTGATGCTGCCGTTCGCGGTAGCAGGTGTATTATTCTTTGGCAATCTGAGTTACGGGTTACTGTCGGAACTGCCGGACACTGCTTCCAGTGTTTACGGGGCTCAGGCGGCACAGCGACATTTTCCTGCCGGTGAAGTGGCTCCGCTGAAGGTGCTGATACAGGTTAAGGGCATGGATTTCAGCCCGATTCAGGGAGAATCGGAGCGTCTTGTCGAGCAACTGACAGATAACCTCATCCGTCAAAAGGACTCGCTGGGGCTGTATGCCGTTCGATCATTGGCTGCTCCGAAAGGACAGCGCGAGACGCCAGTATTGAAGCCCCGAGAAATGCCGGCCTACAAAATGTTTGTGCGGAAAGAATTTGTCAGTTCCGCCGACAGCTCGATCATGAGTGTCGAACTGATTTTTAAGAATGATCCATTCTCGCGAACCAGCATCAGTGACTACCGCAACCTGCGCGATCGCATTCATGACCATCTGCCGGAAGGTTTGAAGGATGCCAACCTGTATTTTGTAGGCTCGATTCCTCAGATCAGCGACCTCAAAGATGTGACAGATTCGGATCAGATTCGCATTGATGCACTCGTGCTGGGCGGCGTCTACATCATTCTTGTCCTGCTGCTCAAGAGGCCAGGTGTCTGCGCCTATCTGATGTTCACAGTCTTCTACAGTTATCTGGCCACGCTGGGATTCACGTACCTTGTTTTCTGGCTGACGGCGGCAAACCCGTCAGAGTTCGCGGGACTGGACTGGAAAGTGCCCATGTTTCTGTTCACGATCCTGATCGCAGTCGGTGAAGATTACAACATTTTCCTGATGTCAAGGATCGAAGAGGAACAGAAAGTCCACGGACCTGTGAAAGGGATTATCGTAGCTCTCGAACGTACGGGTAGCATCATTTCCAGTTGCGGCATCATTATGGCAGGCACTTTTTGTTCTCTCATGGCAGGAAGCCTTGTGGGTATGGACCAATTGGGTCTTGCTCTCGCCGCAGGCGTCCTGCTGGATACATTCGTGATCCGCCCGGTGATGGTGCCTTCAATGCTCATTTTGCTCAGCACCGGACGCTTGGGAATCCTGAGTCGTTGGGGCGGCTTTGCCAAAACCATGCCAGTGAAAGTTGTTCCCGCTGAGAAACTCAAGTCCCCGGCTGCGTAAAGATCGCTCGGAAAATAACTGTCCAAATTGAAGTGAGCGAACGATTTGCCGAACCTTGGTGATGTCTGTGGATCCTGTATAGTATGGAACGTCGTTTGCACCTGCGTTGCCTGGACTCTGCCTCGGCGGCAGCTTTTGCCGGAATTCCGAAAACACGGACGCCGGTTGCAAAAAGGCAGCCGCGTTGACAGTGTTTCGAGGTTGGCCAATAATTCGTTGAACAGGAAGATGGCGAATTCGGGAAGGATTTTTCCCGAGATGACATGAAACCGCTGGCGAGTTGCGCTGATTGACAGCAACTTTTTCGCGGCGAACATCAATCCTGAACCACCAACGGCCGAATTGCCGACGACACTTTTCTGAGACGCCTTTAACTGCGTCTCGTTCGAGATTAATAAGAGGAGAATACGTTAATGGCCGGTAATCTGCATGAATTTACTGACGCGAACTTCAAGTCGGAAGTTCTGGAATCTTCCGAACCTGTGTTGGTGGATTTCTGGGCTCCATGGTGCGGCCCTTGCCGTCACCTGATGCCAACTGTCGAACAACTGGCGGGCGAGTATGCTGGTCGTGTCAAGATCGGCAAAGTCAATACAGATGATAATCACCAGACGGCCGCCGGCTATGGAATCACCAGTATTCCGACCGTCATGCTTTTCAAGAACGGTGAAATGGTTGATAAGGTTGTCGGTGCGCCAGCAAAACAGCACTTCATCAACATGCTCGATAAAGCGTTGGCTTAGTCTCGTTTGGGAAAGGAGTCCCGAACATGCCGGAAATTTCTGCTGCCGCCGCTGCTGATCTGACATGCTCAGATCCGTCCCGCAGCATTGCGGCATCACCCGAAGCAGCCGTATCGCCTGGTTCCATCGCGTCCAGTCTGCAGGATGCCAATGCAGCAGACATCGTCGGCGAATCCGACGCCCTTCGTATTCTGTTTCAGGCTTCCGCCGCAGCAGAGTCACTTCAGCAGCGGTTTTCCGAACTGCAGCAACGTCGATCAGAACTGGCTTCCGACCAAAAGCAATTGGAAGCCGACCGCTCCGCCTTTGAGAAGCGTGCCCAGGAATTCGCCTCGCAGGTCGCCCGCGAACGGACTGGACAACGCGAGATGATGGCCGAGCTGGAACAGAGAATCAGCAAGGTTGCACAGCAGGAAGAACTTGTCCAGCGCCACACAGCCGAAATCCGCTCCGCACAACGTGCTCTGGCGGAAGAACGTGTCATCCTGAAAGCCTCCGTTCGTGCCGAACTCGACGAAGAACGGATGAGAGTCAGTCAGGAACGGATGATGCTGGATGCGGAGCGTGATCGGCTGCGTGTTCAGGCCGAACGCGAACGGCAGGACCATGCCGACCGACTGCAAGCTGTTGCCGAAGAGCTGAAGACAGAACGTGCACGGCTGGCCGAGAAGGCCCGCGAAGAACTGGCAGGGGAAATTGTCCTGCTCAATCGAAAGAAGAGTGAATGGGAGCAGGCACACGAAACACAATTGCTTGAACTGCGGCAGCAGGGCGAAGACCTGCAACAGCAACGTGAACTCTTCGGACAGCAGGTCGATGCCGAACAACATCGTTTACGGGAAGAGATCGAAAAGAAACGCCAGAGTATTCTTACGGAACAGAGCAACCTGCAGCGTCGTTATCGCTTTCAGTTTGAACACCTCACGCGCGCTAAAGAAGACCTGGAAGGCGAATTGCGTGAATTCCGCCGTGAACAACAGATGTTTCGCAGCGAGCGGCTACGGTTTCTGGAACAGCATCGACTGCGATTCCGACAGTTGGAGCATATACGTCAGTTGTTGATGGAACGTGAAGGGTCAATCGACCGCGAAACCCGGATCGCAGAACGCAGCAAAGTCGCCGCGCTGTCCGAGATTCAGCGTCAGCAGCGACGCAGTGAAGAAGAACGCGAAGCCATCCTGCGTGATATTGAGAGTCGCCAGCGTCGGACAAAACAACAGGAAGCATCGCTTGCCGATCTGGTCGCACGCCTGGAGGAACGGTCTCAACGCCTCAATCGACTGCGTGCAGAACTCGATCAGACTCAGAGCGAGATTCTGGAACAACGCCTGGTGACCGAAGAAGCCCGCACGAGCCTGGTACGGGATGGTGCGTCCGCCGATGTCGCTCGAGCGCGACTGGAACAGGCGCGTGGCGATGTGCAGTCGTTCTTCGAGCGGCTCCGGAGTCAGGTCACGGCAGAACGCGACAAGGTCGAATTGACAGCTGCCGATGTCGCTGAACGCCAGCAGCAGTTTCGGCAGGATCGGACTGAACTGGAACAGTGGTTCGCTGCCCGTGAAGAACAGCTGTCCGCGCGCGTCGCCGGTTCCGTAGTCGATGATCAGCATCAGACCATCGAAACGCTGCAGATCGAAATGGCAACACTTCAGGGACGCTGGAAAAATGATCGATGCGAAGCGGAAAGGACGATTCGTGAACTGCTTGATCAGCTGACCGTTCGCGAAATGCAATCCAGTGAAACCGCCCTGCTCGCACCACCACACCTCGCCCCACCAGCCCGTGACGCCGCTTGAAGCCATCTGGCTGACCGTGGTTCGGGGCTGTAAAGTCTTTCTATCTGGTTGTGACCCCGATATACTGTCCGCATGAATCCGCCCATCGTCGCAGAATCTCTGGTGTCTGCGGTTGAGATGATTTCGGGGTTCTCGGGAGAAGCAGACTTGGATACCGTGCTTGAACCACTGATGAAGCGTCCCGATTTGCCGCAGTTGGTGGCGACGCTGAATGAAGAGTTGCAGCGCGAGCGGGAACTGCGTGAGACGTTCCTCCACGAATTGACGCCGAATGAAAAGGCCGAGTTCATTGGCGGCGAACGTATCCTGCATTCGCCAGCCCGAGCAGCCCAGATTCGCGCGACGGGCCGACTATTTGCATTGCTCCAACAAATTGTGATCTATGAGCCGGCATCGAATACACAGTGACCAGTTGACTGCTTTCGCTTGAGCAACTCTGGTGTGACCTCACTCCGCTTCGAGGCGTACAACAAAACACATGTGAAGATGCTCTTTCGAAGCGTTCACCATTGAACCTCTAGCTGAAAACTCCAACGCATACCACTACAAGACACAAGACGTTAATGGCATTTGTTCAACCACAAAGCACTCATTCTGAGGACCGCCGACCATCGGTCATCCACA
>Ga0105046_10014814_pt1 | contig 12012 bp, 5 predicted proteins | sample MAT03_FD_78385 | JGI IMG/M metagenome (GOLD analysis project Ga0105046, IMG submission 78385) | Freshwater microbial communities from Lake Fryxell liftoff mats and glacier meltwater in Antarctica - MAT-03 (megahit assembly) | ecosystem: Environmental > Aquatic > Freshwater > Ice > Liftoff...
CAAATTAAACTTCATCACCTAGGCATCCGTCCTGATGAGGCGCAATTATTTCAAATTCTTGCCAATCATTTGCTTTATGCTGATCCTTCGCTACGTTTGCCCAGTAAGCTTATGCTATTTAACAAGGGTAATGTCACTGACCTATGGCGGCATGGTATTTCCGGTGACCATCCAATCATTTTGCTTCGAATCACAGAACCTGAACAAAGGACTTTCGTCGAACAATTACTGCGGGCGCATGAATACTGGGGGATGAAGCGGTTTGTGGTTGACATGGTGATCTTGAACGAAAAAAAATCATCTTATACCGATGATTTGCAAGATCTACTGGAGAGTTTGGTAAGGGCATCGCAGACCTTAACCGGTCATAACGGCCACGAAGAACATGGAAAAGTTTTTATCCTGAGGGCTGACCGGTTAACGGACGAAGATCTTCTGTTGCTGAAAACTGCGGCCCGTGCCGTGCTGGTGAGTAGTCGAGGTACCTTGGCTGAACAGTTGTTAAGATATCAGTTGCCCGCGATGGAATTCACGCCGCGTCGTGCCAAGGCTTTACCTGAATCGACAGTAAACTTGCTAACGCCGCCCGAGCTTGAATTTTTCAACGGGTTGGGCGGCTTCGCAGACGACGGACGCGAGTACGTAATCGTGTTGGATAAAGGGCAATCAACACCTGCACCCTGGATCAATGTAATCGCCAATGCCGAATTCGGCTTTATGGTCTCGGAAGCGGGCAGCGGGTGTACTTGGTCGCTAAACAGCCATGAAAACCAATTGACACCCTGGTCGAACGATCCCGTCAGCGATCCATCAGGTGAAGTGTTTTATTTATGCGATGACGAAACTGGCGAACTATGGACCCCGACAGCCTTGCCGATTCGGGTTGAAAACGCAAGTTATATTACCAGTCATGGTCAGGGTTATAGCCGTTTTGAACATGCCTCCCACGGGATTGATAGCGAACTGTTGCAATTCGTTGACGTGAATGATCCAGTTAAGGTTTCCCGGTTGACCCTCAAAAATCTCACTGGTCGTGACCGGCGTGTCAGGGTGGCTGCTTACGTGGAGTGGGTGCTTGGCGCAACGCGCACCGTCACCGCACCTTATATCACCACCGAAATGGATGCCGAAACTGGCGCTATGTTTGCCGCCAACCCGTGGAGCAGGGATTTTGGTACCCGTATTGCCTTCGCCGATATGGAGGGTAAGCAAACATCGTGGACTGGGAGTCGAGGTGAATTTATCGGGCGTAATGGGAATCTGGCTGCTCCTTTAGCCTTATCTACGCCTAACCAGAAGTATAAATTTCGAACAGGTGCGGGTTTTGATTCATGCGCTGCATTAGAAACAACCGTGCATCTTGCTCCGGGTGAGAAGATCGAATTGGTATTCCTGTTGGGACAGGGCGCTGACCGCGATCACGCCCGGGAATTAATTCAGCGTTTTCGCGCTTCCGAGGTTACGACTTTGTTATCCGAAGTGAAACAACAGTGGGAACAGATATTGACAAAGGTGCAGGTAAAAACACCGGATCGAGGTCTCGACCTTATGTTAAACCGCTGGTTACCGTACCAGACGCTAAGTTGCCGGATATGGGCAAGAGCCGCGTTTTACCAAGCCGGGGGCGCTTTCGGTTTCCGCGACCAATTGCAGGATGTGATGTCGCTTGCCATTTCTAGACCCGATATTGCAAGAGAACATATTCTCCGTGCTGCTTGCCATCAGTTTGAAGAAGGCGATGTGCAGCATTGGTGGCATCCGCCTTCCGGGCGCGGGGTGCGGACACATTTTTCCGATGACCGAATCTGGTTACCTTATGCCGTAGCGCATTACATCAAAGTCACTGGAGATACCGGTGTGCTCGATGAACTGACATTCTTTCTGGAAGGCCCTACAGTTACGGCTGATAAGGACGATGCCTATTTCGACCCTACGGTATCGACGCGGCAAGCCACCTTATATGAACATTGTGTGCGTACGCTGAATGTAAGTCTCGGCGTGGGCGTTCATGGTCTGCCGCTGATCGGCAGCGGCGATTGGAACGACGGTATGAACCGGGTCGGCCAGCAGGGTAAAGGGGAAAGCGTATGGCTGGCGTGGTTCCTTATTACCGTGTTATCCGATTTTATACCCTTGGCTAAGGAACGTGGCGATAATGAACATACATTAAGCTGGCAGACGCATGTCGAAGCCCTGAAAGCCGCAGTGGAAAAGGAAGCATGGGATGGCGCATGGTATCGGCGCGCTTATTTTGATGACGGTACACCGCTAGGTTCCGCTGCCAATGCTGAGTGCCGTATCGATTCCATCGCCCAAAGTTGGGCCGTCATTTCCGGTGCCGCCGACCCTGAGCGGGCACGTCGAGCCATGCACTCAGTACACGACTACCTCATTCGCCACGGCGACGACCTGGTATTGTTGTTTACGCCGCCATTTGACCAAACAGCGCTAGACCCTGGCTATATCAAAGGCTATCTGCCTGGGGTTCGTGAAAATGGGGGGCAATATACCCATGCGGCAATCTGGACAGTCATTGCTTATGCCATGTTGGGCCAAGGCGACCATGCCGCAGAGTTGCTACGCATCCTTAATCCTATCCACCGCACTGCAACTCGTACAGGCAACTATGCCTACAAAGTTGAACCTTATGTCATGTCGGCAGACATCTATTCCGAGCCGCCGCACACCCGTCGCGGCGGATGGACTTGGTATACCGGTGCATCAGGCTGGTTTTACCGTGCTGGACTGGAATGGGTTCTTGGCCTTCAGGTTCGTGTCGACCGATTACATTTTAATCCTTGCATTTCGAGTTCCTGGCGTAATTACAGTCTGAGTTATCTGCATGGAAAAACCCGTTATGAAATTACTGTAGAAAATCCCGCTGGCGTAATGGCGGGGGTTGTACGGATAGACTTGGACGGGGAATTGCTTGAACTCGGTAGTGGGATACTGCTAGTGGATGATGGCAGGATTCATCAGGTAAGGGTAGAACTTGGGCAAATCAGTTCGGACGCATAATTAATGCAGCATATTGATTCGAGCATCAAGATGGCATTTGTTTCTAGCTTTATTTTTGTGCGCTATGAATTGATAATCGACGGATTGCAAAGATGGATGTTTTCTAAAATGTTTCTAATCATCAATATTGGCAGCACGTCGATAAAGACCTGCGTCATAAGAAGCGATTTAAAGTCACTTGCAATATTGACTGCGGATTACAGCACTAATATTGGCTGGGTAATGCAAGGCCAGGATTTTGACAGTAGTGTCAAGCATCAGCAATTAGCCACCGCTTTTAATACCGAAGCGGTATTCACAACAATGCTGACTGAGTGGCAAAAGATGATTGCCGATGCAAACATAACGCTTTCGGCCATCGGTCATCGTATCGTGCATGGCGGCAAGCATTTTCATTCCATAACGCCGATCACGAATGAACTGTTAAGTAGCATCGCCAGTCTTGATGGTTATGCCCCGTTACACAATCCGCTTAACCGTCTGGGGATAGAGCTGACAGGAAAGGTCTTTGTTGGCATTCCGCAATATGCCGTCTTCGATACCGCTTTTCACCACCATATTCCTGAGTATGTCGGACGTTACGCTATCCCACAGAATTTGTCAGATAAGGTTGAATTTTATCGGTATGGTTTCCACGGGATTTCTTGCCAGCATAACTTATTGGCAGCCGCGGAATTGCTAGGGCAAGCAACCACTAAATTAAATCTCATCGTCTTACATCTAGGCGGTGGTGCCAGCGCAACCGCTATTTATCAAGGTGTGAGTGTCGATACCTCAATAGACTTTTCACCGACGGAAGGCTTAATTATGGCCGAACGAAGTGGTGATTTAGATCCGATGATTCTTATAACTTTGATCAAGGAAGGCTGGTCGCCGGAGCGGATAGAACATTTGCTCAATCATGAGAGCGGTTTGCATGGCATTTGTGGACTTTCTGATATGCGCTCGATTCTGGCACAAGCAGCGCAAGGTAATGATGCCGCATTGCTTGCAACTGATATGTATTGCTACCGCATCAAAAAAGTTATCGGTGCCTATTGTGCCGTGCTTGGTGAAGTATCTGCCGTTATTTTCACTGGCGGTGTCGGCGAACACGCACCTGCCATTAGGGAAATAGTGCTACGTGGCATGGATAAGTTAGGTTTCCAAATTGATCCTGTCGCTAATCACTTAAATGCTGAACATAACCGCGACATTAGCCGCTCAAGTAGTTGTTCCCGCATCTTAGTGATACGAGCCGAAGAAGAGCAGGAAATTGCCCGGCAAATTTTAGAAATTCTAAACACAGTACCCGAAACGCAACAAGAGGCTAATTAATATGCAACCAGATCAACCAGAATTTATCCTATCACCCAACGTTTTAAATCGCATGGATGCTTACTGGCGGGCAGCCAACTACCTTTCGGTTGGACAGATTTATTTGCTCGATAATCCCATGGTGGATGAGCCGCTTGAACTTATACATATTAAACCGCGGTTATTAGGGCATTGGGGTACAACGCCTGGCCTTAATTTCATCAATGTGCATTTAAACCGTCTGATTAAAGCACACAAGCTGAACATGATTTTTATCTGCGGGCCAGGACACGGTGGCCCGGCGATGGTGGCGAACAGTTGGCTGGACGGCAGTTATAGCGAATACTACCCAAATATCACCCAGACCAAAGAAGGCATGAAAGCCTTATTCAAACAGTTTTCGTTTCCAGGCGGCATTCCCAGCCACGTCGCCCCGCAAACTCCAGGCTCAATACATGAAGGTGGCGAATTGGGTTATGCCTTATCCCATGCCTACGGTGCGGTTTTTGATAACCCTGAGTTGATAGCCTGTTGTGTGGTTGGCGACGGCGAAGCCGAAACCGGCCCCATGGCAACGGCCTGGCATTCCAATAAATTCCTCAACCCTATGCGTGATGGCGCGGTATTACCCATTCTGCATTTGAACGGCTATAAGATCGCCAATCCGACCATTTTGAGCCGTATAGACGAAGTTGAGTTGATTAAACTATTTGAAGGTTATGGTTATCAGCCTTACTTGGTTGAAGGTAGTGATCCTGCAATTGTCCATCCCCGTATGGCAGCCATCCTCGAAAAATGCCTTAAAAAAATCCAGACAATCCAGATTGACGCGAAGAACGGTTTCATCAATACACGCCCGAAATGGCCCATGATTATCCTGCGTACACCCAAAGGTTGGACGGGACCTACCAGTGTCGATGGCAAAAAAACCGAAGGATTCTGGCGTTCACACCAAGTGCCATTAGCTAATCTGGCGGAAAATCCTGTTCATATCAAAATATTGGAGCAATGGCTGAAAAGCTACCGACCAGAAGAATTATTTGAAGATGGCAAACCATTAGCCGAATTACTTGAGCTTGCACCTAGCAAACTGCAACGTATGAGCGATAACCCTCATGCCAATGGTGGTTTGTTGTTACGTGACTTACGAATACCGGATTATCAGAAATATGCGGTAGATGTGCCTGCACCTGGAGCGGTTGAGGCGGAAGCCACCCGCGTCATGGGGCAATTTTTGCGGGACGTGATGCAAGACAATCTGGATCAGCGCAACTTCAGGGTTTTCGGTCCGGATGAAACTGCTTCCAACCGTTTGGATGCACTCTACGAAGTCACTAACAAAGTCTGGATGGAAAAAATACTTCCAGAAGACACCAATTTGGCTCAGGATGGACGAGTAATGGAAATCCTTAGCGAACATACCTGCCAAGGTTGGCTGGAAGGTTATTTGCTGACTGGGCGGCACGGTTTTTTTTCCTGCTACGAAGCCTTTATCCATATCGTTGATTCCATGTTCAATCAACACGCCAAATGGTTGAAAACCTGCAATGAGATCCCTTGGCGCAGGCCGATTGCTTCCCTGAATTACTTATTGACCTCGCACGTTTGGCGGCAGGATCACAACGGTTTTTCACACCAGGATCCCGGTTTTATCGATCATGTCATGAATAAAAAGGCGGAAGTGGTGCGCGTCTTTCTGCCGCCGGATGCCAATACCTTGCTGTCCGTGACTGATCATGTCCTGCGTAGCCGGAATTATGTCAATGTCATAGTTGCCGGTAAGCAACCGTCTCCGCAGTGGCTGACGATGGATGCCGCTATGAAGCATTGCCAAACCGGAATCGGCGTTTGGGAATGGGCCAGTAACGATAAGGGTTATGAACCCGATGTGGTCATGGCTTGTGCAGGTGATGTGCCGACGCTGGAAACCCTGGCGGCGGTCGATATATTGCGAACTAAAGTGCCCGAATTAAAAATTCGTGTTATCAATGTCGTTAATCTCATGAAATTGCAGCCGACCAGCGAACACCCGAACGGTTTGTCAGAAACTGAATTTAATCAACTATTTACACACGACAAACCGATTATTTTCGCCTATCACGGTTATCCGTGGCTAATCCATCGATTAACTTACCGGCGAACCAACCATCACAATCTTCATGTACGCGGTTATAAGGAAGAAGGCACCACCTCAACACCGTTCGATATGGTGGTCATGAACGATATGGATCGTTTTCATCTGGCAGCAGATGTCATAGACCGTGTGCCCCGGCTACATGACAGTGCCATTTACCTTAAGCAATACCTGCGCGATAAATTAATCAACCATCAGCAGTACATCACTACTTACGGCGAAGATATGCCGGAGATACGGGATTGGCAATGGTCGAACAGTCTAAATACAGGAGCAAATGTGACCACGTCAGATTCAGGTTTTAGTTCATAACAGTTAGGCTAATGAAACCCTTCCCTGAGATAAAATGTAAAGTCATAATAGCGTACCTTTGTGAGATACAATACCAAGCTATATGTCAAACTCCATCCAAAATAGTTCTAATCAATTCCTGGCTGCCTTGCCTGTGCATTTTTTAGAACGGATTGAGCCTATTTTGGAACTTGTTCCTTTGCCGCTCGGCAAAGTGCTTTATGAGGCCAGTGCCAAATTGCAGCATGTGTACTTTCCGACGACAGCGATTATCTCTATCCGCAATATCCTGTTAGATGGCTCTTCATTAGAAATAATCAACGTGGGTAATGAGAGTTTGCTGGGACTATCGTTGCTAATGGGCGGTGAAAATTCCCAAAATTTGGCGGTTGTCCATACAGCAGGGGAAGGTTATCGGCTTAAAGCACAGCATTTGGCGGAAGAATTTACATCTTCCCCGGCAGTGATGAATTTAGTCCTATGGCACACACAGGCGTTTATTAATTATCTCGCCCAGAATGTAGTTTGCAACCAGTTTCATTCAATTGAGCAAAAACTCTGCCGATGGTTATTGTTGACGCTAGACCGTTTGCCCACATGCGAATTGACTATTACCCAGGAATTGATCGCTAGCATGATCGGCGTACGGCGTGAAAGCATTTCGGAGGCGTCAGGAAATTTGCAGAAAGCCGGGTTTATCAGTTACCGGCGGGGGCATATTTCCGTGCTTGACCGGTCTGGCCTAGAAGGCCGGGTTTGCGAGTGCTATCAGGTCGTTAAAACCGAACAAGAACGCTTGCTCGGTAATATGGATAAAGGCTAGGATTGAAATGAAAAATGTAGCTGCTGTTATGGCTAATTATGATAAAGAACCGATCCACATTCCCGGACGCATCCAAGCGCATGGAGCATTGCTTGCTTTTGATGTACACGGTTGCCTTAAGTATTACAGTGAGAATGCCTTCGAGTTGCTAGGCGCTATCCCCGCTTTAGGGAGAAAATTACAAGCTGGGCAGCTTGCCTGTATGACTAACGCCGTTAACTTAATAACTGAATACCTCAGCGAAGCCAGCACAGGTAAGGCCATTAAACTGTCGCACGAAATCAAAGTAAAAAATGAGGAAATCTATGACTTGGTTTTACACGTTTCCGGGCAACAGGTTTTCGCAGAATTCGAGCATCGGGAACAAAAAGTGCATGACATCACGCACTGTTTTTTAAAGGCGCAGAAAGCAATTGGCGCTATTAAACAACAAAAATGTATCAATGATCTTCTCCAGACTACGACTGTCGAAATAAGCCATGTGACAGGCTTTGATCGCGTCATGGTTTATAAATTTAACGATGATGATACTGGTCAGTTCGTTGCCGAAACGAAACGCGACGATATGGACAGTTTTATAGGCTTATGCTATCCGGCCAGCGACATCCCGGTAGCAGTACGTAATTTGTATCTTGATAACCCGGTAAAATCAATTGCTGACGTTAACAGTGCGCCCATCCCGATCCTCGCGCTGCCTGAAGCTGAGCCTTTGGATATGAGCCAATGTGTATTGCGAAATGTGTCCCCGATTCATATTGCCTATCTGCAAAACATGGGCGTTGTAGCTTCCCTGAGCATTTCCATTATCATTAACGGTCGCTCATGGGGCTTGGTTGCCTGTCACCACTTGAGTCAGCACCGGATTTCTTATCCGATCCGTATGGGTTGTGAGGTAATCTGTGAAATACTCGCCGTTAGCCTTCATCAGATTGAAACTAAAGAAATTACAAGCAACCTGCTGAAAGTAGCTAAAGTACGAGCCGAGCTTATATTAACCATTGCAAATTCAAAAGATTTTATCTCTACCTTGCTTAACTCTTTGGACTCTTTCAAAGTCATAACAGATTACGATGCTATCATAATTAGCTATGGAGACAAGCTCAATTCTGATGGCATTGATTCAGGCGTAACCAATAACCTGCTTCTATGGCTGCGTTCTACTGACCAGGATTTTTTTCAGTTTAATTCACTTTATGAAGCCCCTAAGGAACTGCAAAATACAATGGGCGAGTTTTGCGGCGGCTTAGGGTTTTGCATAGATACCGCTAACAAAAGCTGGATCGTTTTTTTGCGTAAAGAAAAAATTCTAACTATTCGATGGGTAAGTAATTTAGAAAAAGTCGATAAAATCGAAACATTATCTCCTCGGATTACCTCCGTGGATTCTTCAGAATCGTGTAAAGACCCCCTAAAAAAACACTCGATGCCCTGGCGCGGAGTGGACATTGCGTCCGTGAGCGACGTTCAGATGGATTTGGTAAGATTATGCAATTATAAAAATGCCGAGACCGAGCAGCTTAGGGCGCAAGTAATGGTCGAGCTTGAAACTGCCAAAAGGATAGCTGAAAAAGCCAATCAGGCGAAATCGGATTTTCTTTCCCAAATGAGCCATGAGCTACGTACCCCGCTGAATGCTATTCTCGGTTTCGCCCAATTATTGAAGAGCGGTATACCGCCGCCAACGGCAGTCCAGCGGATCAGGGTAAAAGAAATCCTCAAAGCTGGATGGTATTTGCTGGAGCTGATTAATGAAATCCTCGACCTTGCGACGATCGAATCAGGGAAAGTGTCATTGTCGATGGAGTCTTTGTTAATCACTGAAGTCATGGATGAATGCCAGGCCATGACTGAGCCGGAGGCACAAAATCGGGGCATACAGGTTGTTATCCATGAATTGGATGAGCCGGTATTCGTTAGCGCTGATCGAACCCGCCTCAAACAGGTAATCCTTAACCTGCTTTCCAACGCGATTAAATACAATCGAGAACAGGGCACGGTAGAAGTAACCTACGCTTTGGTGTCACCCGGAGTCCTCCACATCAGCATTAAAGACACGGGGGAAGGCTTAACTCCTGAGATGAAATCACACCTTTTTGAACCATTTAACCGTCTTGGCAAAGAGACCAGCTTACAGGAAGGCACTGGCATCGGCCTTATCGTGACCAAGCAGCTATTGGGATTGATGGGCGGCTCAATTGGCGTGGAAAGTATACCGGGCGTGGGCAGCGAATTCTGGATCGAGTTACTTACTGATGTTCCGGCAGCGACTGCGAATGATGATTCTGATAAGCCTCATGGTAATCAAATCCAGATCGATAAGCCGATACGCACGCTGCTTTATGTTGAAGATAATCCGGCTAATTTGCTGTTGGTTAAACATCTGATAGCAGAGCTACCCAATCTAATCCTGCTATCGGCAAACAATGCCCAACTAGGCATAGAGCTGGCTCGCGCCCATGTTCCTGACATCATACTGATGGACATCAACCTGCCCGGAATCAGCGGCTTGGAAGCCTTGAAGATACTTAGGCAAGATCCTGTAACAGGCCATATTCCGGTTGCCGCCCTCAGTGCCAATGCCATGATACGTGATATTGAGAACGGCCTGAAAGCGGGGTTTTTCAGTTATCTTACCAAACCCATCAAACTTGAAGAATTTAACGTCATGCTCGACAGAGCGTTGAAATTGGCGGAACTACGGGCAACCCTAACGAATAAGATAGGTCGCTAAATGATTAGTAAGACAGAAATCCTTAATGCCAACCTACTGATTGTTGATGATCAGATAGCCAATGTCCGCCTTTTGGAGCAAATACTGCAAGAGGCAGGTTTTAAGCGGATTGATTCAACAACAGATGCGAATGAGGTGTACCGGCTGCATCAGCGGGAACACTACGATTTGATCTTGCTTGACCTGCTGATGCCGGGCAAAGACGGTTTTCAGGTAATGGAAGAACTTAAAGCGCTTGAAACAGACAGTTATCTCTCTGTTCTTGTCATCACCGCGCAACCGGGACACAAACTACGCGCTTTAAAAGCCGGTGCGAAAGATTTTATCAGCAAGCCATTTGACCTGGTTGAAGTACAGGCGCGTATCCACAACATGCTGGAAGTGCGCTTATTGTATAAAAAACTAGCGAATTACAATCAAGAGCTTGAGCAAACCGTGCTGGAACGTACCGCTGAATTACGGGAGAGTGAAGCGCGGATTCGTCGTCTGACCGAGCTTTCGTCGGACTGGCATTGGGAACAGGATGAAAATGGCCATTTCACCAAGATTCATGGGCCGGTTTTGGAAATGTTGGGTTTAGATGCTGATGTCCTTGAGAACGAAATGGTGGGCGATAAATTTATCTGGAATGCCGCTGAACGGGAAGTGCTGATGGCGAACCTGGCCGCCAAAAAGCCTTTCCTAGACTTCGTCTATTCGCGTAAACATGCAAATGGCGCTGTCCAATACTTGATGGTAAGCGGTGAGCCGATATTTGATACCTACGGGCGTTTTATTGGTTATCGGGGCATCGGTAAGGATGTTACGGATTCGATGAAATCTAGGTAAATAGTGGAATGGCGCCGTGATGGCGTACCTGCAGCAACTTTATTAAAAATCAAGTTAAATTGGCATAGTTCGGGTTCCATGCGGAGTCGTGTTTTACCATCGCATTTAATACTATCTAAGGTTTTCTCATGTAGTCGATAAGTACACCTGAATCTTACATTAAGTGGGCTTAAAACGGCACCGGCAATGACCTTGACAACATATTGACCGGTAACAGCGCCCCAATATCTTGACCGGCGGCCTAGGCAATGACCGCCTGATTGGTGGTTTGGGCAATGACACCATGAAAGTTGGCTTGGGCAACGATACCTATGTCATTGATGTGACCACTGACATCATCGCCGAAAACCTCAACAAAGGTATTGATACCGTTGAATCCAACATTACCTTTGACTGTCCTTGACCAACCATTTCAATGTCGAAAACCTGACGCTTTTAGGTTCCAATGCCGTCAACGGCACGGGAAATGCACTGGCTAACGTGTTAAATGGGAATCTCGGTATCAATTCTTTGAATGGCGGTGCTGGTAACGACACGCTATATGGAAAAGAAGGCAATGACATCCTAACTGGCAGTACCGGTTTCGACAACTTTGTCTTCGATACGCCGTTTAATGCCACAGCTAACCGCGATACCATCACCGATTTCAGCGTGATGGACGACACGATCTGGCTGGAAAAAGCCATTTTCACCAAATTCACCACGCCGGGTGCATTGGCGACCGCTAACTTTGTCAAAGGTGCCGGGGCGAAAGCCTTGGATACCAATGACCTGTGTCCCGGCCTTGACTGCGGCTGATTTCTTGGTTGTGTAACGTATTGGTAAATCCGCAACCACCGGTACAGGCTGGGGTTGTTTACAACATAATATAGTCCGTGACTGTCCGATTTC
>Ga0105046_10014815_pt1 | contig 12011 bp, 9 predicted proteins | sample MAT03_FD_78385 | JGI IMG/M metagenome (GOLD analysis project Ga0105046, IMG submission 78385) | Freshwater microbial communities from Lake Fryxell liftoff mats and glacier meltwater in Antarctica - MAT-03 (megahit assembly) | ecosystem: Environmental > Aquatic > Freshwater > Ice > Liftoff...
CCTGATGTCCGATCGCCACCGATAAAGTGTGTACACCGACCACCCCGTCGCCACCGCCATCTCTTCCACCTTCTTCCCCGTGGCCGCCCACTCCGCCACGACTCGCTCGCGCTCACCTGGCTCCGGGCTCCTATTTTCTTTCACCTTCCTCTCCCCGCTTCCGCTTTCCGTCATCGTTGGGTTCATCCTTACCACTCTACTTGTTTCCTTTCTTCTCCGCTACCTGTACTCGCGCGGTCGCTTACGATGAACCCGACCTCGGCCGCCCTGCTGACCGAGGTCGCGATGGACTACGCGTTGATCTGCACCGAGCACATCCCGCCCGGACGCACGGAGGTCGGCATGATGTGCCAGTACTTCTCGGCGCGCGGCATCTCGCCCATCGTGCGCGTGCCGTCGCCGGATCCGATTGCGATCGCCACCATGCTCGACGGCGGGGCGGACGGCATCGTCGTGCCTTACGTCGAGACCGTCGAGGAGGTGAAGGCCATCGTGGGCGTGGTGAAATACCGTCCGTGTCAAAGGTGAAATGCTGACCGAGGGCATGGCCGGCCGCGCGGCGTTCCCCGAGAAAATGGCGCGCTACCTGGAGGAGTTCAACCGCGACAAGTACGTGATCATCGGCGTCGAGAGTGTGGCCGCCATCGAGCGACTGGACGAGTTGATCGCCGTGCCAGGCGTGGACGGCGTGTTCCTCGGGCCGCATGACATCACGACGTCGATGGGCATTCCCACGGAGTACACGAACCCGCGCTTCATCGACACGGTCGAGTCCATTGTCCGCCGCTGTAGGAGTCGGTCGATCGGCGTCGGCCTGCACACGCAGTTGCTGAAGCTGCCCGAGGGCGTGCTCGAACGCTTCCTGGAGGCGGGTATGAACTGGCTGCTGAATTCTGCAGATGTGATCATCATGCGCGAAGCGTTGAACGACCAGTTCTCCAAGCTTCGGAAGTTCGCCGACCGGCGGTCTTCTGCCACCTTACTGGCGGAAGCGACCCGCGCGACCGTGCAGTCCTGCCTTACAGGAGGCAACGGCTCCGCCTAACGTCGTTTTCATCTCGTAACTCCACGCGCAGTCCAAACACCCGATCCAGCCGCGCGAGCGGCATGTGCCCGTTTCAGTCGAGTGGAACACCTCGGCACCGTTGCCAATCAATTCTCGTCTCAAACGTGCTTCTTGAAACTCAAACGAAACCTACTGACAGTGTGCTCTTAGGTGAAATATCCGGGCTAGGGCCCACACTGTTCACTTAGGTATTATCGCGATGATTGCGCAATAGAAGCTGGGCGCTGTAGGCGCACCGGTTCGGCGCAAATGGTATCCAGACATCTTGCGCTTGAGTCCGCGCGGCACGTGGCGCCCACGGCTGCTCACGAAACGTTCCTGCAAGATTTCGTGAAGGATGCTATGGAGCCACATCTTGGCCTTCCGAGGGGGGAGAGACTGGCGGGTGTCGATCGGGATCGATTTTCTCGCCGTCTGCGACGCGGCACATCAAGGAGCGACCTGCCCGGTGCGCGAGCAGTAAGCCGTAAATCTCCTGCTCGACCAAGTCCGGTGTTTTACTGCGCAAGACGACCTGTTGGTCGCCATGATTCGCGGTGTCGTCTGGGATCGAATACTCCTTCTCGACCTGCTTGAAATCTATGGGACAGCCGGCGCACCACGCTGGAGAATGCGCGCCCAGCCTGAGTATGGTTTTCTCCCGGGGTTCGCTCCTGCAGCCGTGGGATAGCACCCGTTTATCATCGCCGCTTTCTTCCTCGGGACTGTGGCTTGGGGCTCAATCATGTCGGAATTCTAGCAGGTCTCACGCGAAGCCCGAAGCAGGCTAAGGCTGCGAACGTTCGACCCACGTCAGGCCTTGGAGCCCAGATTCGATTCCTGTCCTTTCGCCAGAGGTCGCGAGACGCAGTTGTTGGGCGGAGTCGGCGAAAGACCGACCTCTCCGCCTGAATCGTGACACGCGACGGCCCGCGCGCCTCAAAAATCGAACTGATCGATGTTCTCTTTGTTAAAGAGAAATGGCTTCCCTAACAGGATTTGATCCCCCTCGATCTTGAACTCGCCCAGCGTTCCGGCTTTGAACGACTTCGCGCCTGGCTTGAGCTGGTCGTTCGCGAGCGCCACCGCCGCGTAGACGCTCAGGTAGCCCAGATTTTCGGTGTTCCAAAGGATGATGCTGTCGATCACACCTTCCTTCACGTAGCGGCGGTTTTCGTTGGGCAGTCCCAAACCGATCACTTTGACCTGCCCCACCCGCCCCGCCTGTTTGACCGCCTCGGCTGCGCCGGGAACGCCCGGCGAACAGATGGACATGATCAGCTTCAACTTTGGATTCGCACTCATCAAAGCCGTCGCCTCGGACTGCGCTTTATCCTTCAAGTCGTCGCACGGCCTGACGGCCACGAGTTTCATTTGCGGATACTTTTCGGCCAAGCGTTTTTCGATCTTTTTCTGCCACTCGCGTTGGTTCGCGGCGGTCAGGCTGGCGGTGATCATCGCAAATTCGCCGGTGTTTCCGCACAGCCGTGCGGCTTCGTCCATCAGCGCATAACCGATGCCTTCCGGAGTTGCCTGATTGACAAAGAAACTGCGCGCATCCGCCAGAGCGTCGGCATCGTAGGTGACGACTTTGATACCCTGTTTCTGGGCCTTTCTCAAAGCGGTCGAAATGCCTTCCTTGTTTTCTGCGGCCACCGCGATCGCATCGACGCCCAGCGTGATCCAGTTTTCGACAATTTCGTTTTGTTTTGCGGCGTTGGAATCCACCGGACCGTCGAAGAGCAACTCGACGCCCAGCTCCTTGGCGGCGCGGTCGGCACCGATCTTGCAGGAGAGAAAGTACGCGTTGCCCTTGGACTTGGGCATCAGCGCGATCATCGCTTTTCCTTCGGCCGCAGTCAGCGCGAGAGGGCTGGCAAGACAACCTACGAGCGCGAGCGCAGTGCCCTGGAGAAAGAGACGTCGGGAGGAATTCATGGGGATGGGGAAATAAACGAGCCGTTAGACCAAGACCGGTTCCGCCGGGCGGAAACGAGTTTTGGAATCGTACTTCCGGCGAGCGCCGCGAGCAATAAGAAGCCGGTCAGCATACCGGAAATTTCTTCGGCCGCATTCAGGCGGATCACCACCGGGAGGGTGGCCAAACCGTTCTTCAACACCGCAATGACCGCTACGCCCAGCAGCGTTCCAGTCACCGACCCCCTCCCGCCGAAAATGCTGGTTCCTCCCAAGACCACCGCAGCGATCGCAAACAATTCGTAGCCGATCGCCGCGTCCGCTTTTGCCTGACCCAAACGTGCCGTGTAAATGAGCGCCGCAATCGCCGCAATCGCCCCGGCCAGGACGTAAACGCCAGCGAGATTTCGCGTGACGGGGAGCCCGGCGAAGCGTGCACCCTCCGGAGAGAACCCGATCACCCGGAAGGATCGCCCCGCGACCGTCCGATGGACGAGCATCCACATCCCAGCCGCCACCGCAAAAAATACCCATGCCTGCACCGGAAGCGCCAGCCAGCGGTCTTGCCCGAGCGACAGAAATCGGGGCGCGAAATCCGAGTAAGTTACCGCCCCTCGGGTCAGCGCCTCCGCCAAACCTCGGAAGAGCGAATACGTTCCCAAGGTGACAATCAGCGGGGGAAGCCTCAGACCGGCGATAAGCGTCGCGTTAAGTCCCCCCGCAAGCGCTCCGAGTGCGACCGTCGCACCGGCCGCGATGGACAAGGACAAACCCAGGTCGTGCGTGAGCTGACCGAAAATCACTGCACACAAACCGAGGAGAGAAGCCACCGAGAGATCGATCCCCCCGGCAAGAATCACCGGCGTCAACGCGAGCGCGAGCAGCCCGATTTCGCAGGAGTGACGCAGGATGTCGAATTGGCGATCGAGCGTTCCGAATCCGACGGTCATGCCGCGTCGATTGACGCTTGTGCCAAAGTAATAGAAGAGCGACCATTCCAGCACCAGAACGACCAGTAGAAGCGTTTCGTGTCGAAGCAGCCACTTTCTCCAGCCATGTGAGCGTTCGAGGGTTTGAGGGGTTTTCATAGGAAGGCGCTCGGCTTAAGCGTCTGAGCGGCGGCGACGGAGTCCCTCCGCGATCGCCGCGAGAAGGATGACCGCGCCCTGAATCGCCTTTTCCCAGTACGCTTCGATGTGCAAGTGCACCAGCGCCGGAGAGATGCAGGCGAGGACCATCAGGCCCGCCGTAGCGCCCCACAGCGTTCCACGGCCGCCGGAGATGGCGACACCTCCCACGACAACGGCCGCAATCACCTTCAATTCCATTCCGTTGCCCGAAAGCGGCTGGACCTGCGGCGACTGAACGACGTTCATCGCCGCTGCCAGTCCCGTCAGCGCACCGAGCGCGGCAAAGGCGAAAAAAGTCACCCACCGTGGACGAATGCCTGCGAGACGGGAAGCTTCGGCGTCGCTTCCGACCGCGTAAATCTGCCGCCCCAACGCCACGTGACGTAATGCCGCCGCCAGGACAATGACCAAGACGCCGGTGGCCGCGAGAATAAGGGCCTGCCCCACGCTCTGACTTAGACCGAACCATTGCACACCGTCAGGCAGGGTGACAAACTCCCCCTGCCTGAAAAGATTCAGCCCCTGGCGAAGGGTCACGAGCATCGCCAACGTCACGACGATCGAGGGAAGTCCCAATCCTGCAACCAACGCCCCGTTGAGCATGCCGAGCATCGCACCGATCGCGACCGACGCCGGCACGACCAGAACCATCGGCCAACCCGCCGCAGCCAGCAGACCGCCGGCCACGCTGCAGATCGAAAACTGCGAGCCGACCGAGATGTCGATCTGGCGCGCGATCACCACGAGGACCATTCCGCACGCCACCACGAGAACCGGCGCTTCGCGGGTCGCCAGCGAAAGCAGCGGCTGCAGTCGATAGAAGCCAGGAGCCCACACGCCGAGTGCCAGGAGCATCGCAGCCAGCACCGCTAACACCGAAAGTTCGCGAGAATAGCGACTCATTCCGCGTCCTTTCCCTTTGCGAGAGTCTGCCCCAGCGCGGCACTCATGACTTGGGGGGCGGTGCTTCCGCCGGGAAGAATCTCCACCAGCCTGCCGCCGCGCATCACGGCAATGCGGTCGCTCATCCCCAGGATTTCCGGAAGGTCGCTCGAAATGAGCAGCACCGCCTGCCCACTGGCGGCGAACTGGCGAATGAGCGCGTGGATCTCGCTCTTCGCGCCGACATCGACGCCTTGCGTGGGCTCGTCGAGGATCAAGATCCGGGGATTCGTCGCCAGCCATCTCGCCAAGGCCACCTTCTGCTGATTGCCCCCGCTGAGGCTCCCGACCGGCGCATCGACGGAGGCGGTTTTTATCGCGAGCCGGCGCACGAATTCTCCCGCTTCCCGCCGCTCGCGTCCGAAGCGCAGCCAGCCGCCGGGAAACAGACGCCGACGCGCCGCGAGCGTGATATTCTGCGCCACCGGCATTTCGAGCACGACACCATGACGACGTCGGTCTTCCGGAACATAGGCGATGCCCAGTTGCATCGCCTCCTGGGGCGAGCGAATCGTCACGGCGCGTCCCCCCACCTCGATCGAGCCGGCATCCGCCGGCGTCACTCCAAAAAGAATCCGCGCGAGTTGCGTCCGACCGGCGCCCACGAGCCCAGCCAAACCGACCACTTCGCCCGCGCGTAAGGTCAAGGAAACCTCGGAAATGCCGCCGGCTTTGCAGCCGACGCCCTCGATTTTCAGCGCCACCGTCCCCGGCGTGGAGTGCGACGGTGGATATAAGTGGCTCACCTCGCGCCCGACCATCGAACGAATCAACCCGGGCTCGTCCATTTCTCCCACGGGAAACGTACCCGCGCTCGCTCCGTCCCGCAGCACGGTCACACGGTCGGCCAGAGCGAAAATTTCCTCCAAGCGATGCGAAATATAGATCACCCCCACCCCGTCTTTGCGCAGCGACCGGACAATTCCGAACAACCGTTCCTGTTCGCGGCGGGTCAGCGACGCCGTGGGCTCGTCCATGATCACGATCCGGGCGCCCGCGCCCACCGCGCCCGCAATTTCCACGAGCTGCTGCTCTGGCATCGACAGGCGCTTCACCTCCGTTTCGGGAGCGATCGCTGCACCGACCCGACTCAACAAGGCCTCCGCCGTACGAGTCCGTTGCCGCCAATCCACCCGACGAAATGGACGCACGGGTTCGAGGCGCAAAGCCAGATTCTCCGCGACGGTGAGATCGGGGAACAAGGCGGGTTGTTGATAAATACATGCGATGCCCAGCCGGCGGGCGAGTGCCGGCGTCAAGGCGCTCAGGGTCTCTCCAGCAATCGCGATCGATCCTTCGTCCGGTGCGTGGGCGCCGGTGGCTACCTTGATCAAGGTGGATTTGCCCGCACCGTTTTCTCCCAAAAGCGCGTGGACTTCGCCGGCACGGAGCTCGAAATCGACCCCTCGCAGCGCACGCACCGCTCCAAACGACTTTCGAATGGCATGGAACGCAAGGAGGAGCGGCATCGGGGGTAACGGACACCCAGTCAGCGGAAGCGATCGCCGTGCGCCAAACCAAAACTACGCCACCGCATAAATGGCCTCGAACCTCCGATTGTATCGGTGCCAGACCCCGCCGACCGAAGGCCGCACTCGACCCGAGGGCGGGTTTCGTTCCCTATCGCGTAGCTCCTTCGTTCAACCGTCCGTCGCATGAAACTGCTCCTTTCGGTGCTCGCCCTTTCCGCCGCCCTTGCGCTTCCGGGATTATTCGCACCGCCACCGGACGGAACGTCGATTCAACTCTGGCCCGAGGGCGTTCCCAACAAGAGAGCCGACGTTCAGGAAACCCGCAGCGACGACGGCCGCATCGCCGCGACCTCGGAACCGACCCTGACTTACTAGCGACCCGCGGTCGACCGAGCCAATGGCACTGCCGTAGTGATCGCGCCGGGCGGTGGATGCGCGGGGCTCTCGAATGAACGCGAGGGAGTCCAATATGCGCGCTGGTTAAGCACGATCGGAGCGAGCTCGTTCGTCCTCAAATACCGACTCAAAGAATACGGACACCCCGCGCCACTTCAGGACATTTCCCGCGCACTTCGGATTGTGCGGTCGCGCTCCGGCGAGTTTGCGGTGAAGCCGGATCGAATTGGGGCCATGGGAAGTTCAGTGGGCGGTCATCTCGCCGCGAGCGCCGGCACCCCTATTCGCACAACGCAGCGGCGAAGACCGGGGCGGCCACGGTATGGGGATGCGCCTCGGACTGGGAACGTCGTCGGAATGGCCGGCGTACGCCGAAACCTGGCTGCGCTCCCGGGGATTGCTCGAAGTCGTTAAACCTTAGCGTGACGAGGCGCGCTGTCTCCGTTCGGCTAATGGGGGGCGGCCGCGGAAGGTGCCAGCATCGACTCCTCGTGATCCAGCAACTGCTGAAGCGGCCGGTGGATATCCGGCCCAATGATCTGCCGCCGCCATAGATCGTCGACCGCGCTCCGCTCGGCACGCAGCGCCTCCAGACGAAAGCGACGGTTCGCTCCGCGGCGGCGTGCGGCACTGGCGCGCGTTTCGCCTTCCGAACCGAGTTCCGCCAGGCGATGCTCGTATTCGGCGATCACGTGGCCCAGCGCCGCACTTTCCTCGGGACTCAGGCTGTCCGACTCGTGGGAACGCAGAATTTTGAGTCCGGCATCCACCGCCGTCGTCCGCGCGAGTTTCTCCTCGATGGCGAGGCTGTCGTCTTCGCGCAGGCCGAGGCGCTGAATAATCCACGCGAGTGTGGTTCCTTGGACCAGCAGCGTCAGCGCGATCACCCCGAACGCTAAAAAAATCACGATGTCCCGCGCAGGAAACGGCGCGCCGTTCTGGAGGGTGAGCGGAATCGAAAGCGCAGCCGCCAAGGTCACCGTTCCCCGCATCCCGGCCCAACTGCCGACCAGCACACTTTGCCAGGGGGGTGTCGGCTCCGGCTTTCGAGCGAGGCGGGAGAGAAAGCAATTGATGTAGGCGCCGGGAAAAAACCAGGCGATCCGTGCGACGATCGCGACACCTCCGATCACGGCAACGAAGAGCGCGAGTTGCCCGGGCGTGTAGAGCCCGCGCACGGCGTGGAGGAGCGATGGGAACTGGGTGCCCAACATCACAAAGGCCAATCCATTGAGCCAGTAGATGACGATCGACCACACGGCGAATGCCGATTGGCGCGTCTCCGGGTCCATGCGCAAGGGATCGCGCCATCCCGAGTAGAGACCCGCCGCAACCACGGAGAGAATTCCGGAAACGCCCAACGGCTCGGCCGCAAGATAAGCGATGTAGGGGGTCATCAACGACACGGTAATTTCGATCGACATGTCGCTGCTGCGAACGCGCCGGAGGAGGTCACGCAGACGACCGACCGAATAACCGACCCCCAGTCCCACGACCAATCCTCCGACGGACACCACGAGAAACTCGGCCGCAATCGCCGTGACCGAAAAAGTGCCGGCCACGAGGGCGGCCAACGCGAATTTGAAGGCGACCAAGCCGGTCGCGTCGTTCATCAGGCTTTCTCCATTGAGGATGGTAACGAGGCGGGCCGGAACCTTCAGACGCGAAGTGATTGCACTCACCGCAACGGCATCCGTCGGCGAAACCACCGCACCCAACGCGAAGGCCATCGCGAGCGGAAGACCGGGCACGAGCCAGTACGACGCCAGACCCACTGCGACCGTCGTGAATCCGACCAAGCCGACCGCGAGGATCAGGATTGCCCGTCGGGCTCGGAAAAACTCGCGCAATGGCATTAGCCAGCCGTCGGCAAAAAGCAGCGGAGGAAGAAAACACAGAAAGAAAAAGCCGGGATCGAGCGCGACGGTGGGGAACCCCGGGACGATCGCCGCGGCAACCCCACCCATCGCGTGAGTGATGGGCTGCGGCCACGGAAGCCAGCGGCCAAGGACATTGAGTAACGTCGTCAGCAAAAGCAGCACCAAGGCATGTTCGAATGCGATCATGAGAAAGGACGATTACGAGCGAGCGGAAGCGGGCACTCCAGCCAAACGTGGCCGCTGGCCGCTCGAAACTCACGGTATTTCCGCCGGCCTCTCTGCGGCCACGAAATGCTCCAGTCGCCCGTAAAACAGCCGATTGGAACGAGTAATCGTGGCTGCCTCTCTCAAACTCACCCTCATACGAATCGCGCTGCCGGTCCGTAGCCTCATTTCGCGATAACAGGATCCGAGCCCCATGGTTTTCAGAGAACAACCGCGCCCCACGCTGATCTGTCTTTGCGGTCTGGCGCTCATGCTGGTGGCCCACCTCCTGGTACGCGCGATCGCGGATCGCCTGACGAATATCGCCATCATTGCGGAAGTCCTTCTGACCGCCGCGGTCTTCACCTTCGTCGTCACTCCGCTCACATGGATGTGGCTCCGCAGAATCCTGCGCGAGCGGCAAGCTGTCGAATCCGCTCTCGCCAAGAAAAACGCCGATCTGACCTTGGCAATGCGTCGTTTTCGGCAGATGCGCGAAGCCATCGACAACCACGCGATCGTCGCCATCACCGATCCCGAGGGGACGATCACGGACGTTAACGACGCGTTTTGCAAAATCTCCGGATTCAAACGCGAGGAGCTGCTCGGACAAACCCACCGACTCGTGAACTCGGGGTACCACTCCACCGAGTTTTTTGCGGACATGTGGCGCACGATCCGCGCGGGCGAAACCTGGCACGGCCAGTTGCGGAACCGCCGCAAAGACGGGACCTTTTATTGGGTCAACTCGACCGTCGTTCCCTTCATGGACGAGCAGGGCGCGATCGAGACCTACATCGCCATCCGCTACGATATTACCGATCGCCTCCATGCGCAGCATGCACTGAAGCAGGAGCGGACGGTTCTGTTGAGGGCGCAGGAGGCCATTCGTCAGCACAACTGCGAGTTGGAAGCGGCCACTGCCAAAGCCGAGCAGTTTGCCCGCGAAGCGCAGGCGGCCACGGTGGCGAAAGCAGAATTTCTGGCCAACATGAGTCACGAAATTCGCACTCCGATGAACGCCGTGATCGGAATGACCGATCTGCTCCTCGATACCAGCCTGGACGTTTCGCAACGCGAGTTCACCGAAACGATTCGCACCAGCGGTGACGCGCTCCTCGCGATCATCAATGACATCCTGGATTTCTCGAAGATCGAGGCCGGACATCTCGAGTTGGAACATACACCCGTCAATCTTCGCGATTGTGTCGAAAGTGCGTTGGACCTCGCCGCCGGAGCCGCCTCCGCGAAACACCTCGACCTCCTCTATTGGATCGAAGACGACGTCCCCTCGTCGATCTACGGAGATATCACCCGCCTGCGGCAGATCTTGATCAATCTCGTCGGCAACGCGGTGAAATTCACCGAAAGAGGAGAAATTCTCCTCTCGATCGCGCAAAGGGTGAGCCAAGAAGAGGGGCCTCGTCTGACGATTTCGGTGCGCGATACCGGAATCGGCATCCCCGCGGATCGAATAAACCGCCTCTTTCGCTCGTTCAGCCAAGCCGACGCGTCCACCACACGAAAGTATGGCGGCACCGGGCTCGGCCTCGCGATCTCGCAGCGTTTGGTCCAGCTGATGCACGGTCGTATTTGGGTGGAGTCCACGCTTGGACAAGGATCGACCTTCAGCTTCGAAATCGCGCTGGAACCGGCACCGACCGCTCCCAACGCACAGTTCTCGACGGACCTTTCGGAGCTCAAGGGCCGCCGGCTTCTGCTGGTGGACGACAACGCCACGAACCGCCGGATTCTTAGCTTGCAAACGCAACGCTGGGGCCTGACCCCCCGAGCGGCCTGCTCGGGAAGGGAAGCGCTCGATTGGCTAGACCGAGGAGACACCTTCGACTTGGCGATCATCGATGTGCAAATGCCGGAGATGGACGGTTACGGGCTGGCGGCCGAGCTCCGTCGGCGCTGCACCGTAGAGCAACTTCCGATCCTCGCTCTGACCTCCCTCGGCGATGCCGGGCGAGGCTTTGTCGGCATGGGAGTGGGCCAGACACTGACCAAACCAGCCAAAGCGTCGACACTCTATGACGTCATCGTGAAGCTTCTTAATCGGACTTCCCTTACCGCCGCCCCCGTCGTCCCGCACGCCCTCGAAAGTCAGCTGGCGGAGCGCATTCCCTTGCGCATCCTGCTTGCCGAAGACAACGCCGTAAATCGTCGCGTCGCCGCCCTGATTCTCGGACGAATGGGTTATCGCATCGAATGCGTGGCCAATGGCCTGGAAGTGCTGGCCGCCGTCGCGCGCCAGTCCTTCGACATAATTTTCATGGACGTGCAAATGCCCGAAATGGACGGTTTGGAAAGCACCCGACGTCTCTGCTCCCAATACCCCGTCTCGATACGGCCGTGGATCGTCGCAATGACTGCAAACGCGATGGAAGGCGACCGCGAGACGTGTTTGGCCAACGGTATGGACGACTATGTCAGCAAACCGATTCGCGCTGCGACTGTCGCCAAAGCTCTCACGAACGCTGCAGAGCAGCTCGCGTTCCGCCGCCCGCAGAATGCACGCGGTTTGCCTATCGTGCCTGGACAGCCGCTCATTGCCCGACCCGCGAAGACCCACACTGAATTCGCTCCCCGGTAAAAAAAACTTGCACCGCGTCCCGCGAAGCCTGAATTAGACCGTTCCGCTTGGTAGGATACTCAAGTGGCCAACGAGGAGAGACTGTAAATCTCTTGGGCTTCGCCCTTCCCTGGTTCGAATCCAGGTCCTACCACCAGCTCCGAAAGTAGAGCAAGTCGCTCGGCCTGCGCCATTAGCAGACAAAAAAACCTCCTCCCGGAGGTACCCACAGCCATCAATTGAATACTTTAACTATTCAATTGAGGCTACCGGAGAAGCGGTAGGTCCGCTACCGCACACTCGGGAGAGAGCCCCTGTTGAGGCGTTATCCGAAAAGGGGTCAAACCTCACTTTTCGCATTGCAGGCCGATTCCGAGGATTGAAGCGTAACGCAATGGCGAGAAAACTGAGGATCGAGTACGAGGGAGCGAGGTACCACGTGATCAA
>Ga0105046_10014816_pt1 | contig 12011 bp, 11 predicted proteins | sample MAT03_FD_78385 | JGI IMG/M metagenome (GOLD analysis project Ga0105046, IMG submission 78385) | Freshwater microbial communities from Lake Fryxell liftoff mats and glacier meltwater in Antarctica - MAT-03 (megahit assembly) | ecosystem: Environmental > Aquatic > Freshwater > Ice > Liftoff...
GACGGGCTCGGCCTCGAGGAAACGTCGAGGCAGGCAGTGGCGCACGGTTGCCGCGCGACGGTCCACATGCTCGATCTTGCCGACCTGGAGGCGACCGAACGCTGGTTCACGGCGCATGGCTCGGTCGATATCCTGCACAATAATGCTGGCGTCGTATCAGGCAGCCCCCAGTTTCCCGAGGCCGACATCGCGAGGCTGCGCTGGATCATCGATGTGAATTTAACCTCCCTCGTGACAGCAACACAGATCGTTGCACAGCAAATGCGTGAGCGGGGCGGCGGTGTGATTATCAATACCGTCTCGACAGTGGCGCTGGGAACAGGGTTCTACGATGCCATGTACGCCACCACCAAGGCTGGCGTGATGATGTTCACGCGCTGTTGCGCCGGGCTGCAGGCTCAGTGGAATGTGCGTGTGGTGGGCGTGTTGCCCGGGCTGACCGACACGCCGATCCTGTTCAAGACAGGGGCGGACGGCGCAGCCGACTGGATGATCCCGGTTTTGGAGAACAACGAACGCTGCACGCCAGAGGATATCGCAGACGGCGTGATCAACCTGATTGAAGACGAAAACCGCAAGGGCGGTGACTGGGTCGCCATCCGACGGCAGTCAGGCAAGGTCGAGCGACAGTGGGGCCATGCGGATACGCTTTAGCGTGTGGGAGCGGAAAGCATATTCTCGCCGAACAGGTTGGACCATTGTTCTTCGGTCAGGCGTGGCCGCGCGCTGGAGAGGTTTGGAGCGTTCCTGACATCGGTGCCTGCTAACACGGCAGGGCGGTTCCCGATCGTATCGAACCAGCGCTCGACGGCGGGGAATTTGTCGAGCGTCAGACCAATGGCGCGGATTGCCCGCGTCCAAGGCCATGTGGCGATGTCCGCGATAGAGTATGTGCCTGCCAAAAAGGCTTCTTCACCCAGGCGGCCGTTCAAAACATGCAGCAGCCGGATCGTCTCATTGCGGTAGCGTTCGACGGGGTAGTCCTGTCCCTCCGGCGCATAGCGGATGAAGTGATGGGCCTGTCCTTGCATCGGGCCAAAGCTCGCCATCTGCCACATCAGCCATTGCTGCGCCTGGCTTCGCCGTCTGAGATCGGTCGGCAGCAGCTGTCCGGTCTTTTCAGCCAGATAGAGAAGAATGGCGCCAGACTCGAACACCGGCAGCGGCGCCCCGCCACCGATGGGTTCATGATCCACGATGGCGGGCAGGCGCCCGTTCGGATTGATGCGGCGAAAGTCGGGCGTAAGGTGCTCACCGTTGAGCATATCCATCTTGAAAAGCTGGTGGGCAACGCCGATCTCTTCCAGCATGATGGACACCTTGTGCCCGTTGGGGGTCGGCGTGAAATAGACATCGATCATCGCAATCGTCCTTCGGAATGCGTGGCGCGGGCCGCAGAGAAAGCCCTTTCGAACGCTGCTCGCCCTGCGGGATGGCCTATAACATCAAGGGCTACGCCGGCGATCTTCCAGCCCGAATGCCGATGCAGCATATGGGTGTATCGGCCGATCAGGTCGCCCGAAATCTGTTCGCCATCAACCTCGGCGAAATGCGCTGCATCGACGATGCTGGAAACGGTCGCCCTGTCTCCAACGATCGTCACCCGCAAGTTGTGGATGCGATGGGCGGTGCTGCTGAAACCCTCCAGCAAACGGCAGCGGTCGGTCCATGCGTCAGCCGTTATCAGGCCAAAGATCGATCCGATTGCGCCATAGTCGATCATCAGCTCGTCGCAGAAAAGGGAGCGAAAGGCGCTCCAATCCCGACTGTCGAGCGCGTCGGCGTAACTCAGCACGACAGCAGTTGCCGCTTCCCGGTCCAGGAAAGCGGCAAGGTCCGCTAGGCCATCCGGCATTTGCCTAGAACCGGAAACCCGCCTCGATGGCGATGTTGCGGCCAGGCTCGACATACAGAATCGCACGCGACACCGGGGTGATCGGTCTTGGCAAGTTGAACGCGCTGCCTGTGGTCAGTTCGTTTGTCAGGTTCTTGCCAATCAACGCAACATGCCAGCGTTCGCTCGCGGGGGTCACCTGAATCCGCATGTCGACCTTCGCATAGCCCTTTTGCAGGCCGAACAGAGGGCTCTGGTTATCCGAATTGAAGAATTTGGTCCGGCCGGCCAACACCACTGTCGTGTCCAGCCGGAGGTCGGAGCTCAGGGGAACACGCGCAGTTCCCTGGACACTACCGGTGAAATCGGAGGCCAGCGTGAGCGGCGCGCCTGCTATGTTGTTCGCCGCAATGCTCGCCGGGCTGGCCGGATTGCATTCGGTTATCGGCTGAGTTGCAAGGCAGGCAGCACCCGGGAAGTCGAGATATTTCGCATCCTGCCACGAAGCTGACGCGTTCAAGGTGAAGCTTGTGCTCGGATTCCAGATCAGCTGACCCTCGATCCCGCGTGAACGCGCACTGGCGGCATTGCCCGTCTGAAAGGTTGAGATTGTGGGGTTATAGACTGAAACCTGGAGATCGGAGAACTCCAGATCATAGACTGCGGCGTTCAGGATCAATCGACCACCTCCGAACGTCGACTTTACGCCGACCTCAATGTTGCGCGACCGCTCGGGATCGAAGATGAATGTTGCATCTCTTGTTCCATAGGTGTTGCTGACGAACCCGCCCGATTTAGAGCCTCGGGCATAGGTCGCGTACCCCATCACGGTGTCGGAGAAATCATATTGTACCGTGACCGACGGATCGAGCAACCCCTCGTTGATACGCCCGCTAGCGCTGGTGAGCGGTCGGAGCGGGAACGGGCCATAAACGAGCTCCCCATCAAAGGTCCCATCCTTGCGCGTATTGGTATAGCGAAGGCTGCCAATAACGCGAAAAGCGTCGCCGAGGTTGAGCGTTCCTTGTCCAAAAACGGACAAGGTCCTCGAGGTCTGTCGAAAATTCGTCTGCAGCAATCCGAAATAGTTGAGAGCAGCAATGTTAAATCCGCCTAACTGAGTCAGCGCGTACGTCGATCTATCGTAGTATCCGCCAATAATGTACTCCAGCGTCTGCCCCTCAGGTGATAGCAGACGGATCTCCTGCGAAAATTGGTCGAAGCGCTCTGGAAAGCTGTTGTACACTGTGTTCTGCGTGTTGTTCAGCGTTTCCGGAATGGTCTGGTCAAACCCGTTAACGATGTTCGAATCGAACCAGGAATAGCCGGTTACCGACGTGATGACGTGGTCGCCTACTTCGATATTGGCTGTAACAGAGCCAAGCACCGATTCGGTTTCCTGCCCTTCCTGGCCGAGCGCGCTGTCTTCAAGATAACGAGTCAGGCGCGGTCGTTGGGGCGTGTTCACAGCGCTTGAGACGGTGACGCCGCCGCGAATATCCTGATTAGCATACTCGAGTTTTGCAGTGAGATCGATGCTGTCCGATGGCTCCCAGCGCAGCGTTCCGCGCACCAGATGTTGTTGGAGGCGGGGATCATCAGTGTCGGTTGCGCGGTTATAGATCCAGCCATCCTGGTCCTGGATGCGCGCAGCAATGCGGAATCCGAGCGTATCGCTGATAGGGCCGGATACGAATCCGGATACGTCATAGCCCTTGAAGTCGAAATTGTAGGCTGCAGTCACCGACCCCTCGAAGTTTCGGGTCGGCCCGCGCGAAATAATGCTGACGGCGCCGGCAGGGGTGTTCTTGCCAAACAGTGCGCCCTGAGGTCCACGCAGCACTTCCACACGCTCCAGATCAAAGAAGGGAGCCTGCGCCTGGCGATTCCGTCCGGCATAAATTCCGTCCATGTACATGCTAACCGACTGATCGAACGAGAAGTTTGCAGGTGGGGACCCGAAGCCGCGGATATAAATGACGTTATTGCCTGCTGTCGTCTGCACGAAGACGTTAGGTACGAGGTTCATGACCGAGCGAAAATCATTGCTGCGGAAAGCGTCGAGCTGAGCGCCGCTGACGACCTCAATCGAGATCGGCACATCCTGAACATTCTGCTCTCGCTTCTGTGCCGTCACAATGATGTCGGTGAAACTTGTCGCTTCGGCAACCGACGGATCATTCGCGGTACCCGACTGTGCGACAGCCGGCGCAATCGCGACCAGCATCGCAATGGCGGCAGCACCCGACATCAAACTGTGTTTCAAGGACTTCATATTCACCTCCCACAAGGTCTTCTCAGATTGCGCCGAAATCTCCGCTCGCGTCCGTCAATCTGATTGACCCTTAGTTTACTAATGGTATCAGGCTTGTCCATAACTTTCTGGGAAGGGTGGTCAACGTGGTGGAGGCCATTGTGGAGAAGTCGCAATCCGGTTTGCTGACATCGCATCTCTGCACCGTCGAGTTCGAAGTTGACGGAGGGCTGATCGCTATCGGCGCTTCGCCCTTCGGCGAGCAGAGACTCGGCTATGTGACAGGCGGCCGATTCCTCGGGCCGCGCCTGGAGGGGATAGTACTGCCAGGCGGCGGCAACTGGTCGCGAAGTGGGCGCCTGGGCGCCGACACGTCCGTCGGCACCTTCGATGCGCGCGTTGTGTGGCAGACGAGCCAGGGCGAGTTGATTTACGTTACATACTCGGGCCGCAGCCGAGTGCCTGATGATGTGCGCGCAATGTTTGCCGATCCGGCCGCGCCACCTGTCGATCCTTCGCATTATTATCTGCGCATCGCGCCGGTATTCGAAACAGCCAGCAGCAGGCTGAGCTGGCTGAACGGCGTGCTTGCGGTGGGAGTCGGCGAACGAACCGACTTCGGTGTTCGGCACATCTTTCACCAGATCGATTGATCTCTGAGGCGCAGTCATGATTGACCTACACTACGCAGCAACGCCGAACGGCCAGAAGATCGCCATTATGCTGGAAGAGACTGGCCTTGCCCATCGCGTGCTTCTCTATGACATCTTCGAGGGCGACCAACTGACTGCCGAATTCGGCCGCATCAATCCGAACCACAGGCTGCCCGCCATAGTCGATCACACCCCGCATGGAGATGGCGAGCCGGTAATCGTGTTCGAGTCCGGTGCTATCCTGCAATATCTGGCCGAAAAGAGCGGCCGCTTCCTCGCGCCATCAGGCGCCGAGCGGGCCGCGACGTTATCGTGGCTGACCTGGCAGGTGGCCGGACTTGGGCCAACGGGCGGGCAAGCCAGCCACTTCCTGCGCTACGCGCCACCCGGGCAGGACTATGCGGTCGAGCGTTACACGGGTGAGTTGAAGCGGCTGTTGACGGTGCTGGAAAACCGCCTGTCCAACAGCGCCTATGTTGCCGGCAATGCCTTTTCAATCGCTGATATTGCAGTCTGGCCGGGCCGGGCATCGGCCTTCGTGATGGGCATGTCTTTGGACGACTGGCCAGTCACCCGCGGCTGGTTCGAGCGCATCAAAGAGCGCCCAGCAGTTTGCAGGGCATTGACGCGATCGGACCTCGCGCCCCCGGCGAAATACCTCGGACGAAACCAGCTTCTGGACAAGCGACAATGGTCGAACATGTTCGGAGATGCGAACTTCAACGCCGTACGGGCGACTCCGATTCCACAAGCATGACGTACCAGAATTCGAACTTCAACGGGCAGAGTGCTGGCGTTCGCCCCAGAGGATGGATCGGTGCTCATCGGTGAAGCCGCTCAGCCCACCCTCGATTGTTTCGGCACGCGCGACGCCCACCTTCATTCCCTTTTTTACAGCAGGACGCGCCATCATGGCTGCCGACCAGCGTTCGATGTGAACGTATCGCCCCGACTTCTCGGTAAGCTGGCGCCGCAGGAACGGAAGCGTTGCCATGTCGGCGATGCTGTAGTCTTCCCCGGCCAGCCATTCGGCCTGACCCAACCTCCCGTTCAGCACCATCATCAGCCGGTCGACCTCTCGCGTGTAGCGATCAATCGGGTATTGGTGCCGCTCTTTTGCATAGTGCGTGAAATGCACTTCCTGCCCGAACATTGGGCCAATGCCGGACACCTGAAACATCAGCCATTGCCAACACAGCGCCTGCGCGACAGCGCCGTTGGGAAAAAATCGGCCGGACTTTTGCGCGAGGTACAGCAGGATTGCGCCCGTTTCCCACAGAACGAAGCCCGGACCGTCCGGCCCTACGTCATCAACGATGACAGGGGTCTTGTTGTTCGGGTTCAGCGCCAGGAATTCGGGTGTCAACTGGTCGCCGGCAAGAATGTCGACATATTCCAGCCGCCACGGCAGGTTCATTTCGAAAAGTGCAATGGCAATCTTCCGCGCGTTGGGCGTCGGCCCACCGTACAATGTTATCATGTCATATTCCCTTCCGCTTCAAACAGATTCCGAAGGTACGTAGCCGCCATCACTGGCGATAATCCGCTGAGCCCGATGATGATTAGGATGCTATCGATGTGCTGGCCATGGAATTTCGGTGGTTGGAAGACATGACACCCGGCATGCTTGCGGCGAGGATAACTCTTGCGAAGGTTGAGAGGCAGGAAGCAGACGGTCGGCTGGGCTTAATCGGCCTTCCGTCCGACGGGCACCAATGCGGTGTGATGCGCCCATGATGACCTCGATGATCTGGCTCCCCGCAGCCTTTCTCGCTGGGCTGTTCCAGGCTTGGCGAACTGCATTGCAAAGGCGCTCGCGTGACACCCTGTCTGTGAACGCTGCAGGCTTGGTCCGCTATCTGTTCGGCCTTCCGATAGCCATCTTGCTGCTGGCCAGTTATTTGGGATTGTCAGCCTCCGGGCCGGTTCCCGCGATAGGTGCCAACTTCCTTGGGATGTGTCTTCTCGCCGGGGTTGCCCAGATACTCGCGACAAATCTGCTCATAATGGCTTTCGGTTTCAGCAACTTCGTGGTGGGCACGGCCTATTCCAAGACAGAAGCCGTGCAAGCTGCTGTACTTGCAATGATTCTGACAGGAGAAAGGCTGGAGCCTCTGGCGTGGGCAGGTATTCTGGCAGGGGTGACGGGCATCATCCTCCTGTCTAGCGGTGGGCAATGGATGCGCCCAGCCGAACTGGCGAGGGCCCTTGGTCAGCCGGCCGCGCTTTGCGGATTGGGTGCCGGCTTCCTCTATGCGATCACCGCACTAGCTGTCCGAGAAGCGACAGGTGCGCTGGAAACTGAAGACTTTGTGCTTGCGGCGTTGTTGGCTCTGGTCGTGACTATGGCCATCCAGACCCTACTCCAGGGAGGCTATCTCCTCATGCGCGAACCCGATCAGATCGCACGAACTATCAAAAGCTGGCGGAACTCCAGTCAGATAGGCGTATTGTCCGCCCTGGGCTCGGCCTGCTGGTTTACCGGCTTTGCCGTCGCACCGGTAGCGCTGGTTCGAATCGTCGGCCAGGTCGAAATCGTGTTCACGTTGGGCTTTTCGCGCTTCTACCTTGGCGAGCGCACGTCCGCGAGCGAAGTGGCCGGGCTGGCTCTCGTGGTAAGTGGCGTGGCCATTGCCCTGTTGTCGGCGTTATGACCGCTCGGGCTCTTGTATGCTTGATACACGGCGGACAAACCAGACTTACGGTTTCCGGGTGCGGCCTACAATCGCGATCCCCTTTTCGAGCTGCCCGCCATTTCATCGATACGGGCGCACCGCCGTGCAGAGAGCGGCTTCGGAGGCAGGGGCCTGTGATGAAAATGCAGGGGTCGGATGCCCCTGCTGTTGGCGCAACGTGGGCGCAGCGCGTCCCTAATCCGTGGCAGGTAACGCCAACGCACCCAGCAGAATTGCCCCTCGGATGTTCCTCGCCATCATGTCACTCCTCCCAACCATTTCCCTTACCACCGCCTCTGTGAGTCTATTGGAATCATAGATTACTCGATTGAACTATCTAGATTCTGGCGTTAAGCAATCTGGCAAGTGGCTATGTGCGAGGAACGATGCCGAAAGCGGTGGTGGGTGAGCGGCATGAAGCAACTTCGGCTGCCGAGGCGCCAGCCCGTATCAACACAGCGTCGCGGGTGCCGCCGGCGCAACAGGGCCGCCAGCGCATCCTCGAAGCATCGGTGAAGCTGTTCGCCGCGCACGGGTTCGAGGGCGTTTCGACAGTCCGCATCTCAGAGGATGCAGGCATTTCGCAGTCGGTTGTGCTGTATCACTTCGGCTCCAAGAGAAAACTGTGGCGGGAAGCGATGCTGCACCTCTTCGCGCACATTGGCGCTGCCGGCATCACCAACGCCTCCGACATGAAGGACATCGACCCGCTATCCCAGCTTCGTGTCGCCTTGCGACGCTTTGTGCGCCTGTCGGCCCGGCACCCGGAGCTGGGACGGATCATCATGCGCGAGGGCGCCGAAGGCGGAGAGCGGCTAGACTGGCTCGTCCGGAATGCGCTTGCCGCCAATTACGCGGTCTTTACCCGTCTCGTCGAAGCCGCACAGGCGACAGGCCAAGTGAAGCCCCACCCGCCTTTTCTCCTCACCATCCTTCTGCACGCCACCTGCTCCATGCTGTTCAACCTGCAGCCGCTCGTGGCGGCCGTCGATGGCAGTCACTTCGCGGAGGACAGGCTGGAGGAGCTTGCCGACATGATCCTCGACACCTTGTTCGAAGGCATCCGCCCCGGAGAAAGCCTATGACCGCCCCCAAGACCACCACTCCTCCGCCCCAGATCCTGGGCGCCCATCATGTCGCCTTTCGCTGTCAGGATGTGGAAGCGACCCGCCATTTCTATGCGGATCTCTTGGGCCTCGAGCTGGCAGCAGCACTGGCGTTCGACGAGAGCCCGGGCGGCGGCCCAATGCGCTACATGCACCTGTTCTTCCGCATGGGCGATGGTCGCTTCGTCGCCTTCTTCGACCTGCCTGACCATCCCAAGCCGGAGCTGTTCCGTCCGAGCAGTGGATTCAACCGACACCTCGCTCTGGAAGTCGCCGACAACGCAGCCTTGGATGCGGGAAAAGTCCGACTTCAGGAGGCTGGCCTGACGGTCGAGGGCCCCATTGATCATGGCTTCGTCCGGTCGATCTACACCTACGACCCGAACGGCATCCAGGTTGAGCTGACCTGCCGAGACACAAACCACGACAGCTTCCTTGCGGCAGAGGCGGCACATGCACGCGCTGCCATCGATGGTTGGGCGCGCGGCACAGCCCAATGACGGCGATAGCCAACAGCTTGCTCAGGGCGGCGCAACAGCTCGGTTCTGCGCCTGCCCACATTGGAGACGGCCCAATCCTTTCCTGGACTGAGACAGTCGGGCGAACCCTCAGTCTCGCCGACGGGCTCAAGAAGTCAGGTCTGGCACCCGGGTCACGGGCTGCAATCCTTGCTGCCAACGGGGTTGATTATTTCGAGCTCTCTTATGCCCTCCTGATGGCCGGCATCGTGATGGTGCCTATCAACACGCGCCTGGCACCTCCCGAAATCGAGGAACAGCTGGCCGACTGCGCGGCAGAGGCGCTGATTGTGGATCCCGCGTTTCTGGCTCTGGGAACGGAGATGATGACACGGCTGCCGCAGCTCACCCAGCTTATTGGCTGCAATGGCGCCGCAGCGCCGCAGACAGTCGACACGCTGCGCCGCGCCGGGACCCCGCTGGAGCTTCCTCCAGGACCGCCGTCCGATCTCGCCGCCATCCTCTACACCGGCGGCACCACTGGAAGGCCCAAGGGGGTGATGCTCAGCCAGCGCGCACTCGACCATGATCTGGCGTGCATACTCGCCGATATCGGTTGGCCGCGAGGTGTCCGGTACCTCCACGTCTCACCGATGTTCCACCTGGCAGACCTTGGCCCCTGCTGGGCGACGACAGCGCTGCTGGGCACCCATGTCTGGCTGCCCCGCTTCTCGGTGCCAGACCTGCTCGACTATCTTCAGCAATATGCGTGCTCGGCTACTGCGCTGGTGCCCTCAATGATCGCCATGATGCTCGACGAGCACGCCAGGAATCCCCGCGATCTCTCGGCCCTCCGGCACATGGGGTACGGGGCCGCAGCCATCGGGCGCCCGTTGCTGGAGCGCCTGCGTGCAAGGTTTCCCGAAATCTCGCTCGTGCAGTTTTACGGCCAGACCGAAGCCGGCGGCAGCTTCACCTGCCTGCGCGCCGAAGACCATGTGGCGGAAAGCCCCGCGCTAGGGTCCGCCGGGCGCCCGCACGCCGGATGCCGAGTGCGCATCCTCGACCACGATGGCCGCGAGCTGCCGCGCGGCGAGGTGGGCGAGATCGTCGGGCGAAGCAACGGCTTGTTCGAAGGCTATCTGAACCAAGCCGAGGCGACAGCGGCCGCGCTCCGCGACGGCTGGCTGCACACAGGCGATGCCGGCTTCATGGACGAGGCGGGCTATGTCTACGTGACCGACCGGTTGAAGGATATGATCGTGACGGGCGGCGAGAATGTCGCCTCTTCGGAAGTGGAGACGGTGCTCATGCGGCACCCTGCCGTGACGCTCGCGGCTGTCGTCGGCCGCCCCGACCCCATCTGGGGCGAGGCGGTCCATGCCGTCATCCTGACGGACGGCCGGACGATCGCCGAAGACGAGCTTCGCGCCTGGTGCCGCGACCGGATTGCCGGATACAAATGCCCCAAGAGCTTCGAGTTCCGGGATGCCTTGCCGCTGTCGGCGATCGGCAAGGTCCGCAAGGACTTGCTTCGAGCGGAGGTGCGGGCCGATGTCTCCTGAGCTTTCCGCTACTTACGAGCGCGATGGCGTTGTCTGCCTGCGTGGCTGCTTCAACGCGGCCTGGGTCGCGCGCGCGACTGCCGGGCTGGAGCGACAGAGTTCAGCGCCGGGACCGCTCTCTCAGGTCTTCCCTGCGCGCAAGGGGTCGGGCGCGTTCCTTTCACACCTCCACGGCTGGCGACGCGATCCTGACGTCCGTGCCGTGGCACTTGACAGCCCGCTTCCACAAGCGGTGGCGGAGATCCTGGGGGTGTCCGAGCTCAGGCTGTTCTACGATCAGTCGTTCACCAAGGAGCCAGGGGCAGATGCCCCGACGCCATGGCATCAAGACCTCACGTTCTGGCCGGTGCAGGGGGGACCGCTCGTCAGCGCATGGATCGCCCTCGACCATGTCGACGGCGAGAGCGGCGCAGTCCACTTCCTGCGCGGCTCCCATCTCTTGCCCGAGCGCTACCGACCGACGCAACCCGACACGCCCGAGACCCGCATGCTTGCCAACATGCAACTCCCGCCGGCGCCGGATGGCTGGGCCGTATCGGAGCCCGACCGGATCAGCTTCGACCTCTCCCCCGGCGACGTTCTGCTCTTCGATGCCCGCACCCTTCATGGCGCCCGCGGCAACCGCCGCACCGACCGCGCCCGTCGGGCGCTCACCATCCGCTACGCCGGCGAGGGCGTGCGCTGGATGGACGGCGCGCACGCGCTGGCCTTTGAGCAGCCGATCGCGCTGCGCGCGGGCGATCCGCTTTCAGGCCGGGACTTCCCGCTTGCCTGGCCGCGCTGAGCCACATGACCTGGTCGACCCGTCGCGGACGTGCTCGCGCGGGATCCAGCAGCTCATGTATTCATAGCCGAAAGCGGTGACGCGGGATTCAAACTCGACAAGGGCGCCAGTCCTGTTTTCGTGCTTGCCATGGTGATTTTCGAAATGAATGGGAATGCTGCCACAACAATGGCTGCCATCGATGCGTTCAGTCATGCCCAAGGCTTCCACACCGAGTTCAAATTCAACCAGACAAGCGACTGGGGGAAGGACAGCTATTTTCCGGCCGTAGCCCGCCAGCCGTTCAATATCAGGGAACAGCAGCTGGTGATGGCAAGGAAAACGGGCTCTGTTGCAAAAAACTGAAGCCGGTCCGATCTGCAGCGCCTGATATGATCGGGGAGCGGGTGTTTGCGATTTCAGATGGCGCTTCGAGCGCTCATGGGCCGGTTGCGGTCTGGCGACTTTCTCACGTGCGGTGCGGAATAGAGGCCGGTTCCATAGAGGCAAACTGCCTGGCCGCTTCCGACTTAATTTGCGACATTTGACACGCCTGTGACGTCGCCCGAAAGCTGACGCGGTCAGGAGTTTTGCTGCGACTGAGATTCGGCCGTTCCCCGTCTGGCCAATTTCAGGATGACAGACACTTGGCAACGGCATGCCGAGCGCGCTTCGACCGGCCAATCCTACCCTCCAGGCACGC
>Ga0105046_10014817_pt1 | contig 12011 bp, 1 predicted proteins | sample MAT03_FD_78385 | JGI IMG/M metagenome (GOLD analysis project Ga0105046, IMG submission 78385) | Freshwater microbial communities from Lake Fryxell liftoff mats and glacier meltwater in Antarctica - MAT-03 (megahit assembly) | ecosystem: Environmental > Aquatic > Freshwater > Ice > Liftoff...
TGAAGTGACCATCGAACACCTCGAAGCGACCCTCTGGAATCGGATCGTAGAATGACTTCGTGTCGAGAATCAGTTTGTCGATGCCTGACCCACCATAGAGCGTGTCGACGCCGTTTTGGCCCTCGAGCCAATCGGAATCGAATCCGCCCCACAATTGATCGTCACCACCGCCGCCATAAAGTTGATCGTCTCCATTACCGCCGTAGACAATGTCATTACCGCCAACGGTCGATTGGAAATCCCAATCGGCATAGAGAGGCCCAGCCAACGCATCGGCAAATAGGGTTTCGTTGCCATCATCGCCATAGAGGATGTCGGAACGGATGCTTCCGAAAATAAAATCGCCACCGGTTCCACCATGGAGTTCATCTCCACGAAGGGTTCGTTCTAACAAGATTGCAGCCATCTGAGTGCTATACGAAAAGCCATACAGATAGTCGATCCCGTCACCACCGAAGAGCCGCTGCCCTAGCAGCACACCATTGATATCACCAGCATCACCGTAGAGACGATCGATGCCATCGTCGCCGAAGAGTTGGTCGATTCCTTCGTCGCCACGCAACATGTCGTTGTTGCTGCCACCTCGCATCGTATCCAGGCCAGCACCGCCGCGAATGCTGTCGTCCCCGCTGCCGCCGTCTAGGTAATCATTGCCCGATCCGCCATCGATCTCATCGGATTGACCCCCGCCCCAAATCCAATCGTTGTCTTCTCCACCGAGCAGTTTGTCGTTGCCGTCGTCGATTTCCCCTTCGACACTTCGGCCGAGCAACAGAGTAGGAACGATCGACACCATGCCAACGGTTGCGTTGGGATCATCGGCAGTGGTCCAAATGGCACCTGGGAAGTTGGTTGGGAAGGCAAAGAATGCAGGAATATCGCGAGTGAATTGCGTTACCGAGATGACTGCATTTCCGCCCCATAGCACGTCGCGGCCCGCGTTCCCCTCGATCGAATCATTTCCTGTTCCGCCGACTGCAAAGTCATCACCAATACCCAATTGAACGATGTCGTCACCGCTTCCAGCATAGACGACATCCGCTCCATCACCGGTCGAGATTTGGTCGTCGCCATCTTCACCTTGAACCAAGTCGTTCCCCGAACCGGTTATGACAATATCATTGCCTGCGCCTGAGTAGACTACATTATCGCCATTCCCAGCGTCGATCGTATCGTTTTCATTTCCTGTGAAAATCGAATCATTGCCATCATAGCTTACAACGATGTCGGAACCGGGGCCTGTCCATATCGAATCGTTGCCGCGGCTTGCGTAGACTCGGTCACCATGCGCGGATGCTTGAGACCCGATCGGGGGAGTTGGGGAGTTGGCAGGATCGGCTTCGATGGAGTTCGTGTCGGACGCGTTGCCGTTTTCGGCTGGCCCGCTACCTGTAAAGATGGTGTCCGAGCCCCAGCCAGCAAAGATAATATTGTTCCCACCCAATGCGAATATCGTGTCATCGCCCGTGTTTCCATAAATGCGGTCGTTGCCAATATCACCATAAATCGTGTCCGCATTCTGAGGACCAGCCGCCGGACCTGCCAAAACGGAATCATCCACTTCGTCATCACCGTAAATGACATTGGCATCGATAGCGAGCCCACCACCGGACGTATTTACCCCACCATAAACCGTATCGCGGCCAAGCCCTGCTACGATAAAGTCTGAGCCTGTACCTGCGACAATCCAGTCATCACCACCCCCGGAGCGAATAATGTCATTGCCCCCGAAGGTGTAGATCGTATCGGCTCCGTCTCCGCTAGTGACTTCATCATTGCCGAAGTCACCGAAGATAAGATTGTTGCCCGAGCCAGCATTGATGACATGTCGAGAACCTGATTCACCCGCCGAAGCTTCGGGAACAAACACTTCGCCTGCTTGAATCGTGTCGTTTCCATTGCCGCCATAGAGATCGTCACTGCCGATCCCACCGTAAAGTTTGTCGTTGCCGTCGTCACCAAAGCCTTTGTCGTTCCCGGCCCCAAGAGTCAGCACATCGTCTCCCGCTTCACCGTAGACTTCATCGTTGCCGCTACCGACATTGAGTTGATCGTTTCCGCTTCCACCCCAGACCTTGTCATTGCCGCCGCCTGCGGTCACATTGTCATTACCGGCGCCAGCGTAAATCACGTTATTGCCGTCAAGGGCCTGAATGAGGTCGTCGCCGTTACCCGTTCCGTTTTGATTGTCCCCGTAGATCGTGTCTGCTCCTAGATCCCCGAAGATGATATCCTTATCAAATCCGCCGACGATAAGGTTGATCGTATCGGCTGAAGATCCACGTTCGTTCTCACCGGCGAGGAGCACATCGGCTCCTGCTTCGCCATAGATATCATCGCTTCCGAGCCCACCGATGATTCGATCGTTTCCGTTTCCGCCGTAGACTACGTCGTTGCTGGCACCGGCATCAATGTTGTCGTCGCCGTCATTACCCCAAATACGATCGTTGCCGAGTCCGCCACGGATGGTATCGTTATTATTACCGCCGTGGATTTCATCGGCTCCGTCTTCGCCATCGAGCGTATCGTCGCCGTCGTCGCCTCGAAGAATATCGTCGTCAAGTCCACCAAAGATTTTGTCGTTGCCTCCTGCACCGATGAGTGTATCTTGCCCAAGATCGCCGTAGAGCGTATCGGATCCGCCGCCCCCTTGGAGAATGTCATTGCCCGTTCCGCCTCGAAGTTCTGCAGGCACGTTCACGCCGTCGAGCATTCGGATTTCATCGTTGCCCCCTTTGCCATCACCATAGATGGACGAGACGCCATCGTATTCATGCGAGATAGTGACGCCACTCACCGTGCGAGTGACCTTGATGCGAGACGTGTTCGCAACGGGTTCGATCACGAAGCGATCCGCCTCTTGGGACGTCAAGAGCATCAACTGTCCGTTGGTGAGTCGAGCGGGCAACACGGGATCAGGAATAACTTCGATATCTGCAGACTTACAAGTGGTAGCAAAGTCTTCCTTGTGATCTGCAAAGATCTTTTCTTCATCGACGATGGTGACGTCGATCCCTAGTCCTCTCGCATAGATCTTTGCGAACGCCGAGAGCTTTCCATAAATTCCCCCCGAGACATCGAACTGACAACCGAATCCCTGAGCTATGTTATCGGCCATCTCATCCGCGTGGACCTTGCCGTCGTTGTCCACGTCTTTGAGATCGAAGCGACCATTTGCTTGCAGAGTCCCGCCAATTCCGACATCAAACACGATCTCCGCTCCCAAGTAGCGAGCCGCAAGATTAGGTGGCGGCGAAATGACTCCTGCTGCAACGAGCAAGTTGGACTCGATCATGAATTCAGGTAAATCGACTCCGTCCACTACGTTGTCGTTGATATAGAAGCCATTGAAGATGTCTCCAGCGTCTCCTGATTTGGCAAACTGCCGAAAGCCGCGAGTATCAAAGCCAACGCCAAATCGACCTTCCGTTGCGACTGTACCCTTAATGCCGTATGGAATTAAATAAGGACCGAGTGGAATAAAACCTGTTTGATAGTAAGGTGTATAGAACTTGAACTCAGGGAGTTCCCACGTAACGAGCGGGATATCTTTGCCCAGCAGAAGTCCAATTGCTGTGAACGGTTTTTCAACGATCGGAAACTTAGGTGGTGGAATCAGATCGCCACCGACAATCGCAAGCAATTGTTTGACTTGTGCCAGGGCGTCCTTGACTGCGTTGTTACCAAGGAAATCGCCCAGTATCGGAATGTCAGATCCATCGCGACGTTTTGGGATTGCGTCCGAAAACTTACCCAGCCCCCGCACATCGCCGATGAGAAAGTCTTCGATCGGGATGAGTACTTTGCCTTGTCCACTGACGTAGGAAAGCACGTCGATCACCTTGTCGATGGATTTGATGACTGCTTCGGTAGTATCGAGCGATCGCGGGCCAACGAACACCTCAGCGACCAACTTGAGCACTCGCAACATTGAAAAACCGTCGCCAACCAAGTCGGAAATGACTGGGATGGGATCGGTCAGAATGTTGAGCCCTTGATGGACAGGCTTAATTATCTTGTCGAAATCCTTAAATAACGGACCGATCAAATTGTTAACGACATCGCCTGCATCGAGATAGAGGTTCGAGAACTCGATTTGCGGCGCTCCTCCGAATGTATTTGCGGGGCCATTCGTGGATGCATTAATAAAATCCCAATTCAGTAAAAACTTTGCTGTGATCGAGGGCATGGCTGTGTTTCCCCCAAAGGTTGTTCGCAGATCGAGGTTGACGCGTGCATTGCCTGTAAACTTGGCCACAATCGCTTCGCTTAACTTGGCGGATTCGATCTCCGCCAGTGTGAGTCGATTGTCAGGGCCTCCGTTGAGATCGATTGCAAAATCCCCACGGATCTGACTGCGTTGATTGGGGTCGTTCGGAGCATGGTCGGTTGCCTTGACGTGCAAGAAACCAAGTTTGCCTGTCGCGGCAAAATTCGGAAGAGTCGCTAAGACTTCAAACGCAAGTTCATTCACTCGCGATGTATCTAAAAAGAAACCTTGAGTTCGACTCAGGCCAAGTCCAACATGGAATCGAGAACCAATTCGGAGTCGCACGCCACCCTCTAGCTCAAGTCCAAGGACAGGCAGACCGATATCGAAGTCGATTGGTACAACGGAGTCCACGAGCGTTTGGACCAGATCAAAACTATAAAGAATTTCGTTGGGAACCCGCGTCAGAATTTGCGTTTGAGGATTGAACAAAACCCCATCGACCAACACTTGGATGGCCCCGATACCCGCTGCCGGATCCAGCATTTTCAATCCGTCAGGACCGAGCGCTTCGTAAAGTTTCTGCTGTACGAAACCGAGCGTCTTTTTGCCTGCTTGTGCGAAGTTGTCTTTGACCTTATCCCGAATATCGGTGAGGAAACGTGAGGCTTCGTCTAGCTTTTCGCCGATGAGAGGGAGCTTGTTGGCGAACGCGATTGCGTCCACCGCAGTATCGAGCAACGTAAAGAAGCCCTCGACGCTACTGGTCAGCGCAGACATGTCGTTCGCCAAGTCGATTCGATTGATGGCGGTCAAGAAGTCGGGCGTAATGAGGTTGGTCGTTCCGGTGATGTCATCAAAGTCGCCGATTGAGAAAATGACAGCGGGTTTGGCGGGGTCGAGCGGAGTTCCAAGCGTAGGGAAATCGATCGGCAATTGGATAGCAAGTGAGCCAGTCGCAGTTGCAGTCAAGCTACTTAAGAGATCTTCATCCAGGTAGTGTCTGCCGTCACCGTTGTTGTTGACTAGCCCTACCGTGAACGAAACAGGGGCCGTCGATGGTCCTGCCCCATCCGCATCGAGTTTCAGGAATCCGTCGCGAGCAAAAACACCCAGTGGTCCTGCGCTAAAGTTAAACTGAATGCCTTGTGCGAGCGCTGAGAATGAGGCGGTAAGTCGCGTCGTGTCGTAGATAAAGAATTGAGGATTGTTCGGATTCGCTAATTCAATCCCGATGTCAAACACGAGCTCATACGCACCCGTCAGTGTCACATCCAAGGAACCACCCGAGCCAATAATCTTCTCGACACCAGGGATTCCAGCTCGTGACAAATCGAGGTTGAGTTTGCTCTTGTGAGTGAAGCTATCGGGCAATCGAACATGCAGCTTTAGAGCTGTCCCATCGCGAGTTAGACTAAAGTACTCGCTACCTTCCCCTTCCCCTTCCCCAGGGAATGTTTCGCTACCAAAGATGCCCGCGGCCAATTCATTGAGTGTTCCAGCGACATTCTGAATGTACTGATCTTTCACCTTGGCATACTTGGTAATCAGGTCTTGTAAGCCGGTGTCGAGTTTAAAAAACCTTCCGAGCGTAACGTCACCGTAGATTTTGGTGTGAAAAATGTCTTTTTCGATAAACTTCACTAAGTTTCGCGAAACGGTCTCAAGGAGATCGCAGATCATTTCTGCTTTGAGCAAGGCAAATCGAGTCAAGCCCGTTAAGTCACCTTCGAAGCCATGTTTCACTTCGGTTGGCTTGAAGATGTCATCCAGCTCGACGCGATAAGCGGGCACCTGTCCGTTTGCCATCGTCACCAGCGATTCGCCATTCAAGGAAGCGGTCAGCGGGAAACGCATTTTTGCCGAGCCAGATTTGTCGATCGTGGATACGATCGATTTTGGGTTGCCTGGCTTTTCGATGATCCCGGTTGTGAATTCGAGAGCGGTAATGCGTCCGTCTTGAAATAGCCCTTCGCCTGGATCTTTTAACGCGACTTGGAACTTGGCATCCGCATCGATTGTGGCTTGTTCGATTCCAATTTGCGCGAATCCAAAATTGGCAGATGCAGTTAATTGCTTTCCATCGACATCTATATTTGCAAAGACCTTGGGGGCAAAAGGCCCAGTGGTCGGTATGAAGATGTGTTTGTCGATCGAGTCTCCATGGATTCCAGCCCCCTCGATGCGTCGGGTTTTGTCTGGTTCACTGGCATCGGATGACCCTATAATGCCAAGACCAATTCCAGCCATGGCAATGTTCGAACCATTCAACGCATTGACTTTGAAAGGCTGCTTGTCCGACATCGTGATGTCGACTAGGACGATGCGCCCAGCTTCGAGACTAGCTGTCAGCTTGTCGGCGTGACCGGAAGTCAATAGGGACAACACATTTCCGATCGTGGCCGTTGTCAGGTTTAGGCCGTCGAAGTTAACAGTCCATGTTGTGCCGTCGCTCACAGTAATCTGAAGATCGTCTTGGCCCTGGACGTTCTGCAGCAATGGATTGATGCCGTTATTGACATCCTTTAGCAGCGTCGCTTCGGTGAGATTGGTGTTGAATCCAAGTGGTCTCAGATCGAGCCCCACGGAGAATTCAAATCCCGCGTTCGTGCTAACTTGAAGTTTGCTATTCGAGGCGATCTTTTCTAAGTAACCCGCATCGTTGCCGAACTTCATCGGCACATCGACCGGGTTCAGAGCTTTGCTATAGTCGATTTGAAACATGAACGAACATGTTGGCTTGTCCAAGGTGAATAAAGAGCCGCCGAGCCCGTTGAGCAGATCTTGAACGGAATCGATTGCAAGCTGAGTGCCGTTGCCTCGGAGAGTCGAGGTGAAGGTATCCCAGGTCTTTCGAAAGACGAGTAGCCCCGCGATAGCGTTGCCGACGAAACCTGTCCCGGCTTCGGCAGCGATCTTTTGTTCGACGCCGCTGAGCATTTCCCCGACGTAATCGACCAATCGGTTCAAATCGCTGGCGCTGTAGTTGGCCCAGGCGGACAAACAACTATCGCTGGTACCGTAGGTGACTTGCGGGCTACCTGCGAAGACATCAACAAGCGATAGGCCTATACTGTTGGAAGTCACCCCCAGGATGGAAGCGGATGCAGGCAGGACGACATTGACGCTTCCCATATGAGAACGGGAGAACAGCGAATCCCATGGTTGCGAAGCAAGTTGTGTCGTGGTCAGTTTGTCTGGCCGGTTGACCATGATGCTGGCGGACATGTCAACGCTGGCATCCATCACCACCATTTCGAGCATGCCATTCTTCAGGTTGAAATCGAGATTGTTGTTCAGGATTCCATCGTTGGCATTCTTGAGAACAAAGCTCTTGGCCTTGAGAACCGTGTCTTTGAGGAAGACAGTTTGGGAGGTGCGATCAAGCCCGAATGTCGTGACGAGTTCCAATTGAGATTGCAGGTCAATCTGATCCTCAGGTCCGAACTCAGCAGACAGGTTCCGCTTGGTGGCGTTGGCTCCGAGTTCAAGAGAACGTTTGACGGTCGCAATCGCAGGCTTGTACTCGATCTTGAAAAGCAATTCGCCTGCATTTTCATCGACAGTGGCCTTGATCATGCCAGGCACGTCCGCAGACAGATAGCCGCGAATCTGCTGAAGGGTTGCGTTCGGATTTGCGACCAAGTAATTTGCGATCGCTTGAAACAAATCTGAGATCGTTTTATCGACTTGGGCGGCTTGCCCTACGGTGATTGCCGCCGACGGATTTGCTTCAGGAGCAAGTTTCCCAACAACGCCAACGATCGGCAATGGCTTCTTGAAAAGATCGATCGATGACGCTGGGGTAAAGGTCCTGGCCAACTCGCGTAAACCACTTGCTAGTTTTTCGGTTTCACGAGATTCTAGCGCGTTCAATGCAGGTGGTGCAAAGTCGATGTGGAGCGTGCCGGCCCCAACAATCGACTCGACGGTTACGACCCCTCTGCGACGTGGCAATTGCGATTCAAAAGCTTCTTTCGCTACGTTGCCTGCCGACGTGTTCGGCAATCGAAAGGCTCTGGATTGTGCAGCCGCTAGACTGTCGGAGACATCGGCGATCGCATTCATGAACCCGAGGATTTGCACGCCGCTAAGGGCCGTGATATTGAGATCTACGTCCATGCCTGCCAAGTGCGATCCCCAAGGGGCAGAGATGGGATAGTTCGGCGCAGTTGTTCGGAGATCGGCGCTGACTTTTTGTACACGAGTTAAGAGCGAAGTCCCGGCAGCAGAACTCGCTACCGCCAGCGTGTTCTGAACCCAATCGGTCGTGAACTTGTAGTCTCCAGTGATGGCGGGTTGCTCAAGCCAACGAGGGGCGTTGGGGGAATTAAGCCAACGGAGCGTCCTTTTGTCGAGCAGCTCTTGATTTGAAACCGAAGCTGGAGTCGCTTCTCCGGAACTATCGATGGTTGCTTTGAAGAGAGTGAGTGAAGATCGTGTCGTGGCATTGTCGATTCCGTCTACGATGAGCGATTTGCCTTGCGAGTCTCGGAAGCCGAGGTGATTAAGACGCTGTTGGACGCGAGCTATACCCAGCCGAGCGGCTGGGTTTGCGATCGCAACCGCTTCGCTGTTGGAGAGTCCCTGCTCGATGAAGAAGCGTTCCGTTTTGGTTGTGACGTCTCCGTTTGTAGTGACCGTGAACTCGAACTGCAAAGTCCCTTGGAAACCGACTTCGGAGCCTGTGTCGTTGGTTACATTGTTTTCGCTGGATGGGGCAAGGAAGAACTTGCCCGTGGTTCTGAAGCTATCCAAACTGGAGTCGAGCGTATCGGCGGAGAAGACGGAGCCAGCACCTGAGCGAAGTATAAGGGAATCGCCAACAGTCACCGGCGTGATGGCAAAGTTCGTTGCGACGTTGGATGATGTGTTGATCGTTGAGATCTTGGAGATGCGGTACTCAGCACCGACTGGATCTGCTGGCTGCTGGAGACTGAGCAATGCAATGTCGCCGGAGTTTAGCCAAACAGCATTTCCGACGAGCAGTCGCCGATCCTCAAGCGATTCAATAACCCAGAGTCGAAGCTGCTTCTTCGAAATCTTTGCACGATTAACGCGCGTGCTTCTTCTGCGATTCTTCATAATTCGACTGCCTAACGAACGTCGCCTTTGGCATCCTGGCCCTTGTGGTCAATAAGGTCAATGCAAATCCATTCGCAGAGTCTCTAAGTAGTTCATTTCCCGAACTTAGGCTTTGTGACCAGAAAAGACGGAAGAAAGTCAGGTCAGGGAGTGATTACCCCAGAGACACACAGAGAAAAGAAGAACGAGCGGGGGTTAATGACAAAAAAACTTTCGAGCCTGAACCCCCTGTGCCCCTCTGGTTACCTTCCTTACCGAATAGATACATAGCTTTCCATTGCGCGGTACTTGTGACCAAGAATTCAAAAATTATTCGCCGAATTTTTGTTTTCGTTCAAGCGTTTGGATGAAGATTGGTGCTGATTCAATGCGGGATCTATTGCGAATCGGCCAAGTTCTCGACATCATGGGTGTGTCGAACAAGATATTACGGCTACTCTCCAAGTCGAGTTGATTTTGAGCGAAACAAGTGTCGGTGTTTTTCAATGCAACTTAGATAGATTACGTCGAGGTGATCAAGACGCGATTGGACAGTTCGTTGCCCAATACGAGCCCTTCATTCGACGAACGCTTCGGTATCGAATCGCAAGAGCTGCACTTCAATCGGCTGCGGATTCCATTGATGTTTGTCAGTCGGTGCTAGGTGGATTCTTACTAAGACTGGCAGCGGGCGAATATGAGCTTCATACGGAAGAAGACCTGCGAAAGTTGCTTATGGCGATTGCAAACAAGAAATTTCTTGTACTCAACCGCCGCGAGACGGCTGCCAAACGAGATCGGCGACAAACAAGGTCCCTTGAAGACGTCGACGACATTCCAGAATCTGCCAAAAAAACCACTATCGTCGATCACTTGGAACTTCTTCAGGAAGTCAGTAAGCGTCTAAAGCCAGAAGAGCAGCAACTGTTTCATTGGCGGCGCGAAGGTCAATCCTGGGAAACCATTTCAGATCGAATGTCACAGGATGCACTTATTCTACGCAAACGTCTATCAAGAGCTCTGCATCGAGTTGCGATCGAGCTGAAGCTTGAGGACGAGGGTGATGGATGATCGATGATCTGATTCAAAGGCAGACCGAGTCTTGGCGAACCGAACAGCCGTTATCCATCGAAGACCTGGTCGCTAGATTTACGCCCGAAGACATCACTCACAAAGAATCGCTTTCGGCTTCAGTTCATTCAAATTACTTGCTGGAATTGATTTGCAACGAGGTGGCCCTGCGTGAAGAGTGCGGTGAGTCGCCGACCTTGCAAGAGTATCAGGATCGGTTTCCGTATGTGTCGGACACGCTCAAGATCCAATGGGATATCGACCGTCTTTTGGATGTTGCTGAGCCCGCTTCGATAACTCTTCCGATGGAAAACATTGCGATCGGGAAGCACATCGAAGCGCCCAAACGAGTTGGCCGATATGAGATTCGAACCGAAGTCGGGCGAGGCGCCATCGGGATTGTATACGAAGCTTGGGATACGGAATTGAAGCGAACGGTCGCAATCAAACGATTGCGATCCGGAATAGATGCGGAGCAAGAAGACTTGGATCGAATGTGGAGCGAAGCCGAAGCGATTGCTCAGGTGCGTCATCCCAACATTGTTCAGATCCATGATGTTGGACAAGAAGACGAGCTTCCCTACCTGGCGATGGAGTACTGCGAAGGAGGCAGTTTCGCAAAACGATTGATAGGCAAACCTTTGGAGCCTCGATTTGCGGCTCGGTTCGTGAAGCTAGTTGCAAGCGGGGTTGCGGCGGCACATAAATCGCGGATCGTGCATCGCGATTTAAAGCCTGCAAACATCCTATTGGTGGACTCGATCGATTGGATACCTAAGGTAAGTGACTTTGGGCTCGCCAAGTTGTTGGATAGCGATACCAGTGCTACTGCGACAGGCAGTATTCTTGGAACACCTAGCTACATGGCACCTGAGCAGGCGTTCGGCGATGCAAAACGGGTCGGTCCAAGTGCAGACGTCTATTCCATTGGCGCAATTCTCTATGAGTGCTTAACGGGTCGACCTCCCTTTCGTGGCACGACGATCGCCGATACGTTGGATCAGGTTCGCAATCGCGATGCTGTTTCGATTCGAAGTCTAGAGCCGCAAGTACCGACCGATCTTGAGACCATCGTTCACAAATGCCTTCGTAAGGATCCGTCTCAGCGATATTGCGATGCGCAAGAGCTCGTCGATGATCTCGATAGGTTCTTGGAACGAAAGCCTATCCTGGCACGACGCGAGCGATGGGTTCAAATGGCCGTTAGAATTGGGCGCAAATACCCGTTGGCGGCCTCGCTTTCAGGCGCAACTCTTTTTCTTTTGCTTGCGATAACGATCGGATCCACTCTTTTCGCAGGTTACTTGCAAAAGGCTCTTAATCGAGCTGAAAAATCCGAAACCGCAGCCAAACTCGGTCAAGCCGATGCCTTGGTCGGTCGAGCGCATGGAATTCGCTTAAGCCGCCGACCGGGGCAACGATTCGAAGCGCTCAAGGCTATCGAACAGGCGGTCACAATCGGAAAACAACTCAAACAACCAGATGAGTGGTTCGTTCCGATTCGAGATGAGGCGATTGCGGCCATGATGTTACCTGATATCTACGTGCCAGAGTACTTTCAAGAGACGAAAGATGTTTTGTGCGCGGATATCAACGCTGACCATTCAATGTTGGCCGTCGGTTTCAAGAGCGGGAGAGTTTCGGTTCGGAATGCCTCCGATCAAAA